>Ga0115013_10000131_pt1 | contig 49976 bp, 42 predicted proteins | sample SouAtlMetagenome_2_FD_88686 | JGI IMG/M metagenome (GOLD analysis project Ga0115013, IMG submission 88686) | Marine eukaryotic phytoplankton communities from Atlantic Ocean - South Atlantic ANT15 Metagenome | ecosystem: Environmental > Aquatic > Marine > Oceanic | place: South Atlantic Ocean...
CGCCTGCCAACGGTTTGGGAGTGCTCAAATTGAATGTGCAGGGCGAGGATCGCATGGTTCCTGTGCTTTCCAAAGGCGAAGTCCGCCACACCTTCGCATTTGACGCCTCCCTCGCGGCTCAGCCGAAGTCCTCCCTTGAAATCGTGGGGGACCTCACGGGATGGACCCCCCAACCGGCACGGAAGGCCGAGGATGGCTCCTTCGCGTACGAGGCCATCCTCCGACCCGGCAACCACCCCTACCAATGGGTTGTGGATGGCGAATGGATCCTCGACCCCGCAAACGAAGACCGCATGTCCAACGGCATGGGCGGATGGAACTCTGCAGTGCGCGTGACCGCGCCTCTCCCACCCCAGCTCCAAGCCTTTCAGAAGGACGGCAAGTTGTTCTTTCAAACGGATGGTGCGGCCGAGGTCTTGGTCACGGTCGACAACATGATGGTGCATCATGAGGCGCACGAAGACGCCATCACCTTGCCGGTTATGCTTTCTGGATTTGACGCGGGCCGGCACCACGTGCGGGCATGGGCGGCGCATGAGGGCGGCATCTCACAGGACTTGCTGATTCCCACAGAAGGCAACACCCCCTTGACAGACCCGGCCAAGCTCACCCGTTCCGATTGGCACTGTGCGACCATGTACTTCCTCATGGTCGACCGCTTCGTCAACGGAGCCAAGAACAATGACGAGCCGGTCAACGACCCCGACATTCTGCCCATGGCCAACCATTTTGGTGGCGACTTGCAGGGCGTGGCTGCCAAAGTAGACGAAGCCTACTTCGAAGCCCTTGGCATGAACACGGTGTGGATCTCTCCAGTCACCCAAAATGCCGAAGGCGCTTGGGGCTATTGGCAGGACAGCGCACGCACGGATGTCACGAGCCGATTCAGTGGGTACCACGGCTACTGGCCCGTCAGCTGCACAGAGGTAGATCGACGGTTTGGGTCCAACGACGCCATGACCCACTTGACCGACCTTGCCCATGAGAACGGCATGAATGTGCTGCTGGACTATGTGGGAAACCACGTCCACGAGGATCATCCCTTGATGGACGTCCATCCCGATTGGACCACCGAACTCTACCTCCCTGACGGTTCCCTGAACACCGAACGGTGGGACGAGTACCGGTTGACCACATGGTTTGACACGTTCATGCCGACCCTGGATTTGGAGCGCCCTGAAGTGGCCGAAGCCATGTCCGACAGCGCGGCTTGGTGGGCCACACACAGCGGCATTGACGGATTTCGCCACGATGCCACCAAGCACATCAGCGAGGTGTTTTGGCGGAAGTTGACCACCAAACTCAAAGCCGCGCAAGCCCAAACGGGCAAGCGCCTTTTCCAAATCGGCGAGACGTATGGAAGTCCCGACCTCATTGGAAGCTACCTGTCCAGCGGCATGCTCGACGCGCAATTTGACTTCAACCTCTACGACAAATTGGTGGGGGCCATTGCCTTTGATGAGGGGTCTTGGACCGACCTGGTCGCCACCAACAAAGCCAGCCTGGCCACGTACGGGGCGCACCACTTGATGGGGAACATCACGGGCAACCAAGACCGCCCGCGATTCACCTCCCTTGCGGACGGCTCGCTCGACGTCAACGAGGATATGAAGTTCCAAGGCTGGACACGAGACATCGAGCATGGCGGGGCCGACGGTTTCGCGAAAATGCGCTTGCTCATGTCCTACCTCATGAGCGTTCCAGGCATTCCATGCGTGTACTACGGCGACGAGATTGCCGATGTCGGCGGCAACGACCCCGACAACCGCCGCATGATGCGGTTTGACAACCTTAATGAGCAAGAGACGCGGACCAAGCAATGGACCTCCGACTGGGCCAAACTGCGACGCAGCCGGATGAGTATGCTGTATGGCACAACCACCTTTGAGATTCTCGAAGAGCACGTACTTCACATTCAGCGGACCTACCTCAACGAAGTCACTGACCTGTACCTCAACCGGGACAGCCGACCACATTCACTCCCCTCAGACCTTGCTGCCAAATCCACCTTGGCAGGTATCTTGTCCACAGAGGGCACGCTGCCTGCACTTGGCGCCGTAGCTTTCGGCACGACCCATTGACTCCATCCCATGAAGAATCACATTCACGCCTTGGCCTTGATCGCGATGTCTGCGACGTGCGCCTTGACCGCTTTGGCCCAACCCACCTGGAACGTGGGCGAAACCGTACTCAACGAATACGACCTTGTTTCTGGGGTCAACATCCCCTGGGAGCTCACGTGGGGTCCCGACGACATGCTTTGGTGCACCACGCGTGAAGGCGACGTGCTGCGCATCGACCCCGCTTCTGGCGCGTACGAAACCGTGCTCTCTCTGAACGTCAACGACTCAGGCGTCGAACCCGGATTGTTGGGCATGGCATTGCATCCCAACTTTGAATCGGAGCCGCTGGTGTATTTGGCCTACACGGCCCAAAACTTTGCCAACGGCAACCACGAACGCTTGAGTGTGTTTTACTGGGACGGCACTTCCCTTGGCAACGAGCAAATCCTCCACATCGTAGGCGCAGCTGGCATCCACAACGGAAGCCGTTTGTTGGTTTTGCCTGACAATACCCTGCTCATGAGCACGGGCGACATGGGGGACGAGGGCGTCTCTTCCCAAAACGACAACAGCGACAACGGCAAGATCCTGCGATTCAACCTCGATGGCAGTGTCCCTGCAGACAATCCCGACCCCTCAAGCTACGTGTATACCAAAGGGCACCGCAACAGCCAAGGCCTTTCCGTCGGCCCCAATGGCGTGATCTACAGCAGCGAACATGGCCAATACAACTCTGACGAGTTCAACATCCTCGAGGCCGGACGCAATTACGGCTGGCCCAACGTAGAGGGCGTCTGTGACGGCATCTGCGATTGGTGCAACGCCGGTGCGGAGGAATCGTTCTGCGAGACAAACGACGTGCCCGAGCCCCTGAAAACGTGGTCTCCCTGCGCAGCGGTGAACGACATCATTTACTACAACCACCCTGCCATTCCTGAATGGCAAGGGAGCGTGCTCATGGCCGTGCTTGGCGGATTCAGCTCACCCGTCGGTGGACGTCTGGAAGTGTTGCACATGAGTGAAGACGGTTTGACCTTGGAGGGCAGCGAGATGTTCTTCACCGAGTTCAACCAGCGGATGCGCGACGTGGCGGTCAACCCTTACACGGGTGCGATCTACCTGGCCTTGAACGGCCCGAGTTACACCGGCAATGGGCCCAATTTGATCAAGGAATTTCGTCCCGCGGCCACCGACGGCGTGATCGATTGGAAGGACGAACGCGGCTTGGACATCTATCCCAACCCTGCAGTGGACCAAGTGCAGTTGCGCGTTTCGGAAGCGTGGGCTGGACAGACATACCAGATCACGGACCTTCAAGGACGTGTGTGGGCCCAAGGTCAACTTCAGTCCGGCCAAACCATGGACGTGACCTCCTGGCCTGCGGCAACGTACCTGTTGCATGCCCAAAGCGAAGGTGCCCACATGACCCGTGTCCTCCACGTCCAATAATCCCTTGACCATGCTACGTGCCCTTTGTCTTGGACTCTGCTTGACGGGGTCAGCCGTCCCTGCAGCCCACAGCACCCTTCCTTCTGATTCATTGATGTGGGATTGGGTGTCCCTCGATTCTGCGGCCATCGCGACCTACAGCCCCCTGTTGGCTCCAGAACAAATCGCCGCCACGCGTTGGACGGCGGACTCGGTGCTGACCAATGGCTTTGGGAGCGCGGATGTGTCCAACGCCCTGAATGCCTTGCCGGGCGTGTTGATGGAAACGCGCGGCATGGGTGGAAGTCGCCGGGTCAACGTGCGAGGGTCTGCCCTACGCTCCCCTTTTGCCGTGCGGAACACCATGTTGTTCGTGCGCGGCTTCATGTTGACTGAGGCAGACGGCACCAGCCCCGTCGAATGGCTCGACCCTGCCTGGTCCGGCGCCATGGAACTCGTTTCAGGCGCGGCAGCCACCACATTTGGTGGGGCCTACGGTGGGGCCCTTGTGGTTCACGGTGCATCCAATCCTGAATTGGGCCGCCTTCAAACGGTGATGGGCACCACAGGCAACGGCGGTTTGCAATCGCGCGTCAATGGTGCACTGCAGATTCAAGGATGGAATGTGAGGGTGTCGCACACCCAAAACACCGGCTACCGCGACCAAGAAGCCAACAACCGCCTCCACCTCGAGGTAGACCATGCCTGGGGCAACGACAACGTCAAGCACTACGATTGGCTGGCCTTCCAAGACGGCAGTTGGCAACTGCCGGGCGCCGTGGATTCTTTGACGGCATTCACCGACACGACAGCCACTCTGGCTCCCGGGGTTGCTTACGACGCGCATGTGCGTCGCCGGCGCGCACTGTGGGGGCACCACATCCACGTTCCCAACTTGAGCAACAAGCAACACCGCAGCAGTTTGGACGTGTGGTCCCTCTTGAGGTGGAGTGACAAAACCAATCCCTTTGGCACCTCTGCCTTCTACAACGGCTACAAGGAGGAGTCTGGCACAGGAGGAAGCTTGCGCATCCGACAGCGCTTCGGCAAGTGGTCCTTTGAGAAAGTCAATTTCCAGGCCGAGTGGACCCTCATGGCGGTGGTCGACCAAGGAAACTTTGCCCAATGGAGCGACGCCGTTTTGGGCAGTGCAAGTCCCCTTGAATACGACCTGGACATTCGTCAATCGCGCGCCCATTGGGCTCCTGCCCTGTCGTGGGCTTGGGATTCTGGATGGCGGTTGGAAACGTCGGCCGCTTTTTCACAACGTTCCCGCCTTGCGCAGGGCACAGCCACCGATACGGCCTACCTCTCCCCCTTCAACACCACCCAACTTCTTCCGCGCATCGGAGCGTCAAAGTCGCTGGGTTCGGCCTGGAACGCCTTTGTGCAAGCGTCCACTGGATTCAGTGACCCCACGAATTTTGAATCCCTTTCCACCGACATCACCGGCGCCTTAGCTGCGGTGCTCGACGCAGAACGTGCGTGGACCTTGGAGTCCGGATTTCGCCACAGCCAGGGGGAAATCGTGTTGTACCATCAAAGCGTCAACCGCGCCATCGTGCAGGCGGTCGATTCGTTGGACAACCCCACGTTTGTCAACGCCACTTCACCTGTGACGATGCAGGGTATCGAATGGCGGGCTCAGCAAACTTGGCCGCGTCATCGCCTTCAAGGCTCAGGTGCATTCCAATTCCATCGCTGGGCGGAAGGTGACTTGCCTGGATCGCCCAAATGGATGGCCAACGTCCAGCACCATTGGAAGGCCTGGGAACGCAACCACACGTGGACGCTTCAGACTTGGATCCGCGCGGTAGGTGCCACGCCACTCAACACCAGCGGCGAAAACATTCACCCCGCCTACGCCACAGCCAATGTGGACCTCGGGTGGACGCCTCCTTCCGCTCCTGTGGGCGTATCCTTGGGAATCCGAAACGCCACCAACACGGCGTACTCTGGATGGCATCAACTCAATGGGTTTGGAGGCAAACTCTATAACCCAGCGCCTCCGCGAACCCTGTACCTGTCGGCCATCTGGAACCTGCGTTGAAGTCAACTCAGCGGAGAAGTCAATCGAGGACCACCACCTCCACCCTGCGATTCAGGGCACGGCCTTCCTCCGTCTTGTTGTCTGCCACCGGGGTTGACGGGCCCTCGCCCTGGGCTTCGATGCGCTCCGCTTCCACACCCTGTTCCGTGAGAAACCGTTCCACCGCTGCAGCCCGGTCTTGACTCAAGGCCGTGTTGAAGGGCACACTGCCCACGTTGTCTGTGTGGCCCACAATGCGAATGTTGACCTTTGGATTGTCCATCATCCATTGTGCCAAACGCGCACAACCGGCTTGATAATTCTCGCTGAACTTGGACAGGCCTGATTCAAACTGGATGGCCTCGAGCGTGAAGGTTTGGCCGACCTCAATCGGCATCAGTTCAATTTGGACAAACGGCGACCGGTTGAGGTCCATCCCCCCACCCTGTTCGTAGGTGGTCATGCCGAAAAGGTGCCCTTCTGCGCTCGCTTCAAAACTGTAAGACCCCAGGCCTGGCAGAGGAATGACAAAGCCTGTCTCGCCTTCTGACGTGGTCCGACTTACAGTTTGGCCTGACGAGAGGTCTACAATGGACACCTCTGCAACCAGTGCCTGCCCAGTGTTGGCATCGCGAACCACCCCTCGGAGGGTGGCCACCTCAATGGGCTTGACTTCCTCCGGCAATTCCACTTGCCAAAAATCCAAGCTCCCCGAGCCCTGCGTGGTGGCGAACATGGCCACGCCTCCTCGGGGCATCACCATCAAGCTGTTGTCTTTTCCTGGACTGTTGACACCACGCCCCAAGTTCACCGGCTCGCCCCACGTTCCATCCTTTTGCAATTTGGACATGAACACGTCGAGCTGACCAAAACCGGGATGACCGTCGCTGCTGAAGTACAGGGTCTTTCCGTCGGGATGCAAAAAGGGACTCTCCTCGGTGTAGGGCGTGTTCACTTTGCCCGCAAGCTTTCTCGGGGAAGACCAGCCGCCATTGGCCAACCTATGACAGACCACCAAGTCTGAAGGTTCGAGCTGTCCTTTGGGTCCGCGCGCGAACACAAGCAGGTTGCCGTCTGCACTGAGCGCGGGTTGGCTTTCCCAACCCGCTGAATTGGGGGCGCCCAAATTCTTGCCCAAGGTCCACTGCCCTGTGGCCTCGTCCCATGTCGACTCAAACAAATCGCAGGAACCCTTGCCCCGACGTGGGCCGTACCCATCGCGGGGGGTATCACATGCCGTGAACACCATGGTTTTTCCATCGCCACTCAACGTGGGTGCCCCTTCGTTCATGGGGGTGTTGACACCCCGCAAGGGAAACGGGGGCGACCATGTGCCGTCCTCAAGCTGCAAGGATTCAAAAAAGTCCTCCCCGCCAGCAATCCCTGGCGTTGTGCGCTGCTCTTCCCCGGAAATGTCCGAACGGGTTAACACCATGCGGGTTCCGCTGAGGTCGAGCGCGCCGTAGTACTCCAAAGCGTCCGTGTTCAATCCACCCTTCACGACCTCTGCCTCGAGGACTGCCTCTTCCTTGGCGATGGCCTCAACTGCAAAAATCAAACCCGCCCCCACCCATGCGCGACGCCGTTCAGATTCTTCAGACATGCGAGGCGCAGACAGTTCATCCAGCCGGGCGAGCGACTGCAATCCCTCCTCGTATTTGCCAAGATTCCATTGAACCTCAGCCAGCGTGACCCAGCCGTGAGGAAACATCGTGGCGTTGACCTTCAATGCCTGTGCAAGCACCTCCTCTTGCCGCGGATGCGACATGTCTTGGTAAATCTGCGCTTTGAGGAACAAGGCCTCCGCAAACGAAGGACTGCGGTCGAGCGCGTCGTCCAGATGATTGAGCGCAAGGTTGGGCGACATAAACCGGTATGCTTCCAGGGCCTTCTGGTACTCCTTTTGTGCTTTGCGTGTGGGCTCTTTGGTTTGGGCAAAGCCCCGGGGTGCAACTCCACCGACAAGGGCCAAAACAAGCCCCCAAGACAGCAACGTGGTTTTCATAAAACGAAAGTGGGACATTTTTGACCGAATTTGCCCAGACGGAAGGAACTATTCCCATGAACATCGCACTGCTGTCAGACACCCATGGCCACATCGACGACCGCATCAGACGGCATGTCGAAGGATGCGACGAAGTATGGCATGCCGGGGACATTGGGGACCTCCATGTGACTGATGCCTTGGCGGACGTCACCAAGGTTCGGGCCGTGTACGGCAACATCGACGACCAGCTGACGCGCCGCACCTGGCCGGAGCACCAACGCTTCAAGGCAGGCGGGATGAAGGTGTGGATGACCCACATCGGCGGTCGACCGCCCAAGTACGCCCGAGGCATCCTTCCTCAATTGCGCGTGGAACGGCCCGACCTCTTCATTTGTGGACACAGCCACATTTTGCTCGTGCAGCGCGTGGAAACTTGGGGGGGACTCCACTTGAATCCAGGGGCCGCAGGCATCTCTGGCTTTCACAAGGTGTGCACCATGCTCAAATTCCGCATTGACCAAGGACAGCTCCAGGACCTTCGCGTCATTGAATGGGCGCGGAAGCGCTCTTGACAACAGCGAGAAGCATATTTTTGGGTTTCAACTGCACCGACGGGAAGGACATTCACTATCTTTACATCATCGGCATCACCGGGATGCCAAATCGGGGCATATGCCCCTCCCTCACCCAACGTATTAGGATGTTTGACATCATCGAATTGAACGGCAAAAAAGTTGCCGAACTGCGAGAAATCGCAAGCAAACTTGGAATCACCCGCTTGGACAAGCTCAAGAAGCAGGACCTCGTGTACAGCATTTTGGACGAGCAAGCGACACAGCCGAGTGCGAACAAAAGCAAGGCCAAGAGTGACTCCAAAGAGAGTGCGCCCAAGAAGCGCACCCCTCGTGCCAACAAATCAGCAGACGATCAAGGCCAGGACAAGCCCAAGAGCGACAACCGCCGCAAGGCCAAAGAGGACGGACAAAACGACAAGTCCAAAAGCGACGCCTCTTCCAAAGAAAGTGGTTCTGACGCCAACAAGGAAAGCCAAGATCGAGAACGACGCTCAGGCGAAAGCATGCGCGAACGCCGTGATCGTCGCCGACGCGAAGGCCAGGGCGACGACTCCCAAGGCAAAAACGACACCGCCAAAGGTGGCCAAGAGCACGGCGGCAAGAATGACCGAAACGACCGGAACGACCGAAACGACCGGAACAACCGAGGCGAGCGTGGAGACCGGAACAACCGCAACGACCGGAACAACCGCAACGACAGAAACGACCGAAACAACCGAAACAACCGCAACCGTCGAGACTCCTTCCTGTCGGAACCCGAAGAGCACGGATTTGACTTCGACGGGTTGGTGCAGACGGAAGGCGTGGTCGAAGTGCAACAGGAAGGCCACGCATTCCTTCGCTCTGCCGATTACAACTACCTGAATTCTCCTGACGATGTGTACATCTCGGCCAAGCAGCTCAAGCAATTTGGGCTTCAGACCGGTGACACGGTCGTGGCAGGCATTCGTCCTCCCCGAATTGGAGAGAAATACTATCCATTGTTGGACGTGAAGAGTGTCAACGGTCGCAGCCCTGAGTGGATCAAAAACCGGGTTCCTTTCAAGTTTTTGACCCCGCTTTTTCCCCAAGAACGCTTCAATCTGAGCACAGCTCGTGGCACCGTCAGCACACGACTGATGGACCTGTTCGCCCCCATTGGAAAAGGGCAGCGTGGCATGATTGTATCGCAACCCAAAACGGGAAAGACCACCCTTTTGAAGGATGTGGCCAACGCCATCAGCCTGAACCATCCCGAAGTGTATCTCATCATCTTGCTCATCGACGAGCGTCCAGAGGAGGTGACAGACATGAAACGCAGCGTGAATGCGGAAGTGGTCGCCAGTACCTTCGACGAGCCGGCAGATCGTCACGTGCGCATCGCCAACCTCGTGCTCGAAAAAGCCAAGCGCATGGTGGAATGTGGGCATGACGTGTGCATTCTGCTCGACTCCATCACCCGTCTCGCCCGTGCCTACAACACGGTCAGCCCTTCTTCGGGCAAGATTTTATCCGGCGGTGTGGAGGCCAACGCCCTGCAAAAGCCCAAGCGTTTCTTCGGTGCCGCCCGAAACATCGAAAATGGTGGATCACTCTCCATTATCGCCACCGCGTTGACGGAAACGGGATCGAAAATGGACGAAGTGATCTTCGAGGAATTCAAGGGTACAGGCAACATGGAACTCCAACTGGACCGTCGGATTTCCAACCGTCGTATCTACCCCGCCATTGACATTTTGGCTTCGGGTACGCGTCGTGAGGACCTCCTCATGGACAAAGCCGACCTCCAGCGCATTTGGATTTTGCGCAAGCACCTCGCAGACATGAACAGCGTGGAAGCCATGGAATTTGTCAAGGACCGCGTGGAGGGCAGCCGAAACAACGAGGACTTCCTCGCGTCGATGAACGGATAACCATGCGCAGCACCCCACTTGCTGGCCTTCCTCTCGTGTTGGCCGCAGGATACTTTGTCTTCAAGTGGCTGCTCGCAGGGCCCATCAATGCGGAGCGCTTGGTGGCGGTGGGTGGCATGTACCACTGGTCTGCTTTGACCCTGCTTGCCTTGGGATGGTCGGTTTGGATCGTTCGTCGTGGCGGCAGCACGAATTCCTTTTGGGGCGACTTCAAGCAATTGACCAAACCCCTTGCCGTCTATGCCATTTTGGCCGCGGGCTCTGTCTGGGGCTGGAACCACGTGGTGGCAAAGGACGCCACCGAATTGCGCAAGGCGTTGCGCCTCGCCCAAATTGAAGAGCACACCTCAAGCGACGAAGCCTACACCGCCTTTGTCGCCGAGCAAGGAGTGGAATCCATGGGGGAATTGCCCGACCGTGCGACGTACCGCACCCAAGCGACCACCCAAGTGTCGTGGATGCTGTCTGGGGGAGTCACCTTCGTGCTTTCCTTGGTTACCTATTTGTTCGCGGCCATGCTCCTGTCCTTGTGTGCCACGGTGCTGTTGCATCAGATTTGGGGCATTGCCTCGTTGTGATGACGTAATTTGGTCGTGCATGAAGCGTATTCCCTTTTTGATCGGACTGGCGTTGATGATGCTGAGTACAGCAACTCACGCGCAACGTGGCAGAAAGAACTTGCCCAACTTCGATTCGCGGCTGTACCACTTTGGCTTCATTTTGTCCGCCAACTCGAGTGATTTCAATTTTGCCGTCGCCGACAGTGCGGCCGACTCTTTCCGGGGAGTAAACAACGTGCCACAGGCCGGATTTAACATGCACTTGATGGCGTCCTACACGCTCTCACGGCATTGGCGTCTTCGATTTGTCCCGGGATTGAGCTTCCAGGACCGCGGTTTAGACTACACGATTGAAGGATCCAACAATGTGATCAAACGCACAGAGGCCGTCAACCTTGACATCCCCCTCTTGCTCAAGTGGCGCACAGACCGGGTGGACAACGTCGCGGCTTACGCATTGTTTGGAGTGAAGTATGCGCGCGACTTCCAATCTCAGGAGAACGTCAACCAGCAGTTGCAATCCGACAACATTTTGCGCCTGAAATCCGGGAACATTGCCGCGGACATCGGGGCGGGAATCGACATCTTCCTCCCCTTCTTCAAGCTCGCCATTCAGGCCAAAACCGAGCATGGTCTTCGCAACGTCTTGATTCCTGACGACAGCATTTACGCGTCACCACTGGATTTTCTGAGAACGCGAAGCTTTGTGCTGTCCTTCTGCTTTGAAGGGTGATGACTCCGGACATGGAGGACACCTACCGGACGCTGGCCGGTCCTTGTGAGGGACTGTTCAAGGCCAAAGGGTCCAAACACTTTGGATACGGATTTCCCATCGCTTCCGAAACGGAGGTCAAAGTCCATCTCGAAGCCCTCAAAAAACAACACCATGCAGCCCGCCACGTCGCCTATGCGTGGATGCTTGGATTCGACGAGATCCACCACCGCTCGAGCGACGATGGCGAACCGAGCAACAGCGCCGGGCCACCCATCCTTGGCGTCATTCGGGCCCACAACTTGACCCATGTGTTGTTTGCCGTGGTGCGCTACTTCGGGGGCACCAAACTCGGGGTTGGTGGACTCATCGAAGCATACCGCGAAGGTGCGGCCGAGGCGCTGCGGTCAGGTCAGGTTGTCGAACGCATTCGCACCCAACGACTTCGCATTGCCTTTGCTTATGAGCACATGGGCGTCATCATGGGGCTCATCAAACGGTGGGAATTGATACCCGCCTCCACCGACTTCCAGATTTCCTGTGCTTTGGACGTGGACGTTCGCTTGGGGCAAGTGGAAGGATTCGTGCAAGCCGTGCACGACACACGGGTTGCAGAGATCGAGGCACTCTGAGACTCAGGGCTTAGAAACCCAGTACACCCAACGTTCTTCGCCAAGGCTGTAGCGCTTGTAGCGTGCCTCTCCCAACATCTCCTTCATGTCGACTTCTTCCACGTGAAAACCGGCTTCGCGCAAGCGCGCAGGATAATCCTTGTGCCCATACAACCGCACGTGATCCTGCTGCCAGTAGAGCCTTTCCCGTTCCATGGGGTCGGTGACGTTGGGATCTTCTGCGGTGTCTTCTTCATTGTAATTGATGGGCACTTGCAGCACACCCCAGCCGCCGCGTTTCATGACGCGGTGAAACTCGCGCAACACCTTGCGGTCGTCGTCCACATGTTCCAGCAGGTGATTCGCCATGACCACATCGAAACTCTCATCCTCAAAGGGAATTTCGTGACAATCGAAATGGTGGTCTGCCCAGGGGCTGTTCAAATCTGCCGTCACGTAGTCCAGGTTAGCCTGCTTCTTGAATCGGGTCAAGTAGCAGTATTCCGGTGCGAGGTGCAGCATCCGCAAAGGCGCCTCAAAGAAGGACGTCTTGCGTTGCAAGAAGGCCCATACGGCACGGTGACGCTCCAAGCTCAAGCTGTGTGGAGCCAATGCATTGGGACGGCTGCGCACACGTCCGTACGGCAACATCTTCCTGTAGGACTTCCCCACGATGGGGTCCTCCAATGCATCGCCCGAATACGACCACGCCACGCTCTGCAATGCCAAGTGCGCTCCACGCTGAAGCACGGTGCGCGGCACCCACCTCGTCAAGATGCTGACCAATCCCATGCCCTAAAAATAAGGTGGGACCCTTGGGTCCCGCCTTGATAGTTTCGTCAAATTTTAAGCGCTTACTCGATGACCAAGGCCTTGTGTTGCATGCCCTGCGTGGTTTGCGCACGCACCGCGTACCAACCGGCAGGCCATCCAAGGGTCAAGCTTCCTTCCCAAGTACCCTCATGCACCATCCGACCTTGGGCGTCCACAATCTGAATGAACGCGCCCAAGTTGATGCCTGGCAAGCGAAGTTCGGTGCCGTGCGCCGCAGGGTTGGGGGTCACCGACCAAAGCGCCTCAGCGCCTTCGTCCACGCCCACGGTACTCGCCAAGGTGACCGTCACACCCACGCGGTCCGACACACACTCAATGGGCTTGGGCTCGGCCTTCCACTCGTAGAAGAAGTAGTAGTAATCCAAGCTCGGTCCAGCCGTGCTGTTGGTGATGGTCAACAAATCGCCCACTTCGTACGGGTAGCTCAACTGCGAATTGTTGCCCTCCCGCCACAATTGTGGATCCTCCGTGGTGCAGCGCAAGCCGTAGTTCAGGCCAGGCTCGATGTCCCAGTTCAATTCCAAGACAAACGTTCCCGCCTCGACTTCCACGGCAATCGACTCGAGCACAATGCCAAATTCATCAATCAACTCAAACTCCCGTTCGTACGTGCCGTTGGCAAACAAGGTCACGCTGTTGAGGCGCGTGCTCTCATAGACGTCGAATTCCAACCAGCGTGAGCTGTTGGAGTGGTACGCACCGCTGTTTTGATTGGTCAGCTCACCTCCCGCCTCTTGGTCACCTGAAGTCGTGCGGACATCTTCGGCCCAGAACGTGGTCGTCACGTCGACCTGCGGCGAAAACGCATTGCCTTCGGCGAGCAAGTTGCCACCCGTCGACCAGTCGTACCAGCGGATGTTCTCCCCTGTCGCTGTCAAATCCACGGTCGCCGGCGCGTCCAAGGTCATGTCCTCGCTGACCTCTGGGTTGCCCAGGGGGGCGTCGTACACTTCCACCACCAATGTATCAGAGGTGCCGGCGTTGCCGCAGATGTCCACGCTGTACACAGCGTACGAACCGGATGTGGTCACGTCAATGCTCTGGGTTTGGTCGCCCGTAGACCACGTGTAGTTGTCCGCGTCTGAAGCCGTCAAGGTCAACACAGATCCGTCGCATAAATCAGTGCTGCCGTCGAAGGCAATGGTGGGTGCATTGCCCACGATTTCGGTGATGGTCAAGAGGTTGGAAAACCCTGCGCAACCCGCCTCGTCATAGACGAGAACAGAGTACGCGCCGCCGGCAGCGACTTCAGTGGTGGCCTCGGCAAAACCGTTGGACCACTCGTAGGATGCGAAACCTTCTGGGGCAGACAATGTCACCGATTCACCAGGACAAAACGCATCCGCGCTTGCCGTGGCCGTGACGTCCACCAAACAAGGAACCTCCAGCACGTTGTGGTATTGGTCAATGGCGGGGTTGTCAATCACCGTTTCCAATCCGCTGGGCCACTTTACCACGACCTGGTCTACCACCTCGTGATCCCCAAGGCCAAACCGGCACATGAACGTGCACGTGATGCCGTAGCTCTCGCCGCCGCGCACCTCGCGAACCATCGTTCCGAAGTCCCCGGTCAATTCCACCTTCGCCCCCACGGCGTCCACGTTGCTTTCAAACCCTTCGAGGTCGAAGGCAATCCAGTGGTTGTCGTTGCCGTCGTTGACCCACAAAATGTCGGGGTTTTCGTCGTCAGAGCTCACGTAGTTGTTTCCGTAGCTCGCGTACACGTCGAGTTGGCCATCGCGGTTCACGTCGCCAGAAGCGAAGCTGTGCATGGTGTCGTTCCAAGGAAACAAGTTGGACACTTCGGTGAAGGTCAGGTCTCCGTTGTTGCGGAAGAAGCCTTCATCCCCGCCCGTGTAGATAAGGTCCACAAAACCGTCGTTGTCGAAGTCGTCCATCTTCGCCTGAAGGAAAAACCCTGAAATTTCCAGTCCGCTGCCTGCAGTGATGTCGGTGAAGTATCCTGTGCCGTCGTTTTCGAGGAGCTTGATGGTCGAGCTGTGGTTGGTGGCCAAACAGTCGAAGTCGCCGTCGTTGTCGATGTCTGCGAAGTCCGTCGTCCAGCTCTGCTCGTAGAGGACAAGCCCACGCTCGAGCGCCTCCTCAGTCCACCCGCCATTTCCGTCGTTCACCCACAGTTGGTTGATGCGGCGAGGATCGTTGGGGTCGTTCACGAACTGGCGGCACTTGGCGATGAACAAGTCGATGTCTCCATCGCTGTCAAAATCCGTCCAAACTGTGCCGTAGTTGCCGCTGTGGTCGTTGCCGTCGTAATCCTGCAAGTCGTAATCTGTGAGGTCCATGAAAAGCTCTGGCTCGAGAGAGCCATTTTCCGTCCCCTTCCACATGCGGCTCAACGCATCATCGTGGCATCCAAACACGTCGAGTACACCATCATTGTCGATGTCTACCCAGTTGCACGCCTGCATGAACATGCTGCCGTTGGCCAACTCCATAGACGTGTGCACGCCAGGGGCTGTAATATTCTGCACGAACACCCCGTCGTAGGAACCGCCCGAGAACACGTCCTTGTGACCGTCGTTGTCGAAGTCGGCCACACACATGCCCCACTGGCTTGCGCCACTCACCTCGCCGAGGTTGTAGTCGGTGAATGTGCCTTCAGGCGTCTGGTAGAGCGTGTGAAGGGTCTTGCTTTGGTCAAGGATGATCAGGTCGTCGAAGCCGTCTCCGTCCAAATCCGCAAAACCCACACAGCCTCCGCTGTTGTAAGTGTCTGGGAGCAGGTTGCTTGCGTTGGTGAAGGTTTGGGCTTGGGCGGTCGCTCCGGCAGCGACACACGCTGCGGTCAACAGCCCTGCACGATAGAATGCATTCATGGGTTCAGATTCTTGGTTGGTGTTCAAGCAAACTTGAGATTCTGCAAGGTAACACAGCACGAGTGTGTGAAGTTGCATGCGTTGGTCAAACGTACCTTTGCGGGCATGGCATCCGGCCTCAAAGCAGCCTTTCACACCTTGGGGTGCAAGCTGAATTTCAGCGAAACCTCTACCCTCGCACGGCAATTGGGCGATGCGGGGTACGCCCGTGTGCACTTGGACGACGCACCTGATGTGGTGGTCATCAACACCTGCAGCGTGACCGACCACGCCGACGCCAAGTGCCGCAACGCCGTGCGTCGCGCCATGCAAAGCAATCCCGAGGCCTTTGTCGTTGTGGTGGGATGTTACGCCCAGCTCAAGCCCGCCGAGATTGCCCAAATTCAAGGTGTCGACCTCGTCTTGGGTGCTGGCGAAAAATTCAACTTGGCCGCCCACCTTGAAGGGGCGCAGAAAAGCGAGGAAGCCCGCGCCATTGCCGGAGAAATCAAGGAAGTTCGAGCCTTCGTTCCAGGCTTCTCAAGCGGCGACCGCACCCGCACGTTTTTGAAGGTGCAAGACGGCTGCAACTACTTCTGCGCATTCTGCACCATTCCGTTGGCCCGTGGACGTTCACGAAGCGCCAACGTGGCCCAAACCGTGGCGGAAGCCCAAAAGGCCGTCGCCGCAGGTGCCAGGGAAATCGTCTTGACCGGAGTGAACATCGGAGACTTTGGCACCGTCCATGGTGAAACGCTCCTCGACTTGGTGCGCGAACTTGATGGACTCGGAGGTGTGGAACGCTTCCGCATTTCCTCGATTGAGCCCAACCTGTTGACCGACGAATTGATCGACTTTGTGGCCGCGAGCAAGAAATTTCAACCGCACTTCCACATTCCCTTGCAATCCGGCAACGACGAGGTGTTGTCTGCCATGCGCAGACGCTACCGCACCGACCTCTACCGTTCTCGCATCGAGCGCATTCGCAAGCGCATGCCGCACGCGAGCATTGGTGTGGATGTCATTGTGGGCTTTCCCGGAGAATCCAAGGAGAAGTTCATGGCGTCAGTTGGGTTCATCAAATCTCTTGAAATCAGTTATCTGCATGTATTCACCTACAGTGAAAGAGCCAACACAACCGCCCTGCGCATTGACGAAGTCGTGCCCGTGCCTGAGCGCAAAGAGCGCAACAAGACGCTGCGCAACGTGAGCCTCAAAGCCCAACGCGCGCACTACGAGGCTTTCCTTGGCCAAGAAGTGGACGTGCTGTTTGAGGAAGCCGAAGAAGACGGCCTGCGGATGGGTTACTCCCCCAACTACATCCGCGTCGCGGTTCCCTCGGACAAAGTGCAAGGCAACGACATCCACTCCGTCAAGCTGGACCGCATTGACCCCCTCGGATGGGTACACGGAACGTTGGTCTGACTGATGTAGTTTCGCCACATGTACCCCAACCTGTACTTTGCCTTTCTCGACTTGCTCGGCTGGGATCTCCCCGCACTGAAGTTGATCAACAGCTTTGGGTTCTTCGTGGCGCTGGCCTTCCTTGTGGCGCACGCGTTGTTGCGGAAGGAGTTGAAGCGTCAAGCGGACTTAGGCCACTTCCAATCCCAAACCACAACTGCAGTCGTCGGCCAGGCGCCCCACCCCTTGGACTTGGGGTTGCAAGCGGTCATGGGGTTTGTCCTTGGGTGGAAGGTGCTCTACCTCGTGTTCAACGCCGGTGAAATCTTTCAAGGCGGCGGCTTGCCACAGGCCCACCTGTTCAGCACCGAGGGCAACGTGGTCTGGGGCGTGTTGGGGGCTGTGGGGATGACGGCCTGGCGTTATTGGGAAGTCCAACGTGAGCGGCTCCCCGAGCCCAAAACAGTGGAACAGGTGATCCGCCCCGAGGATTTGGTGGGAGGCATCACCGCTGCCGCTGCCGTCGGAGGCATTGTGGGAGCCAAGTTGTTTCACCTGCTCGAATACCCCGATGAATTCATCGCGTTCCTCAAGCAGCCAAGTCTCAATGCCTTCTTGGGCGGCCTGACCATTTACGGTGGTTTGATTGTGGGCGGATTGTCCGTGTATGTGTTTGCGCGACGCCACAAGATGAACTTCCTCAGGCTCGCAGATGCCACCGCCCCGGTGCTCCTGCTTGGCTACGGCATTGGCCGAATGGGATGTCAAATCAGCGGCGACGGCGACTGGGGCCTTCCCAACCCCTTTCCCAAGCCGGGGTGGTTGTCTTGGGCTCCGGATTGGGTTTGGGCCTACGCCTACCCCAACAACGTCAATGCGGTGTATGGACCACGTACCGCGGGCTACACAGGCAAACTCATCGATCCGGCCACACAGCCTTGGCCGGCGTTTGAAGGCTATGGCACCTACCTCGACCCGGCCGTGTTCCCAACGCCGATTTACGAAACCACGGCAGCCGCAATCGGATTTGCATTCCTCTGGGGCATGCGCAAGCGTTGGACGAATGTGCCAGGTAAAATCTTCGCCGCGTACCTGATGTTTAACGGTTTCGAGCGGTTCTGGGTGGAGAAAATCCGGGTCAACACCACCTTCGACTTCCTGGGCATGACCATGACACAAGCGGAGCTCATCTCTGTGTGCACGTTCCTGTCAGGCATCGCCTTGTGGGTTTGGGCGACGCGCAAAAAGAGGTGATCGACCCTAAAATGCTGTCTCCTTATTCCGGTTGGAACGCAAGGCAGACGCCGTTGATGCAGTATCGGGTCCCCGTCTCGGTGGGACCGTCAGGGAAGACATGACCAAGGTGGCTGTCGCATCCCGAACAGCGGACCTCCACACGCACCATGCCATGTGAACGGTCCACCACTTGCGTGATGTTTGCCTCGGGCGCTTCCCGATCAAAACTCGGCCAACCGCATCCTGCATTGAATTTGGAGGGACTCTCAAACAGTGCATTGCCGCACCCCTTGCAGTGATACGTGCCTTCGCGCCACTCCGCGTTGAATTCACTCGTGTGCGGGCGTTCTGTGCCATTCTCACGCATCACGCGATGCTCCTCGTTAGAGAGCTTGGCCTTCCATTCCTCGGGTGTCAGGTTCATGCGCCTTGCGATGGGCCGCCTGAGCCACCGCGACGGCCGCCGCCAGGCTTCCCTTTTCTGCGAAAGTTCTTTCCCCCGCCTTGGCCTCCTTGGCCCTGACCTCCTTTTCCGCGACCGCCACCTGAGTGACCACCGCCATGACGACGTCCACCGCTGTGACGTCCACCGCCGCCTCGGTTTCCACCACGACCTCCGCCACGGGTGCCTGACGACTTGGGGTCGTAGGTTGGCGTGTCTCCGAGGGCTTCCGGCACCTGGAGTTTGGGGACTTCCTTCTCAATGAGCTTTTCAATCTTCCCAAACCGGCGCATGTCGTCGGGCGTCACAAGCGTGATGCCTTCGCCCTTGCGTTCTGCACGGGCGGTCCGGCCGATGCGGTGCACGTAATCCTCCTCGTTGGGCGGCACGTCGTAGTTCACCACGAGTTCGATGCTGTCAATGTCAATGCCACGCGAAACCACGTCGGTGGCGACAAGGATGGGCAGCTTTTGCTGGCGGAACGCCAACATCACCTCCTCGCGTTCCGATTGCTCGAGGTCGCTGGACATCCGGCCGCACTTGAGGCCAGCCTTTCGCAAAGCGCGGACCACCTGACCCACGGTTCTCTTGCGGGACGTGAACACAATGCCGCTCTTCACGTTGCGCTCCTTGAGCACATCGACAAGCACCGCATCCTTTTGGTGGTCAAACAAGATGTAGGCCCCTTGCTTCACCTTGGCTGCGGGCTTGCTCAAGGCAAGCTGAACCGTCACGGGGTCGTTCAGGAGGTCGTGCGCCAGAGTGCGCATGCGGTCGGGCATGGTGGCGGAGAACAAGAGCGTTTGCCGTTCATCCCGACAGTGCGTGGCGATGCGCATGATGTCTTGGTGGAATCCCATATCCAGCATGCGGTCCGCCTCATCCAAGATCAACACCTCAAGCGAGGACAAATCCACGTAACCCAAGGTGAGGTGGGACAACATGCGTCCCGGGGTCACAACGATGATGTCAGCCCCTTCCGTCAGTGCCTTCTTTTCCTGAGCGAACTCTTTGCCTGTGCCGCCGCCGTAGATGGCCAGCGAGGTGATTCCCGTGTAATAGGCGAAGCCTTGGGCCGCTTGGTCGATTTGAATGGCCAGCTCTCGCGTGGGCACCACGATCAAGGCCTTGACCTTTCCATCGCTGGGGGTGTCCATGATGCGATCCATGGTTGGCAGCAAGAAAGCGGCGGTCTTGCCCGTTCCTGTTTGGGCAATGCCCAAAATGTCCTTGCCTTTGATGGCATGGGGAATGGCCTGGCCTTGAATGGGCGTGGCGGTTTCAAACCCCATGGACCAAAGTCCGTCTTCAATGTCTTGGTGCAAGTCGAGGTCCTCAAACCGGACTCGCTCTTCCGCAGGCTTGGATTCGCCTGCGTTCTCGGCGTGTTGTTCTTCCACGACTCGAAAGTACGGCGAATACATGCCCCCTCACGTATGTTTGTTTTCCACGCTCCCCAAATGGCCGTCATGATGCCCTCCTCGCTTGCCCCCGATGTCTTGAGAATCGCCCTTTCCCTTTGCACAGCCTTCATGGTGTCTGAGGTCAGGGGGACGCACTTGGTGGGCGGCGACTTCAACTACGTGCATTTGGGGGGAGAGCAATATGAAATCACCCTGAAGGTCTACCGCGATTGCGGCCCCGCGAACACCAACGAAACGTACTTCGACGAAAGTGTGGCCATTGGGCTATGGAACGGCACGGGGACCATTGAGTTCGGTGACGTGGTATTGATTCCTCTTCTGGCCACCAACGTCTCCGAAGTCCCCGTGGAAATGGGCAACCCCTGTGGCACGCCTCCCCCGGACTTGTGCATTGAGCAAGCCATCTACACGACTGTGGTCACGCTGCCTCCAAATGCATACGGCTGGGATCTGGTGTACCAACGGTGCTGTCGCAATCCCACCATTGTCAACTTGGACAATTTTGGAGGGGTTGAAAATGCCGGAATGACCCTGCAAGTGCACATTCCCGGCACGGACATCACCACCGAAAGCAACAGCAGTCCAGAATTTCAGGAGCTTCCGCCTGTGGCTATGTGCACCGACCTGCCGTTTGTGTGGGATCATGCTGCAATGGACCCGGACGGGGATGAGTTGGTGTACTCTTTGTGCCCCCCGAAACAAGGGGGCGACGCCCTAAACGCCATCCCCAACCCTCCTTCCACGCCGCCTTTCGTCGATGTCCCCTACCTCGCAGGGTTCTCTTGGGAGAACCCTATGACAGCCGCCCCGCAACTGACCATTGACCCCGTTACTGGAGAATTGACCTGCACCCCGACTGCGACAGGACAGTACGCCATCGGCATTTGTGTGGAGGAATACCGCGATGGGGTGCTCCTGAGCACCGTCACCAGGGATTTTCAATTCAATGTGACGTTGTGCGAGCCCACAGAATTTGAATTGGAAGCTGACGCCGTCCCCTTTGCCTCTGCCGGCATTGAAATTCTCGTGCCGTACCAAGAAGCGGTTGGACTTCCGAACGTGCTGACTTACGACAACGGGGAGTCTTTTCCCATGGCGGCATGGCTGGCCAACAACAACATCGCCATCGACGTGGACGGCACGTCCATGGTGGTGGATGCCGTCGTGATGGAAGGCTGCAACGACGCCCGCTTCACCATCGAGCGCCCGGAATCAGAAGCGGCCCTGCTCGACACGACCTACCTCACCCTGACGGGCACGGCCTCGGAAGGTCTGGACTACGACCAGTATTTCTCCCAGGTGGTCATGCTTGCGGACTCCACAACCAGCACCATCGAGTTGGGTTTGATCGACGATGGATACAACGAAGGCGTGGAACACCTCGTCATTGAATGTGAATATGTCAATGCTTGTGACCAAGTCTCCACGACCATGGCCAACCTGGTCATTGTGGATCCCATCCCGATTGAGGCCACCCCGACCGCGCTGGGTTGCATTAATCTCGATGGCACCCAAACGTTGGGCTACAGCAACGTCAATGGATACGGGCCATTCATCTACACCTGGGACGGTCGCGCCTGGAACAACGCCGCACAGTCCGCTGCGGATTGGACGGTGCAATTCGACTCCTTGTTCATTATGCTCGATGGGCAAGGACAATTGCCTCCAACCACATTGGTGGAATTAGTGGTTGAAGACCAATGCGGCAAAACGATCACACACCCCCTTGAAGTGCTACACCCCGTCGCCTTTGACGACGAGCTCTGTCCCCTTGAAATCATCGAATTCCCCATGCATAACGACGGCATTCCTGTCTCCGACGTGATGTATGATGGCGTTTCCATTTTGAACACCGCGGAAAGTGGCATGCCGCTGCGGGCATTTGCGGTCCCTGAAGGGGGACACTGGCGACTCACCGACCTCGAAGCCCTAGATACGCCCATATCATGGGGGGAAACTCTGACCCTCATTGACACCTGTGGCTTTGCAACCGAGAGTTTGATTCGTGTCAGGGATTGTGAAATCCCCAACGTATTCACCCCAGACAATGTCACGGGAAACAACCTCTTCAGGGTTCGGGGACTGACCGGAATGACGGGGTCCAAACTCCTCATCTTCAACCGATACGGCGTAGAGGTTTGGCACGATGAAACCATTCAAGACGATGAGCCTGAGTTGGTGTGGGACGGCCGTTACATGAATGGCGACGACGTGCCGGACGGGCACTACCAATGGGTCCTCATCCGTGCGGATGGCGTCCGCGACCACGGCAGCCTGCATGTCTTTCGCGCACGATGAGGTCAACCTTTTGGTACTTTCCAACGTTACACGTGTTGCATGCGTAGACGCATGACCATCGACATGAATCAGAGGTTCTACCATAAAGTGTTGCGAAACCTGCTTCGGGCGGGGTCATTAATCACGCTTTGTCTTTGGTCTTGGACTGCCCATGCCACTCACCTTGTAGGCGGAGAGATTTTTTACACCCACCTGGGAGGCAACAACTACTTCGTCACGCTCAAGGTCTACCGGGATTGTGGTCCCGCCAACACCTTGGCGACGGGGTTTGACGACCAAGTTTACATTGGGATGTGGGATGGCAACGGTGACATCGGCTTCAACGATGTGCTGACCATTCCTTTGTCGTCCAGCAACATTTCCAGTGTGCCTGTCGTGTTGGGCAATCCCTGCGGGACACCACCTCCAGATTTGTGCATTGAAGAAGCCATTTACTCCACACAAGTGACCCTGCCTTCCAACCCGTATGGCTGGGATTTGGTGTGGCAGCGCTGTTGCCGGAACCCCTCGATCAGCAACCTGCAAAACTTCGGAGGCACAGAGAACCCTGGTGCCACGTTTGTCACACACGTCCCAGGCACCTTGTCAGGAGCCAATGCGCCACAGAACAGTTCGCCTGTGTTTCAGGAATTGCCGCCGGTGGCCGTTTGTGCCAACTTCGATTTCAGTTGGGACCACAGCGCCATCGATCCCGATGGCGACGCGTTGTCGTATTCATTCTGTGCCCCATTTGACGGTGGCGGCACGGGCGGAGGCAACGGGATCGACAGCCCCGTGCCCAACCCACCCGCAGCGCCACCTTACTTCGAGGTGGAATACATTGGCGGGTTCAGTGGGACCTACCCCATCACCTCAGATCCGGCCATGAGCATTGACCCTGTCACGGGTGTCATCACTGGCTTTCCAACGGCACCCGGTCAGTACGCCATCGCCATCTGTGTGTCGGAATTTCGCAACGGCGTCTTGCTGAGCACCACAATGCGGGATTTTCAGTTCAACGTGACTTTATGTGACCCCAACATTCAGGCCGTGGTTGCGGAGCAAGTGCCGGCACAATTGTGCATCGGTGAGACCATCACCCTCGACAACAACTCGGTGAACGGCTCGAGTTACGAATGGGATTTTGGCGTGCCGGGGGTCACCACTGATGTGAGTACGGAATATGAGCCCACGTACACATGGCCAGAGCCTGGGGATTATTGGGTGTCGCTGGTGGTGAATCCAGGATGGCCCTGCGCAGACACGTCCGAGGCGTTGTATCAAGTCTGGCAGTCGTTGGAACCCGCCATTGTGGTGGACGGATTCTCCTGCGAGGACGACGTGGAGGTGTTTGACTTTGCCGTGGAAGGCAACATCGATGGGAACGCCTCCATGCTTTGGGATTTTGGAACGGGAACCCCCAATCTGGCAGACATCCCTAGCCCAGAGGGCATTTCCTTTGGCAACGCCAACACGTGGGACGTCACCGTCAGTGTCAACAACCACGGTTGCTCGTCAGATGCCGCGTTCACGTGGACCGCACCCCCTGAGCCCCAGGCCTTGGTAGAAGACCAATACCAATTCTGCACCGGACTCACCTTCGACTTCAACAACCTGTCGACGGACGCCGATGCGTTCTTTTGGGACTTTGGGGATGGGCAAGGCGGCCTTCCTTCAGGGTCAAGCATCGACCCGAACCCCACCTACACCTTTCCCGACACGGGCATCTACGAGATCAGCCTGACGGCCGCTGCCGACTTCACGTGTCCCGACATGGCCACAGCCCAAGTGGAGATTCAATTCCTTCTCGAACCTGATTTTGAAACGCCGGACCCCAACTGCTTTGACGACCACTTCTTCACGTTCAGCGGCACTGCTTCGTCCGATGAAAACACCTTCTACGAGTGGGATTTTGGAGGGGCCACGGCCTACAGCAACGTGGAAGAAGCTGACGTCTTGGGATTGATGTATGCCGAGCCGGGCACGTACGATGTGACGTTGACGGCCAGCGTGCCTGGACTGACCGGATGCATTCAGTCGTTCACGGCGCAGGTGACGGCCATTGAAGAACCGACCATCGACTTTGTGGCAGGACCCTGGACGGGATGCCCGCCCCACGCGGTGAGTTTTGACAATCTCAGCACCACCGAGACGGCCACGACGTACACTTGGCACTTTGGAGACGGGACCTCGTCGAGTGCCGTGAGCACCAGCCACACCTACGTGTCGCCAGGGAGCTACCCGATCACCCTGGAATTGGAGACTGGAGGGTTCTGCCAACGGACCTTGGAATTGCAATCGACCCAAAACGTGGAAATCCTGCCCATCCCCGTGGCGGCGATTGAAGTCACCCCCAACCAAGTGGACATTCTGAACCCTTTGGTTTGGGTGGAATACTTGGGCGACCAAAATGTCGACTGCTACTACAGCTTCGGGGACGGAGCCGGCCTTGAAGGATGCCAAGGGCAGTACATCTACAGCGACGGCGGCACCTTCACGATCACCCAAACCGTCGTGAACGAATTCGGCTGTGCCAATACGGCTGAAGGCCAAGTGAGTGTCAGCGGCTCGGTCTTCTACGCCCCCACGGCTTTCACCCCGGACGGCGATGGCCTGAACGACATGTGGCTCCCCGTGGTACGTGGGGTGTCTGCGTATGCCTTGCGGGTCACCAACCGTTGGGGACAATTGGTGTTTGAAACGACCGACCCGGACGAGCCTTGGCTTGGCCAAATGGGCACCGACGGTCAGCACTATGTGCCCAACGGCATGTATTTGTACCGGGCCACCTACACCGACCAAATCGGTTACCCGCGGGTGGCAGAAGGGCATCTCCACGTGGCGCGTTGACGGGGATTGGTCTGTTTTTGCATACCTTGACGTCCACGAAGCCCTTACATCATGTCGAGCTACGAGAACCAAGACGAATTGTACAGCCGCCCCGTTCGGGCTGGCAAGCGCACGTATTTCTTTGACGTGAAAGCCACGCGTGGAAAGGACCTGTACATGACCATCACGGAGAGCAAGCGTCGCTTTGACGACCACGGCAATCCGAGCTACACCAAGCACAAGATTTTCCTGTACCGCGAAGACTTTGACAAGTTTGAGGATGGATTCCTGGATGCCGTCGACAAGATCAAAGAGCTGATGGAAACGGGCGAATTCCGAGATCCGATTGCGGAGCGCGCCGCCCAAGAATCGCAACCAGAAACCGACGGCGAATCCACCGAGGAAACGGCTTCGGGCGAAGACGACATCGCGTTCGACGACCTCTGATTCCTTGATAAAGGACCGTGCGAGTGTGCAAAACTCACTCCACACCCACCCCCTGCTGCTTGTACCTTCGCTCAAACGCGTTAAGCTGCAGCAGACATGGGGAAAATTATTGCCATTGCCAACCAGAAAGGTGGGGTCGGAAAGACCACCACAGCCATCAATTTGGGTGCCTGTCTTGGGGTGCTTGAATTCAAGACCCTTCTCGTCGATCTCGACCCTCAGGCCAACGCGTCCAGCGGGGTGGGCATCGACCCTCGACTGGTGACCCAAGGCAGTTACGAAGTGCTGTCTGGCGACCTCGACGTCCGTCAGGCCATTGTCCCTTCGTCCTCTCCCAACCTCGACATCCTTCCTACCAACCTCGATTTGGTGGGCGCAGAGATTGAATTGGTGCATGCGGACCAGCGCGAGCGGAAATTGCGTGCGGCGATCGAAAATGTACGCGACGACTACGACTTCATCGTATTGGACTGTTCTCCAAGCCTCGGCTTGTTGACCTTGAACGCCCTGACAGCGGCCGACAGCGTCATGGTGCCCGTGCAATGTGAATACTTCGCGCTTGAGGGTTTGGGCAAGCTGCTCAACACCGTGAAAATTGTTCAGAACCAACTCAACCCGTCCCTCGAAGTGGAGGGCATCTTGTTGACGATGTACGACACGCGGTTGAGGCTCGCGAATCAAGTGGTCGAAGAAGTACGGACCCACTTTCAGGATTTGGTCTTGCAAACGGTCATTCACCGGAACACCCGACTCGGTGAGGCGCCGAGCCACGGCGAGAGCATCATCCTGCATGACGCCACTTGCAAGGGCTCTGTGAATTACTTGAACCTGGCGCGTGAGTTGCTCCAAAAGAACAACATGACGCACATCCGAACGGAAGACAAATACCTCACATCATGACCAAGCCTCGCGGACTGGGACGAGGACTGGATGCCTTGCTGGGCGCCCCTCCTGCAGGCAGCAGCAATGCATCTCATCCCGACGATGTCCGTGACTTTCCAAGCACGGCTGACGAACGCGTGAACGCGGTTGAAATGGTGCGCATTCAAGACATTGAAGCGAACCCAAACCAGCCACGTCGGGTGTTTGACGAGTCAGGGCTCAAGGAACTGGCAGACAGCATTGAGGCCCACGGCATCATCCAGCCCATCACGCTCCGAAAAATCCGTGCATCGAAGTACCAAATCATTTCTGGGGAGCGGCGGTTCCGGGCTTCCCAACAGGCTGGGCTGACAGAGCTGCCTGCCTACGTTCGTGAGGCAGACGACCAGAGTCTTTTGGAAATGGCCTTGGTCGAGAACATCCAGCGCGAGGACTTGAACCCACTGGAAGTGGGCATGTCGTTTCGGCATCTGATGGAAGAGTGTGCGCTCACGCAAGAGACCCTCGCCAAGCGGGTCGGCATGGGCCGGTCGTCTGTGGCGAATTACCTGCGCATGCTCGATTTGCCAGAGCAAATCCAAACCATGCTTCGGTTGGGAACGCTTGGTTTTGGACATGCCAAGACGCTGTCCGGTGTGAAAGGCACCGACGCCAAGTACACCCAAATCGCCCTGGCCGAAAAGGCCTCTGCCGAAGGCGTAAGCGTTCGCGAACTGGAGCGTTGGGTCAAGCAAGGCGGATGGAAAGCGCCTGCCTCAGCCAAACCCTCATTGTCCCCGTTGTCAGCGGACGAAGAGCAAGCCTTGGACATCCTTCGCACCAAGCTCAGCAGCACGAATGCCCAATTGGCGCTCAAACGCCGCATACAAGGAGGCGGTCAACTGACCCTGACCTACCGCACCGCGGAGGAGCTGGAAGCTGTGTTGGTCAAATTGGGCTTGGCCTGAATCCATCATGTTGAGGTTCTGTGTCATGTGGGTGCTGGCCATGGTCACTACCGCCCTTGCGGCCCAGCCTGATGCCGCGCCAATGTCTGCGCAAGACAGCACCGCCCTTCAAGTCAAGCGCACCACCGTATGGGCTGCCTGCCTTCCGGGGTCGGGTCAAATCCGCAACCGACAAATTTGGAAGGTCCCGGTGGTCTGGGGCGGCATGGGCTACGCGGCTTGGGCCACATGGGACAACGCACATGAGATGCGTGCCAGCATCGACGACCTCATTGCTTTGACGGACGACGACCCCACCACCCAAACCGTCCTCACCGACGAGAATGGCAACGCATTCTCCGAAGGCCAACTGGAAGACCGTGCGTTCTTTTACCGCCGCAACCGAGATTTGAGCATCCTGAGTTTTTTGATTGCCCACGGACTGCAAGTGCTCGACGCCAACACCGGTGCCATGCTCCGCAATCTCGAAACCTCTGACGAACTCACGTTACGCGGAGGTACGATGTGGGGTGTTCCCACCGTTCACCTCACATGGAATTTCAATGGCCATGAACGCTGAACTCCCCCTTCCCTCCGCCTTGCCGCCCCTCACCGTTGTAGGTGCGGGCAAACTGGGCACAGCCGTGGCCGAAGCCTGGGAGGAGCGCGGCGGATCCGTTGCTGCCCGGGTGACGGCCGCAGACGCGTGGGAGCCACAAGGACTGGTCTTCGAAGCCACGGCGCCTGACGCCGCTGTGGGCAACCTCGCGCGGTGCATCGAGGCGCAGGTCCCCGTGATCACAGGAACCACGGGGTGGCTTGAACGCCTAGACGAGGTGCGTGATTTGGCCCTTCGCGCGGACAGCACGGCATTTTACAGCACCAACTTTAGCCCCGGAGTCCACGCCCTGAATGCCATTGCCAAGCATGCGGCGGGCGTGTTCAATCAAATCCCGGGATACGCACCGCACATCCGAGAAGTGCATCATGTTCACAAAAAAGATGCCCCGAGTGGCACGGCCCTGACCTTGGCTGAGCATGTGAAGGACGGCGGTTGGACGCAGGACCTGCCCATCAAAAGCGTTCGCGAGGGCGAGGTCGTGGGTTTGCATGCTTTGGCGTGGGACTCTGCGCACGATGCCGTTGTTTTGCAGCACGAAGCCAAATCCCGTGCTGGATTCGCTGAGGGGGCCGTGTGGGCCCTTTGCTGGACCTGGAAACGCCATGTGGAGCGGGGATTTGGACTGTACACGATGACTGATCTCTTTCAAGCATGACATTGATTCCCTGGATCCTCCTCCTTCTCGCTGTGGCACTTCAGCTGGTCACGCTGCCTGTTCTTCTGCGTCGCAAAGACCCCGAGGCTTCCTCCTGGAAAGGCGCCACCCCCGGACTCCACTTTCTGTCATGGTTGGAATTGATCCAACGACCATGGTACTGGATCTTTTTTCTCTTGGTTCCTGGCATCAACCTGCTGCTTTTGACAGTGATGCACGTGGAACTCGGTTTGGCTTTTGGCCGCAGAAGCATGAAGGAGCAGTGGGTCATGGGCGCCTTGCCCTGGTGGGGACTTTGGGAGCTGCGCCAAGGCAACGACAACTGGGTCGGCAAACGGGATTGGTCCAAAACACGCAAATCCACCGCGCGCGAGTGGAGTGAAGCCCTCATTTGGGCGACCGTGGTGGCCGGATCTTTGCGCATGCTCATCGTGGAACCTTTTACGATTCCCACCCCTTCCATGGAGGGCAGCATGCTCGTGGGCGATTACCTGATTGTCTCCAAGATGTCTTACGGCCCCAAATTGCCGAGGACGCCCTTCACCATGCCGTTCGTGCACAACGCCCTGCCGGGTGGTCTCACGCCAAGCTACACGAGTTGGTTCTCCCTGCCCAACCTTCGCTTGCCCGGGTTCCGTGACGTGGAGCGCTACGATGCTGTGGTGTTCAGCTTCCCGCACGGAGACACCGTGTATGTGGACCCCAACCTCGTCGGGCACGATTACTACGCGTTGCTGCGCCGAGATGGAATTCGCCGCGCGGGTGGCGACGTTCAAACGTTTGCCCTGAATCCCGAGCGCTACCTCGAAGAGGCGCGTGCCAAAGCGGCCAAAAACCCCGGTCTGCGCGCCCGCCCGGTGGACAAGATGGAGAACTACGTCAAACGCTGTGTGGGTCTGCCTGGCGAAACGGTGAGTGTGGTGGAAGGACAATTGCACATCAACGGCGAAGCGGTGGACAACCCTGAGGGCCTGCAAATGGAATACCGCGTGGTGTTCTCCAACCAAGCCAAAGCCCAAAATGCGTTCCGCAAGCTCGGATTGACCAAGCTCGACCTCGGCCCCGTCAGCGCCATTCCGGAAGGCATTGCCGCAGTGATGGCCTTGACCGAACGTGAAGTGAATGCCATGAATACGTTGGCGTCGTCAGTGGAGCCCATGAGCAACGCACACCGTAGGGGCCGCTTGGAAATGTTCCCCAATGTGTGGGATGAAGAATTCAACCAGTGGGACCCGGACAATTTTGGCCCTGTGATGCTCCCCAAACAAGGCGTAACGGTTGAATTGACGCCGCGCAACATGAACCTGTATCGGCGCTGGATCACCGCCTACGAGGACCACACCCTCGAAGAACTGCCCAACGGGGAAATTCGCATGGATGGCGAATTGACCACGGAGTACACCTTTGGCATGGATGGCTACTGGATGATGGGTGACAACCGTCACCGCTCAGCCGACAGCCGCATGTGGGGGTTTGTGCCCAAGGATCACATTGTGGGTTGTGCGACCTTTACGTGGTTCAGCAAGCAAAACGAAGCCCAACACGGGGAGTCCAAAATCCGATGGGACCGCGTGATGCGGCCCGTGGAATGAGTGCCCGTCATGCCCGCACCCCCCCTGTTGCCTGCAGCCACCTTCCCACCGTTGACGTGGTTTCATTTGGCGAAGGAGGAGCGAGCAACGGTATGTGTGCATGAGCATTTTGTCAAGCAAAGCCTTCGCAACCGCGTGGCTTTGGTCAACTCACAAGGCCCCATTGACGTATCCCTGCCCGTTCACCGTAGGGGTGCCTCGACCAGGTCCGTTAAGGACATTGTCTTCACCAACGCCGTGGGGCCTGGGACTCTCTTGAAGGTGCTGCGCACCAACTGTGGACGCGCCCCATTTTTCGACCACTATTTCCCGGAGATTGAAGGTTGGGCAGAAGACCACCTGCATCCCGGAAGTTCCTGGCTGGAGGCTGCGCTTGCGTCCACGGCGTGGGGCTGCAAAATGATGGACATGCCCCACCCCTCGGCCTCCACGCAGTTTGAGCACGGAGACGCATGGGACGATTGGCGCGTCAAGGCGCGCTGGAAAAACATCACCTGCGAGCGGTATCCCCAAGTCTTTGAGGACCGACTGGGCTTTGTGGCAGGACGGTCCATTTTGGACGTGCTTTTCCACCTCGGACCGGAGGCCACCACCCTACCTTCGCGGCATGGAAACCACGACCCTGCGTAGAACCTCCCTGCACGAAGCCCACCTCCAAGCCGGGGCCAAAATGGTCCCCTTTGCAGGATACGACATGCCCGTTCAATACGAAGGATTGAAAGCCGAGCACGAAGCCGTTCGCACCCGATGTGGCATGTTTGACGTCAGTCACATGGGCGAGTTTTTGGTGGAGGGGCAAGACGCTTTCGCCTTGATCCAGTGGATCAGTTCCAACGATGCGGGGAAACTGGTGGACGGCAAGGTGCAATACGCGTGCCTGCCCAATGGCCGCGGAGGCATCGTGGATGACATGCTCGTGTACCGCCATTCCGCCGAACGCTACATGCTTGTGGTCAATGCGAGCAACCGCGCCAAGGACTGGAAATGGATTCAAGACCAAATCGAAGCCAAGTCCTTCAACGTGTCCATCGAAGACCAAAGCGACGACTTTGCGTTGCTCGCCGTGCAAGGGCCGGAGGCAGACCAAGTGGTGGCGCAACTCTCGCCCCAACGCAAAGACGGCGCCGGGTGGAGCCCCCTCACCTACTACACGTTCACCGAGGCCCAAATGCTTGGCCACGACGTGCTCATTTCCGCTACGGGTTACACGGGCGCAGGAGGTGTCGAGATTTACATGCCGCTGGAAGCGGCCCAGTCCATTTGGGAGGCTTTCCTGAATGCCAGAGTCCAGCCATGTGGCCTCGGCGCACGCGACACGCTGCGCATGGAAATGGGCTTCTGTCTGTACGGGAATGACATTGACGACAACACGTCCCCGATTTCCGCAGGCTTGGGATGGATCACCAAGTTCACCAAAGATTTCGTGGACCGCGAGGTTCTCGAATCGGAAAAGGCAGCCGGAAGTCCGTTGCGGCTGGTGGGACTCGTGATGGACGAGCGTGGCATTCCACGTCAGGGCTATGAGGTGACCAATCCGGAAGGCCAGGTCGTGGGTCGGGTCACGAGTGGCACGATGGCGCCTTCATTAGGCCACGGAATTGGGATGGCGTACATTGAGGCGTCTTACACCCAAGCGGACACCGCCCTTCAAGTCCAGATTCGAAACAAATCTGTCGCCTGTCACGTGGTTCGCTTCCCCTTCTACAAAGGCTAAGCGGTGTGGCACCCGAGGCGGTCAATGTCCCGCCAGTGAACAGGAATGGAACCATGAATCGAATCGAAGTTTGTTTCTCTCCCGGAGAGTACCACTTGTACGAAGCTGATTTTCAGCTCATCGTCGTCTTGGACGTGCTTCGGGCCACTTCGGCCATCTGCACGGCCATGGAGCACGGCGTCAAGGAAATCATTCCTGTCGCCACCGTGGAAGAGGCGCGCACCCTTCAAGCGCAGGGACTCCTCGCGGCAGCGGAACGCGGCGGACAAATTGTGGATGGATTTGATTTGGGCAACTCGCCTTACAGTTACATGAAGCCCGAGATAAAAGGCCAAACGGTCGTGCTCACAACCACCAACGGCACCAAAGCCATCAACATGGCCAAGGGCAAGGACACGGTGGTCATCGGCTCACTCAACAACCTCGAAGCCCTGTGCACTTGGTTGATTGCTCAGGAACAAGACATCCTCGTGCTCGGGTCCGGATGGAAGGACAAATTCAACCTTGAAGACACCATTTGCGCAGGTGCCATTGCCGACAAGTGTCTCGAGTCAGGGCACTTCTTTGCCGACGAAGACAGCACGGTGGCGGCCAAATTCATTTTCCGCTCGTCGCGGGACAACATGTTCGCCTTCCTCAAGGCATCCTCGCACCGCCGCAGGCTCCGCAAGCTCAACTTGAACGACGACGTGAAGTATTGCCTGACGCCCAACAACTGCACCGCCATTCCCATTTTGAAAAACGGTTCCTTGGTTCGATTGATCCATGAAACTGTGGAGAGCGCTTCCATCTGATCCTGTTTACAGAGTCCTTGCCGTTGCAGGGATTGTGCTTGTGATGTCGTCCTGGGGATTTGTTCCCCACCGTCACCTTCACGCCAAAGCCTGGTCAATTCTACCTCGTGAACTTCGACAGGCCTTTGGCAACAACCCCACCCCTTTGGTTGCCCGCGCCACCGACGCCGATTCGCGCAAACACACAGACAGCCTCGAAGCCGCGCGGCACTACCTCGACCTCGACGATGCCCATGCCGAAGGGCTTGAGTTGTCGGGACACCCATGGTCAGACGCACAACAGTTCCTTGCAGGGGCTGACTCCTCGGCCTCTGTGCGCCGCCTGGGCATGTTGCCGTGGCAATTGGAGTGGAGTTACTGGAGACTGGTGAGGTCATGGGCGCCTTCAGACAGTTCTGAGCCTGACTTGGAAGAGATTGTGCGTGCGGCAGCCGATTTGGGCCATTACCTCGGAGACGCCCATGTCCCCCTTCATACGTCGGGCAACTACGACGGCCAACGGACCGGGCAGCGTGGCATCCACGCCTTGTGGGAAACCCATGCCGTCGAGTGGCTTCTTTCGAGGCCAGAACTTCCAGTGTGCCCCCTTCGAGACGCGGCCCTCGCGAACTACGACCCGGTGTGGACGCCTTGGGAAATCATCCTCGAGAGCCATGCCCTTGTGCCTGAGGTGTTGGCAGCAGAGCGCACTTGGCAGTCGATGTGCAACCGTGACGGCCACGGGTTTCGCCGACGCGGGCGAACCATGCAACTCGCCCCAACCTCTGCGTCTTTGGCCGTTTGGGACAGCCTCACCCATGGGCACACCTGGCCACGATATTGCTTGGCCTCACAGCGCATCGCCGCAGCTTGGTACAGTGCATGGGTGGATGCCGGCGCGCCGAGGGCGCCGAGGCATCCAAGATCGTCATGGCAAGAACAACTTGCATTGTACCTTCCTCAACAGTGGGCCGACTGGCTCCTTCGCATTTCATCCAAACCATGACCACGCCCTTGACCATCTGGATCTGCGACCCCTTTCATACGGGGTCTCACGCGGCATGGTCTCTGGGCATCGCACGCGTGCTTGAAGGCGCCGGACACAACGTCGTCGCTCATACCTTGCCTGGACGCCATTGGAAATGGCGCATGCATGGCGCAGCGGCAACGTGGGCTCCTCTGATGCGGAACGCAGAGCCTCCGGATGTTCTCATCACCACCGACATGTGCGATGTGGCCCAACTTCGTGGGCTGATGCCTCGCTCGTGGGCTGCCGTCAAGGTGGTCACAATGTTCCACGAAAATCAATTGACCTTTCCCTGGTCGCCCGATGACCCTGACCGCGAAAACGGCCGGGACAACACCTACGCGTACGTCAACCTTAGCTCCGCCCTCGCTTCCGACGTGGTGTGGTTCAATTCCAAGCATCATATGGAGGTCTTCATGGAGGCTGCGGAAAAATGGATGAAGTCCATGCCCAAACCGCATGTGCCCCACCTCCTCGAACAACTTCGCCCCAAGTCCCGCGTGATGCATTTGGGGTTGGACCTCCAGGGTTGGGAACGTCACAAAGGCCAACACCCCGGCGTGGGTCGTGCAGACATCCCCACAATCTTGTGGAACCACCGCTGGGCATGGGACAAAGGCACAGACACGTTCATGGCTTTTGCAAGAGAAGTCATCCAGCGAAATCTCCCCGCCCAATTTGTCATTCTCGGAAAATCGTTTTCGCGCATGCCACAGGGTTGGGAATCGCTCCGGAATGAACTCGGCGAGGGCTGTCTGAAATGGGGCTACGCCGAATCAAAAGAAGAGTACATCTCCTGGCTGTGGCGATGTGACGTGGTGCCCGTGGCGCCGCATCAAGAATACTTTGGGCTGAGTGTCGTTGAAGCCATGCGATGTGAAGTCATGCCCTGGGTGCCTGAAGCACATGCGTACCCTGAAACCACCCCAGGGGAGCTCCCTTTCGTCTCGAGCGAAGATTGGATTCGAGCTCTTGAAAATGGGTTTTGGAAGCGGAGCCTAGAGCACAAGCTGTCATGTCGCGAACACGCCTTGCAATTCGATTGGACCGAACGAACCCCTGCCATCTTGGAGGAGCTGGATCGCGTCGCGTCGAACGGCTCTTAAGATGCAATCAACCCCAACTCGTGCATCTTGTCAGCCAACCCCAAGGGCGGGCGACAAGGGCGTCCCGATTGGGCTTCCACAAACACGAGGATGACATCCCCTGTGACGAGCAAGTCTTCCTGATGGTACACTTCGCAGCGCAGGCACAACTTAGTGGTGGGCTCAGCCACCACATGGGTCCTGACCTCGAGCATCTGGTCGTACCGCGCAGGTCTCTTGTAGGTTAGATTCAACTGAACCACAGGCAGGAGCACGCCAGACTTTTCCAACTCCGCGTACACCCACCCCGCATCACGTAACATTTCCACGCGCGCGGCTTCCAAATAAGCCGCATAGGTTCCATGATAAACCATGTCCATGCGATCGGTGTCGGCATACCTTACACGCAATTGATGAATGTGCCTCATTCCTTCGGGAAGTTGCTTGAATCCGGCCATGATGCAAAGATGAGACGCTCAGATATAATGGGGCATAAAACCCGCCAAGACAATCACATTTTCTGATATGAAACGGCTAAATCATTGACAGTGAACGTATGTAACTGAGGTTACATCCATCAGTCTTTCGCCATGTGTTGCAACATAAAATTTTGCAGGCCACTTTGACGCCTCTGACATGTCAGAATTCGTCAAAAATCAAGGGGCTAGAAATTTTTTTTTGAGAAAGTTTCTCCAAACATTCGCACTCTGTTTTGGTGTTAGACGACAACCCCACTTTTGGAGTGTCACATCCCGCCAATCAGACCTCGCGTTTACAACCTCTCACCCGAAACCTCATGAACCAAGACCACGTCAGTGTCTGGGCGCAATGCCTTGATGTCATCAAAGACAACATCAGCGCTCAGGCGTTCAAAACGTGGTTCGCCCCCATCAAGCCTGTGAAGCTCGATGGACAGGTCTTGACGATCCAGGTCCCCTCTCAATTCTTTTACGAATGGCTCGAAGAGCACTACGTATCCTTGCTGCGCAAAACGGTAAGAAAAGAACTGGGTGCGGACGCACGTTTGGAGTACAGCATCATCATGGAGCATGTCCATCGCAGTGCCTCAAGCAGCCCGTACACCGTCAACATGCCTACGACTGAGGTGCGCGCCACCCGAAATGCGGAGGTGGCCATGCCCATTGTCGGCGAACCCGCCCCCATCAAGAATCCCTTTGTCATTCCTGGGTTGCGTAAACTCAACATTGATTCCAACCTCAACCCCAACTACGCCTTCGAGCACTTTATTGAAGGCGAGTGCAACCGACTTGCACGAAGCGCCGGTTTTGCCGTGGCCAACAAGCCTGGCGGAACCGCCTTCAACCCCCTCCTCATCTACGGCGGTGTTGGATTGGGCAAGACGCACCTCGCGCACGCAATTGGGTTGGAGATCAAGAACCGTCAGCCGGACAAGACAGTGTTGTACGTGAGCTCTGAGCGCTTCACGCACCAGTTCATTGACGCCGTTCGAAACAACACGGTCAACGACTTCAGCCACTTTTACCAAATGATGGATGTGCTCATCATCGATGATGTGCAGTTCTTCAGTGGCAAGGAGAAGACGCAAGACGTGTTCTTCCACATCTTCAACCACCTGCACCAGACCGGAAAGCAGATCGTGTTGACGTCTGACAAGCCGCCTGTTGAAATGCAGGGCATGGAGCAGCGCTTGCTGTCCCGCTTTAAGTGGGGGCTCAGCGCCGACCTCCAGGTTCCCTCGTTGGAAACGCGCATGGCCATCTTGGAAAAGAAGATGTACGCCGACGGCATCGAGTTGCCGCGTGAGGTCATCGAGTACCTCGCCTACAGCATCACGACCAACGTGCGTGAGCTCGAAGGCGCGTTGATTTCTCTCGTGGCGCAAGCAAGCTTGAACCGCAAAGCGATCACCTTGGATTTGGCCAAGCACATGATCGACAAGTTTGTCAAGAACACCGCCCGCGAGGTCAGCATCGACTACATCCAAAAGGTGGTGTGCGACTACTTCGACTTGCCCATCGAGCTCCTCAAGAGCAAGACCCGAAAGCGCGAAATCGTTCAGGCCCGACAGATTTCCATGTACTTCGCCAAGAAGATGACCAAGTCGTCTCTCGCCAACATCGGATTGCACTGCGGCGGAAAGGACCACGCGACGGTGCTCCACGCTTGTCGCACGGTGAACAACCTCAGCGAAACCGACAAGCACTTCCGCAAGTACTTGGAAGACTTGGAAAAGAAGTTGGCCATCCACTGAGCCAACGCGTTTCACAACGCAACGAAAAGAGGCCTCCTTCAGGAGGTCTTTTTTTATACTCAGACCTCCCGGAGTGTCTCGAGGGTCGCGATGTTTGTACAAACGCATTTTCCATGTCCACCTCTGCCCCTTCTCGTGTCCTAGCCGTGTGTCTCGGAAACATCTGCCGCTCTCCCATGGCCGAAGGCCTGTTGCGTCACCACGTCCAAACCAAGGGTCTCCGCGTCAAAGTCGACTCGGCCGGCACCAACGGATACCACAACGGCGAAGCTCCTGATTCGCGTGCGCAAGCGGAGATGCGGCGTCACGGCATTGAGATTGCCGCCCAAGAGTCTCGACAAATCAAGAAGAAGGACTTTGAAAAATACGACCTCATCTTGGTTATGGACTCCAGCAATTTTCACGACGTGTTTGACCTTGCCGGAGACCGCGAGGATTGGCAGCGCAAGGTCAAAATGTTCTTGGCCGAGGGAAATGTGCCTGACCCCTACTACGGGGGCACCGATGGCTTCACGCAGGTCTACGAACTCGTGAATGATGCCGCGGACGCCTGGACGGAGCAGTGGCTCGGAAATTGGTAAGGCGTGCCTCGTCCAGTGTGAAAGCTCAACAAGTCATGCCGTACCCTCCAAGCAAGGCCAAGACGTCCGCCACACTGACTTGACCATCTCCACTGACATCGTTGTTGCAATCTTGGGCGCATCCAAACTCTGACAACAAGGTGAGCACGTCTGACACAGTCACGGCCAGATCGCCGTCCAAGTCCAGTGGACACGCCACAACGTCTTCCTCTTCCTCTTCATTAGAAATGATGCCATCACAGTTGTTGTCCACGCCCTCGCCCGTCCCGGGAGCTCCTGGATAGACGGAGGCATCTCCATCGTTGCAATCGCAGATGTTGGTTTCCCCGTCTTGGTCGAGATCCACCACCCCTGCACACACTTCAAAATTGCTTTGGCAATTTTGGGCCACACACGCCTCGCAATCTGCCTCGGACCCAAAAGCACACGCGAAGAAGCAGTTGTTGGACACACATGTGCTTTGTTCTGCAAAGCACGTCACACACCCCTCACTCATTTGAGGAATGGACTCCGCAATACATTGGGCAAAACAAGCGGTGATCTCGCTTGACAAAAAGCAGGAGAAGCCACAATCAAACACAGCGTCGTTGACCATGTCTCCTTCATTGCACAAAAGCTCAAAGTCACTCGTGCCGCACTGTGCATGCGAATCAGCCGGCTTTGTCAAAAAGAGCGCCACCAACATCAAGCCGATGACCCCAGAAGAGGAAAAGTTCATGACATACAAACGCTTTTACAGCACGCTTGGTTCAGTCCTTTTTTCGGATGCCTTTCGTTCTCACCCTCTCTCCCTCGCTGCTGCTTGCGCGAGGATTGGCCCACGAGGACCTGATTCTCGAACGTACCGAAATCAAAAAGGCGAGCAGAGCTCGCCTTTTTGTTGCCTCCAATGGACGATGTCTCCTGCCACAGTCCTGACCTCGTCAAAGTCGGCATGAACCCACTCCCCTGGCGCGTTGGCATCGTTATCCATTTCGGGCTTTTAGGAGATGACGCTCTTGCCACCTTTGCCTTCGCTTTTCGACGCAAAGGTGTGATGGCATAAAACCAAATGGCCGTCCACCACAATCATCGCGGCAAAGCGATTGGCCACCTCATCATGTCCCGCGTCATGGACAACTGCAGACTGCGGAACATGCAAACCTGGAGCTGTATTTCTACACTTCACTCGCAAGCGCACTTCACCTCTACTACAAATTCGGTTTCAAGGCGATTCCCATGCCTGAAGATTGTGTGTATGACCGCGCCAAACGAGAATGCCTTTGCCGTTGTAACATTGGTGTCAAATCTTCCATGCTGGCAGACTTATGGGCGAGGCAATGTTGGTCGTAAAACAAATGAAAATCCTGAAAAAACCCCGCCGGGTGGAGTCAGCAGGACAGACACCGAACGTATGAATCCCATAATTTGATATCTTCTCCGGATGCGGCCACTCCACAGACTACTTCTCGCATTTGCATTGCCTGCGTTTGTGGGTTGTCAATCCAAATTTGATTCAACACCAGAGGTAAATGATGGCCACAGCGATACGTTAGTCGTGCTTGCATCGCGACTTTGGTTGAGCAACACATATCAAGATTTTTTGTCTCCAATCATTGCATCTAATCAAAGAAAAATTGAATGGATTGATGCCTCAGAATTGAATGCCATTCAACTTGTTTCGAGTCTTGAACGTGTTGATGGCGTTTTGTTGACAGGAGGCGTCGACATCCACCCGGCCAGATATCATCAACCGAAAGACACGATTGTTTGTGGAACGATTGAGCCAAGTCGTGATTCTTTGGAATCCTTCCTTTTGAATTGGTTGGATCAAAGCCATATCCCTTGCTTGGGCATTTGTCGAGGAATGCAATTCATGAATGTGCATGGAGGAGGCTCCCTGCACCCGCATCTCCCTGAGTTTCTTGGCACCGATGCACATCGAGCAGGCGACGAAAAAAATCATCGAGATACGACCCATGTCGTCATGGCTATCAAATCAATCGCTGGAATTGAAGCTGGAGAACAAGGGATGGTCATTTCTCACCATCATCAAGGGATTGACGAGATAGCGACTACGTTGGAAGTATGGGCGCAAAGCCCTGACGGTTTGGCCGAAGGAGTTCGACGAATAGACACCATCAACTATCCCTGTTATGTAGGGGTGCAATGGCATCCTGAACGGTCCAGAAAAAAACAACCTTTCGTTGAGTCCTTGGGCGAGTTTTTTGTGAGTTCTATGGTTGAATATTCCACCACAAGATGATGTTTCCCGAGGTAATCACGAACCCCGCAGGACAGAAGCCGAACACCCTCAACCCCAATCTGGTGCGCTAACCCCTCCCAAGCGGGGACCATAGAAACGAAGGGCACCCTCGTTTACGACAGGCAGGACTCACATTGCCCCGTAAGCAGCACTTGGGCACTTGTAATGCGTGCCCTTCCAGAAGTTGGCAGGCCAATCTCTTCCGAAAAACAGGAAACACGCTTGCACGAGGTGCACTGAAAATGGGCATGGCTTTCGACATGGCGATCACTTAAACAGCCCTTGCACAACGCATAAAACCGAATCTGATCCATGGTCATAAAAGAATGAATCACACCGTCGTCCTCGAGCTTGTCAAGCATGCGATACACCGTAGACTTGTTGATTTCATTGTTCAAACAATCAAGAAGCATGCTGACGGAAAGTGCATCGCTCGATTGGCGAAACACACTGAGCACCTGCTCGAGGTGTTTGGTTTTTCTGACCACTCCCATGGTCTAAAATTAACGCAACTTAGTTGCAACAATGGACTTCATCTCTAATTTCGCGAAAGATTCAAGTTTTATGATATCATTCTCCCTAAAGTCAGATTCAGTTGGTGCCATCGCAAGTTTCTTGTGCATGATTCACTGCCTGGCCACGCCATTTTTATTTGTGGCTCAAGCCTGTTCGAGTGCTTGCTGCAGCGGTGCCCCCAATTGGTGGCGCGCCGTCGATTTTGTCTTCTTAGTCGTTTCTGCCTTCGCCGTGTACCGCTCGATGCAAACCAGTTCGAAGAGATGGGTCGCGCTTAGCCTGTGGGCAGCTTGGGGTGCGTTGACATGTTCCGTGTTGGCAGAGGCCTTTGCACACGCTCTGTTCCTTCCGGCATTGAAATACGCCGCTGCCTCGACCCTGATTGGCTTGCACATCTATAACATGAGATTCTGCCAATGTGGCAATCCAACATGCACCTTCCATGACGGTTGATAACAAACTGCCCGTCACTGTGCTCTAGGGCCGAACACCCCCAACCCCGATTCGATGTTTTAGAGATACATCAATCGGAGCTTGACATGACTTTTACCAGGTTTTAGGATTGAATGGCTTGTGAAAGGCTCCATTTCCGTCATTGGAAATGATACCCCCAGAACCTGATCCACTCGAGCCTCCAGAACCATCCGTCTCGTAATAAATCGCTACACCATAGTAGCACCCGTCATATTCACTAGCCGCAGAAAAAATATCAAATTCCACTTCCAACAAACCGTTTGCACCTTCAGCAACAACCAATGTTCCTCCAGTCGCCGCGACAGGAAAAACCGACCCTAGGCTGTAGTTGTACATGTTTTCGTTTGTCAAAACACCTCCATCCCAAGTGTTAACAGATGGATTAAAGTCGTTTGAATTGAAGGTGTAGGTGCCGGTTAGACTGCCATTGGTATGTAAATTCAGATACACGAGGTTGCCAACACCATTGTAATTTGGAATGCCTCCGGAAATCGAAGGCGAGAAACATCTAATTTCAAAATTTGTGGTGGTTGAATTGTAGAAATTACCGAAGTTGACGACTTCTGTTAGCCCTCCGATGGCATACTCGTCGTCATCGTCTTCAAATTCATTTTCACACAAGTCGTCGTTGGAGCACATGGATTCACAAAGCGAGAGTGAGCCGTAAAATCCCGAGCCATCACCGGGATCGAAACATTGCGTTCCAACACAATTGTAACTTTCTGTTACTCCGCTGCCGCCGCTGCCACCGCTGCCGCCGCTGCCACCGCTGCCGCCGCTGCCGCCGCTGCCGCCGCTGCCACCAGTGTCGCCGCTGCCTCCAGTACCGCCGCTTCCGCCGCTGCCTCCAGTACCGCCGCTGCCGCCGCTGCCGGTATTGCCACCAGTGTTGCCATTGTTTGAACTCTCGCAAATGAGCATGCAGTCTGCCAGAGTAAGGTAATCACCTCCGCGCACTGCTTCGCAGTTGCCGTTAATGCAATCGTAAGAGTCTCGTCGACAAGCAACGAGAGTCAGCGTCACAATCAAAAAAGCCCCTAAGGACCAAACGCCAAAATTGTTAGCTTTTGTCATGCTCAAATATAGTTATTTAGAATCATTCCACTTTAGTGGGTGAGCTCAACTTGTACTCATAAAGCACCAGCGTTGACCACAGTCGATTGACGTATTGATTGTGATTGAACGTCAGCAGGTTCGGAACGTCATTATTCATCTTCGAAAGGCGTGTTGTACTCAGAACAGACACACCAGTATCTCCCGACAACAAATGATTCAATTCACCCTCATGTTTGGTAAAAAGCAAGGTGCGTTGAGGCATGCTTTCTCTCAAGTAGTATCGGATTAAATGATCGGGACAATGAACTATCGTCTCAGGGGGACTTGCTAACACATAATCCCTCAATTGATTGATGGCTGAAGGTTGCATGTGCTGAAAGCCAATTTGAACTCCGCAAAAAATGTACGCTGACATTGTCAGCTCAGGCCATCGACGAATGCGGGGCCACTTGCGTCTTTGAAGGACATATTGGACTCCGCTAGCGAAGACAAATATCACAGGCATCAACAAGGGCAGGATGTGTCTCGGCTTGTAGGTGATGTTTTGAAAAAAGAAAGCCCAGACTGCATAACAAAAGCAACATGCCAGCCAAATGAGGAATACCGGAGTAGCATGCCTCTTTCGCTGGAGCCACGCGGCCCAACTACCCAACACAAAGAACACGACCAGAATCGCTGAATTTAGGAGAACCCATGCACTACGGCCTGGCATCCACATGCCAAACCCATGTGCAAACAGGGACTCGAACAAACCCGAAAATCGACGCGACAAGGACACCTCAGTGGAATAAACAGTACCACCCCATTGGGTGAAATGTCCTCGTGAATCATGCTTGGCCAATTGAATCAACTCTGTCAATCCCACGTCATGAATCCAAACTCCGATCCAAAATGCACTCACCGCGATAAATGCCAACCCGGCATGGAACATTTTGCGCGGGCGTCGAATCAAAACAATGCCCGGAATCAAAAATGGCAAATAGGACAACCGAATGCCGCAAAGAACCGATGCGGCCACACCCAACAAAAAAGGCCATTTCGCTTCACTCCTTCCTCCCTCTGACTCAAGCGATTTCAATAAGAAGACGAGACACCAGTACAGCACGCAAAGCCCCATTAAATCTGGCATGTACCGATTGCCCATCACCCAAATCAATGGGTTGCAAACCAAGAGAATAAACATGACTCTGTATGCACCTTGAATCCGAAATAATTTCGCCAGCTCGGCAAGAGCATACCAAAGTCCTGTGGTCGCAATCACTCCCAAAAAAGAGAAGCTCAGTGCAACGGAGTTGCAAAGTCGATGAACACATTGCAACATCACGACAAACAATGGGTACCCAGGGAAATGAGGCTTGTTGTTTAGAACATCAAACTCGATGGCAGACATGGCAAAGCGCAAACTGTCAATATCCTCGATATGGTAAACTGTTGTCGCAAATCGTGTTGTCCCAATAACCGTCAACACCATCAAGAAGCGAATCCAGTTTCGAGAAGGCCATCTTGCTTCTAATTCGCCACTCACAACTCACGGGTTTCAAGCCATGTCATCGCATTCCTCATGTGGTCGTGAATGTGACTGTATTGAACGAGACCATTTCTACCTGTGATGTAGAGATTGTTGAGGTTTTTGAGAAAAGACAATGCAACCTCAGCGTGATGTTGATGATCCACGGTTAAAACTGGATATGCGTTTTTCAGCATGTGCGTATGTCTTCCGATCACATCGCTGCGTTTGAAGAAACCATACCCAGTGAGTTTTCGCTCTACTTCATCGATGAAGCCATCGGTGTTTTTTGCCTTCAAAGCTGCCGGATCCATCGGCACCTCGACTGCAAGTGATGTTTTCCCCTCGGGAGCCATCCACTTGCTCCTGTTTCGGGGCTCATAAATACGGGTAAATGGGTCTTCTTTCGAAGGAAAATACATCGATGCATTGCCGTTGACACTTTCGATGTCCAAGCAAAACATGATCAAAAGCACATCTCTAAATTTGATTTCCGAGACCGCATCCAAAACATGCGCAGGGGCTGGGGGGTGAAGGCTTTTGACCAAAATGCCAAGAGGCAAGGAAGATACCACTTCATCCACCACGTAGTTTTCATCATCATTGATCGTGACAGAATGGACGCGAGTCCCATCATGGTAAATCTTTGTGACACGAGCGCTGAGCTTCAGTTCATTTGATGGCAGTTCCTGAACAATGCAGTCGAAAAGCTGTCCAATTCCCCTCTTAGGGTAATAAAACGCACCATCGAGGTGCTCTGTTTTTCTCAAACGACCTCGGAGACTCTCAACCAAGAACGTTTTTAAATCCAATCCTTTTAATCTACTACCTGCCACCATTGGTGACAAGTCCGCGGTCGGAACCCCCCATAGCTTTTCAGAATATTCCAACAGAAATCGTCTGGCCACGAGTTCGCCATATTGATGAATGGCAAATCTTTCAAAATTGGATGTATCGACAGGCTTAAGTCTGGATAAAATGACTTGGACACAAGCACGTGTAAAATCCTTCCATCCCAAACTGGTCAACAGGTTCAGCGGTGACAATGGGAAATCCGTGTAATGCCCATCCCAACAAATTTGACTTGGCGCAAAAACTTGGTGCAGTTCTTGACCAAGCAAGTGCTTGGCCGTATCGGTGACTTCTTTATCCTTGTCGTGCAAGCGGTGAGCTCCGGTATCAAAGCGATACCCTTCTATGTCAAGTGTGCTGCAATTGCCCCCCAAGGAATCTGATGCTTCGAAAAGCACACGATCCACGTCCAAATTTCGTCCAATGAAGTGCGTACACAGTCCAGCCGGTCCACCCCCAAGGATGGCTACTTTTTTACGGGGCTTCATGATTTCAGCGAATCTAAACTGCACCTTAGCTTGTCAAAATCGCTGAATCAAGGTATTTGTCGTTCAAGAATTATCTCACTCTTTTGTGTCATGGTTGTATGTGTCACCGGAGCCGGAGGATTTATTGGCAGCGCAGTTGCTAGAGCTTTGCTTCGACGCAATGAACAGGTGATTGGAATTGACAACTTAAGTGCGAGAAAGAACCATCCTCATGCCAAAGACCAATGGACACCGCTTTTAGATCACCCTAATTTCCATGGGCTAGAGTTAGACATTCGCAGTGATGATTTGACTGCATGTTTGCTCGAACTACAACGAACTTTAGGCGGCATTGATGCCATTTGTCATTTCGCCGCCAAGCCCGGCGTGCGTGGGTCACATTTGCACCGCGCAGAATACGACTCGATCAACGTTGATGGGACACAAGCACTTTTGAATGCCGCAAAATCCATTGGCATTACGAAGGTGCTTTTTGCATCCTCAAGCTGCGTGTATGGGAACGGCAACCTTCCCTTTGTTGAAGTTTCGCCCTCCCAATTGCCACAAGCTCTGAGCCATTATGGATGGACAAAAATCCAAGGTGAGCTTCTCATCGAACACTGGGCGAAGTCGATGCCCGAAGCGAAGGCCATCGTCCTTCGCTTCTTCTCGGTATATGGCGAAGACATGCGAACCGATTTGGCAATCCCGATTTTCAGGGAACATTTGTTAAGCGGTGCGGCCGTTCCCATTTTTGGAAATGGTGAAGATTCGAGAGACTATACACACATAGACGATGTTGTGCACGCAGTTTTACTCGCCTCGGATCGATTCCTGAATTTTGGTTCTCCAACCTCGTTCTTCAACGTCGGACGGGGCTCATCAACATCGACCCTCGAGCTACTTAACATGGTGGCACACCATTTGGGGTGCAAACCAAAAGTGGCTCGGATGCAAAGCAATAAAGAGGAAATGTCTGCAACCCTGGCATGCACGAAGAAAGCTTCGAAAGAACTGGATTTCACAGCCGAAAGAAGCTTGAGTGACGGCCTTCAATTGATGTTTTCGGTATGATTGACTGGAGTGTCTTCTTCTGCTTTGGCATCGCAGGCAGCTTGGGTGTACTCACCAACTATGCCATCACTTGGTTCTTGCGTGATTTGATGCGAATAGATCAACTTGTCGCCAACAACACCGGCCTGGCCTTTGGTCTTCTATTCAATTTCTTAATCAACAAGAACATTACATTCCAAAGCCCATCTCCTGTTCTGCCTGAGTTAACCGTTTACATGTGCATTGCATGCATGAGCCTTATCTTCAATCACTTAATCGTTCGATTCATGGTTGGCAGAGGCATTTGCTCCTTTTACAAAGCAAAAATCACTTCCACCGGATGTCTTTTTCTTTGGAACTACTTCATGCATAGTCACTACACCTTTTCCTGACCATTTAACAATGTGAGACAGCACATGTGGCTCTAGGGCGCTAGTGAAGCGCTTGGTCGATCATACAAGGTGAGACCCGCAGGACAGAATCCGAACACCCTCAACCCCGATTTGGTCAAATAAATGTTAGAAATACACTTCATACGTTATGGCACCATTTAAAGTCATCATTCTCAATGGCTTTCTGGGATCAGGCAAGACAACATTGTTCAGGAATTTATTGACTCAATCAAAGAAGCTCGAACTCAATGTCGCAGCCATTGTCAACGATATGAGTGAGCTTGACGTTGACGGAGAAATCTTGGGAAACAACCCCGCCATTGAGGAGGGAGACAATCCTCTAGTTTCCATTCACTCTTGTGTCTTGAGCAGTAAAAAAGGACTACAACAACTGCAAACTGCATTGCTGGATTTGATTGAATCCTCCACAAAAACGTTCGAACTAATCTTGATTGAGACATCAGGGAGTTGTCATCCTATGCCACTTATTGAATTCTTCAAAAAATCTGAAGATTTTAAGCTGACAGGCGTTTTTACTTTGGTGGACAGTCTCAGTTTGTCTCGCGACTTTGACAGCGGAGAGTCCCTTATACCATCGTTTCAGGATAACCTCAAAAACGGCTGTAGAGATGTGACGAACTTGTTGGTTGAACAGGTTCTTTTTGGGTCACACATTTTTCTCACCAAAACAGATCGAGTGTCTCATTATGAAAGTGACGTGGCAATTGAGACACTCAGAAAATTGAATCCAAATGCTTCCGTACAGGTTCTTCATTTCGGAAATATGTCTCTGCCTTCTCTCCTTGAGTTGCCCATTTACGACTTTCAAAGTGTTGCTGTTTTAACCCAGGAACTGTTTCTCGACTCAGAATATGACCACGACGGTGACAGGCCTTACAACATTGGCACCAGAGTTGTTAAAAGTGATCTCCCGTTTCACCCCATGAGGTTGTGGGACGTCTGCCACACCTTTCTGAATGAGCATATCTATCGCAGCAAAGGATTTTTCTGGCTCGCAAGTCGTGACAAATTTGCAATGCTGTGGAATCAAGCGGGAAGTGGAATTAATCTAGAGATTGTTGGGTCGTGGAGAGCAGGTATTGCAGAGGACATCGAATCAGGCCTCACCGAGACAGAAATCATAGAGTTGAAGAAGAGGATCGAGAAGGAGCCTGGTCGTTTCGGGGATCGGCATTGTGATTTGACGATCATCGGAAACAAGGAACACATTGACGATTTTACTTCAGCGATTGAATCCTGTTTTCTGTCAGAGGCAGAAGTTCAGCGATGGCGCAACGGCCAAGAATTCGATGATCCTTGGCCTCGAACTGTGAAGAAAGTATGGAATTGATGTTTGGGTCTTTCACGGTCTCATCAAACTGTCCAATTCAACAATCATCGATTGACGAAACAATGGGCTTAAGGGGGAACCCCTCACATTGAAATGTCAAGTCCACTTTCATCGTGGACCCAGAGGACAGATGCCGCCCCCCCTCAACCCCGATTTGGTGAGGTGAATTCCTTACTCGAAGTACCACCGATGACTAACGGTGGCGATTGCAATTGACTCAAGGCTGAGATTTTCCCAACTGGTTCCACCTAATCCACGCTCCACAGACAACGTCCATTCTCCACACACCAAGTCATTCGAATCTTTCCCTCGCCTGTCAAGCCTGCGTAGCATTCTTTGGGACACTTCTTTAGAACACCGATTGTCGGGAATGCCAAACTGTAAATACACATGAGCTGGCCAAATCCTGACGCCCGCAGATACGCTGAAACCAGAAGCAGCACTCCTGTAGCCCCGACCCACTTTCATGGTGGCTACGCTCGGAGCAGCAAGTCCAACCTGGGCATCCCAGAAAGACGTGTTCGACAAAAACATTCTTCGTCCGTAGAGAAAAGAGATGCCAGGGAAAAAGTCCAATTCCGCGTTTGTGTAACTGACCCCCACGTTGGTTTCAATGTAACCCGATGGCTCTTGGGCGAGGAGGCCTGATGCCCAAGCAAAGGCAATCAGAGCGAAAGTGAGTCTGATCATTTTCATTTCTAATTCGCGTCAAGATAATTCTCCGCTCATAACTCCTTATTGCAACCGACGAGCCGCCTGGTCCATTTTATTGGTGGACACAGCGGACAGAAGCCGAACACCCTCAATCCCGATTTGATCAAGTAGGCTTCAAACAGTCAAATTGCGTTTTCAACACCGTGGTTCAGACCTATACTCGGATACGCGAAAAAGCGTTCGCCGGGCCGGGACTGCGATCAACAGGTCAATGAACCCTGCTAGGCTTGGTCATTCGGCAACCCAAAAACAGCGGCAGGTTCAATTGAATCCCAAGACTGCTTATCGACCGATTAAAACTTTATAAACCCCCTGTGAATTCTTCGACATCCAAAGAGCCGAGTAGATTCCCGGTCGCCAATTGCTGGTGTCTATTAAGTTGTCTCCATTCTTCATCTGGTGATGACAAACGACACCGCCGTTTGTATCGACAAATACGACGGTCGCGTCAAGCCCAACTTCGCCTTCTAGATGGATATAACCTCGTGAAGCAGGGTTCGGATATATCGAAAAATTCATCTCACTTGAATATTCCTGTAAATGACTTGGATTCGATTCATTGACAATGACCTGTCCCACCATCCCATTTTGAGCGTGCGACCCAATTGAGCAGTCGTATTGATATATCCCTGGCTCTGTGAATGTGTAAGTCCCAATACAAGTGCCATCACCATCGCCACTCACCGGATTGATATAAAAGGTTTCAGGATTATTCCATTCATCGCCCAGCGTGCTTTCGAGACCATTGACGTCATGAAATCCTCCAACATTTACCCAAACGACAGTTTGACCTTGTTCAATTTGAACGATTTCGGGAGAATAAGAGAAGTTGCTCGCCTGTACAACAACGCCATCGATGCCGCAGGGATTATCCTGAGCTAGGATTTGAGATGTCGGAAACATGACAGCAGCGTTTCCAGAAATAACGATTAAGATTTTCTTCCAAGTCATTTGTGAAATGTGTTTTTTGATACGACCAGATTAAAGAACAGGTTGCGAACAATACCCTTGGTTGTCAAGAATGTTATAAAGTGCAGCGCTGTAAAGTTTTCCCCTGTGCAGCTCTCGCAGTACAGAAGTCGAACACCCTCAACCCCGATTTGATCAAGTAGGCTTTACCAACCCAAGCCAATTCTGGCATGAAAGGTTGGAACCATCACTACTTTGAAGTAATTACCTGAGGTGTGATTCAAATCCACCCCTCCCCCAATCTCAAGACGCCCAAGCAAGCCAATATTCTTGTTTCGACCGACGAAAAGAGAGGTTTTCGTGGAATTTTGCTGAATCGACAAATCTTCAGATCCCTCCGAACCGCTGCCATCGGTCCAAATCCGCCCAGCCTTCATGGAAACAAACAACGAGGCGGATTCTTTTTTTGCCGACCAATAGTGACGCAATTCGGTTGAAGTTGCCGGCGAAGCTGAGAACATTCCTGTTCCTCCTACTTGCTCCAGCGTTTGAATTTGCATGTCGTAACCGAAATCAACCCTGTAAGTCCAAGCTCTGCCGATGCTCCTTTCGATGTACCCATGAAAACCAAGGGCCCCAATCTGAATCCCAATTTGATTCTCGAATCCAACAACTTGCTTCAGCTTTGTCTCATCTGTCTGCGCAGTCAAGTACAAGGGAATCGCTAAGAATGTGAAAAACAACATCTTCATGAAGGGCAATGTCGGCAACAATCTCCCTGTGA
>Ga0115013_10000132_pt1 | contig 49798 bp, 43 predicted proteins | sample SouAtlMetagenome_2_FD_88686 | JGI IMG/M metagenome (GOLD analysis project Ga0115013, IMG submission 88686) | Marine eukaryotic phytoplankton communities from Atlantic Ocean - South Atlantic ANT15 Metagenome | ecosystem: Environmental > Aquatic > Marine > Oceanic | place: South Atlantic Ocean...
AAGGCGACCAGAGGTAGGACGTGCTGCACTCGCCCACGACGCGGTGCGTGTCGTTGGCCCCTGAAAACAACCGCGCGTAATCCAGCTCCTCGCGCACAAAACCCACCTGCATCTCGGGCAAGGGATCCGGCGCGGCGAAGTAGTCGGTGAGGTCGAGCTTGGTGTTGGCCTTGAACGCCTTCGAAAAGCGCGCTGGATCGAGGTCCGCCCGGCTGTGGTAGTTGGGCTCTTTCAGCGGACTGAGGAAGACCTCGGGGTGTGCATTGAGCCGGGCATACAGTGTCGTCGTACCGCATTTGGCCGCGCCGATGACAAAGAAATTGACTCGCTTCAGCGCGTCGTGGTTGTGCTGACTCATGCGTTTGTGCTGTTTTGTCCTCCTCGGATGGCATCCCAAACCGACAACCCCAACAGGCGCTTCACAGCCACCGCGGCAGCCACATTCCACAGGGCCATGCTGAAGGCGGTCGCCACGGCGGCGCCCTCGATGCCAAAGCGCGGAATCGCCCACACATTCATGGCCAGGTTGCCGAGCGCCGCGATCCACACGATGCGTTGGGCCTGTCGCTCGTGCCCGGTCATGTTGAGCAAATACATCACGGGGCCGCACAGTGCGTTCACCACCTGGCCCACGGCCAACCATACCAGGCACGTTGCCCCGACTACAAAAGCGTCTCCGAACCACCCCAGCCACCACGCCGGTACGGCCACCAAGGCCACAAATGCCGGAACGCTGAACGCGACGTTGAGGAGGGTCGTTTGGCGAAGCGCCGACTTCAATCCTGCGCGGTCCCCCGCAGCATGACGCTCGGCAAACAGGGGTGCAGCATAGCTGTTGACCGCCGCCTGAACCAGCGTCACCACGGCCGCCATGCGGAACGCCACGCGGTAGATGCCCACCTGATCTTCTTCCAAAAAATGGCCCAGCAACAACGTGTCGGTCCAGCTCATGACGAGGAACATGGCCGAGCCCAACAGCATGGGCCAACCCGTTCGCAACATGGGCCTCCACCCCCACTCAGTGGACAAGGCAGAGGGCTTCTCGGCGTCCTTGGGCAACGCCGTGACGAGCAGCACGGCGCCCAACAAGGCACTGGCCACAAGTGACGTCGCATAAGCGGGAACAATGTTCCAGCCCAGCCCCACCATGCACGCCACCGCACCCGCGGCGACGATGCCTGGCTGGAGCAAGGCATGGCTTTTCATACGCGACAACCCCCGAAGCGCCTCGGAGGACACACCCCACACGGCGAAGATGGGCACGCCTGCGGCAACCCACGGCCAGGTTTGGTCCAGCGTCTCATCCCCCAGCCAAGACGTGAGCCCCGGAGAAGCCCACCACACGACGGCTGCGAGCAAGGGAGCCGCCAACAGTCCCGTCACAAGCATCACCCGTCCCACAAGGCGCCTTTGCACCCCCTCCTCGCCCTTCACCTTGGACGCAGCCATCCACTTCACGAGCACGCCATCGAGGCCCAACCGCGCCGCCAGAGCTGCGATGGTCAAGACCGTCAAAGCCAGTTCAAAACGGCCATAGGCCGCGGGACCTTCGTTCCGACTCACCCACCACGCCAAGGCGTACGCCGAGGCAGCGCCAAGCAACTTGACGGCCAGCATGAGACCAGAAGCGCTGAGGAGTTTGGACGAGGGTGTGGGCACGCCTCAAAGGTAGATGCCAAGCTCAGGTGAATCTCAATCCAGGTTGGATCAACCGCCGAACGCGGTCAACCACGCCAGGATGTCGGAGACGCCCACGGCCCCATCCTCGTCGAGGTCAGACCATCCACAATCCGTGGTGCAGCCAAAGTAGCTGAGCATGTCGAGCAAGTCGGCGATGTCCACGATGCCGTTGCAATCGCCGTCGGCGGCCGCACACACCTCGCAGGTGCCATCGTCGTAGGTCGCCTCGGCGTCGTAATTCGACGCCGCTTCGTCGGTGCAGCCGAGAACTTCCAGGTTGGTCAGGTCAAAAGGCGCGCCCTCAACCACCATGAGGCCCAACACGTCGCTGTACGACCCATCCGTCTTCACCAAAGCCATGCTTGCTTGGCCGGACAACGCCTGGCCGTCAAGGACGGTGAATTGCCCCATCAAGTGCAGGCCGTCCACCAATACGCGGTCGTTCCAAATGGAAGCCGCCACCGCAAGCATGCCTGAACCGCTGGCGCCTGCAGACGACCAGTCCCCTGCCTCAAAGTCAAGCCTTTGGCCTGAAGCTTCCCGCGTGAGGGTGTAGGGCATTTCCACCGTGGCCGGTGCGGCCCACATCGCACCCACCGTCCAGAACGACGAGAATTCCACCTCAGGTAGGACGCTGAAGAACAGCGGATTGATATCCTGCTGGCCGGGCAATGCGTCTTCGCCTGCTCCCGAAAACGTCGACACGTACAAGCCGCCTGGCGCTTCGATGAACCACGGCGCTTGTTCGTCGCCCCACAGCCCAATCATGCGCAATTCATTCGCGGGGAGCCCCGCAAAATCCGCATACAAGCGGTACGTCTTGGCTCCCGCCGGAATGTCGCCAAGGCCCGCATCGTGGTCGGCCACAAGCTCCAAAATCCATCCTTGAAACGTGGAGGGGATGATGTCCACAAGCGTCAAGACCTCTTCTCCTCCTTGCTCCTGACAATACTGGTTTTGCACGCTCGTGAAAAGGATGAAATCGTGCACATTGCGCGTGCCGTCCCCGTCCAAATCGCACATGCCCGGCTCCACGCCGGAGTCGCTTGGGATGGAATCTCCCCAGCCGTAGGTCAGCACCTGAGAAATGAAATCGGTGTTGGTGACCACCTCATCTCCACTGCCGTCGAGACAGGAGCAGGGCAGGGTTTGGGCTTCCGTGGCGGAAAGGCCAAACGTCACCAACGAAAGCATGAAAAGAAATCGCTTCATGCTTTAAAGTATGTTTTTTTTGACAATCAAGCACTTGCAGTGAACGCCAAGCCGTACAGCTTCATCTGCTTCACCATGGATTGCAGGCCGTTGCTGCGGGTGGGGCTCAGGTGGCTGTGCAGCCCGATCTCGTCGAGAAAGGACAGCTTCGCCGAGGCAATATCTGCCGCGGGGGCGTCGCTAAGCACGCGGACCATGAGTGCGGCAAGCCCCTTGGTGATGATGGCGTCGCTGTCCGCGGTGAACACCACTTGGCCGTCGTTTCCGCGCTTGGCAGCAAGCCACACGCGGCTTTGGCATCCCTTGATGAGGTTCTCGTCCACCTTGTCTTCAGGGTCAAGGGGGTCCAGCTCTTTGCCCAAGGAGATGATGTGCTCGTACTTCTCCATCCAATCGCCAAACATGGCGAACTCGTCTGCAATCTCTGCTTGCCGTTCGTCAATCACTGATGCCATGGTGCAAAGGTAGGTGCCGGGTGTGCGCATCGTGGTGCCCTGTGTCACCAGTTTACGTCAGCGCAACATCGACACCGCACGCTCGACCGCCTCGGCCAATCGGTCGATCTCTTCGACCGTGTTGTACACCCCAAACGACGCCCTGACCGTTCCCGGAATGCCGAGCTTGTCCATCAAAGGCTCCGTGCAATGGTGACCTGTCCGCACCGCGATGCCGAGCTGGTCGAGCAACGTGCCCAAATCGTAGGGGTGGACGCCCTCGACAAGGAATGAAACCACCCCTGCCTTGCATGGCGCCGTGCCGTAGAAGCGCAACCCATCAATGCCTTCCAGTTGGGCATGGGCGTGTTGCGTCAGCTTGTGCTCGTGGGCCGTCAAGGCCGGCATGCCCACGCCGTTCATCCAATCCAATGCTGCCCCCAAGGCAATGCCTCCACTGATGTGCGGGGTGCCTGCCTCAAACTTGTAGGGAAGCTCGTTGTAGGTCGTGCCCTTTTCAAAACTGACGGTGCCAATCATCTCTCCGCCGCCGCGGTAGGGCGGCATCGCGTCGAGTATGGCCTCTTTGCCGTACAAGATTCCAATGCCCGTGGGGCCGTACGTCTTGTGGCCACTAAACATGTAGAAATCCACGTCCAGGTCGCGCACGTTGACGGACAAATGCGGGACCGATTGTGCCCCGTCCACGAGCACGGTCGCTCCGGCATCGTGGGCGCGTGACGTCCAATACTTCACGTCGTTCACCGTTCCCAACGCGTTGGAGACGTGGGTGAACGCCACGAGCTTGGGTGTACGTGCGAGGTACGCCTCAAACATGTCGCCGTCCAAGGTGCCGTCTTCGTTCAATTCCACCACAAGGATGTCGAAGCCCTGCTCCAGCGCAAGCATCTGCCATGGCACGATGTTGCTGTGGTGCTCCATCCGGGTGAGGACGATGCAATCGCCGGCGGACAGGTGGGTGCGACCCCAGGTTTGGGCTACGAGGTTGATGCCGTCCGTCGTGCCGCCCACAAACAAAATCTCCTTTGTCGAGGCGGCGCCAATGTGGGCGCGCACCGTCTCACGGGCTGTCTCATAGGCCTCGGTGGCCTCTTGGGCCAACGCGTGAACGCCTCGGTGAATGTTGCTGTGGGTGTGCGCGAGGTAACGGGACTGGGCATCGATAACCGCTTGCGGCTTGTGCGCGGACGCAGCACTGTCGAAGTAGGCAAGCGGCTTGCCGTTCACCTTCCGTGAAAGGATGGGAAATTGGGCGCGAATGGCCTGGACGTCAAAAGTGCTCATCTCTGCAAGGGTACGACACGCGGCAACATGCCACGGTCACAGTCTTTCAAGTCTCAAAAGATACTCGTGGTTTCCATCTCCACCCTGAATGGGGGAATCAAGGGCATCAATCACCCCAAATCCACGCTCCACCGCCGCATCCTTCACGTCGTCCAAGGCCTTGGTACGCATGGCTGGGTCGCGTACGATTCCTGCACGGCTGAGGTTTTCACGGCCCACCTCGAATTGCGGTTTGACCAAGGCCACCACCGGCGTCCCTCGTGCGGTCAGCGAAGCCACCGTGGGGAAGATGTGGGAGAGCCCCACAAACGAAACGTCGATAACCACAAGCTCTGGCAGTCCCCCCATCACCGTCTTGACTTCTGCGGGTGTCAAGTCCTTGACGTTCGTGGACTCGCGCACAATCATGCGGGGGTCGTCGGCCAAACCCGCGTCGAATTGACCGCGGCCTGTATCCACGCCAAGCACCGCTTTGGCCCCGCGCTCCAGCATGACATGGCTAAAACCACCTGTGGAGCACCCCACGTCCAACACCAACCTGCCTTCAACCTCGAGGTCGGTCCACGCGTCCAGCGCCGCAAGCAACTTCAGCGCACCTCGGGAAACCCAGGGCATGTCTTCCTCGATAAGATCGATGGCCACGTCGACCGGAAACTTCTTTCCGGGCTTGGTGACCTTGGACCCCGCCACCAGGACGCCGTGCTCCGAAATCATGCGCTCCGCCCGGGGCCGAGAGGCCACGAAGCCACGGTCCACAAGAAGCTTGTCCAACCTGATTTGTTCCGCACCTGACATGAAAGGAGGTTACATCCAGCCGTGGCGATCTGCGAGCAGACCCTCCACCTCCTGTGCCACCTCTTCTTGGCCAAAGCCCTCGAGGACGTCCCCAATGAACGCCTGCACCATCAATGCGCGGGCAGCGCGGTCTGCAATGCCGCGCGACTTGAGGTAAAACAGGGCTTCTTCGTCGAATTGGCCAACCGTACAGCCATGTGAACACTTTACGTCATCGGCGTAGATTTCGAGCTCGGGCTTGGCGTTGATGCTTGCGCCGGCGTCGACCACGATGTTGGCGTTTTGTTGGTAGGCGTTCGTCAACTGAGCGTCTTCGCGGACGAAGACTTTTCCGTTGAACACCCCTGTCGAACGGTCGTACAAAATGCCTTTGTAGAGCTCGCTCGAGGTGCAATGCGGCACTGTGTGGTCCATCGTCGTGTGGTTGTCCACGTGCTCCTGTCCCTTGGGCAAGTAAGCGCCGTGCATGATGGTGTGCGACCCGCTGCCATGCTGGAGCACGTTCAACTCGTTGCGCACCCAATGGCCCTGAACCGTGACTGTGTGAATTCGGAACGTGCTGTCTTTGCCTTGGGTCACGTGCTCGTGCGCAAGGTGGAAGACGGCGCCTTGCTCATGTTGCACCTTGTCCACGCCCAAACGCGCACCCGCGCCCACTTTCCCTTCCAGGACGGCATTCACCATGCCGCTCGCACCTTCTGGCGCAGAAGACCACAGCACCACCTCGGCCTGGGCGTTTGCGCCCACGTGCACGCGGTGACGTGGGCAAGACGCCACATTGTCTCCTATAGTGTGATGGTGCACCAACACCGGACGGTCGAGGACCACGCCCGCGTCCAAGCTCAGGAACAGTCCGTCTTGGGCGTGCGCTGCGTTGACGGCACCCACCCACTCCCGGGTGTGGTAAGCCGACCAATCTTCGTCGCCTTCGCCGATTCGGCCTTCGGCCATGGCTTGCGAGAGCGGCATGCACACCACGCCGTCGGCCACGGGCAAGTCGCACGCTTCCGCCACAACTTGGCCACTCAGCAACACGATGCGGTACGCGTCCAGTCCAGGAATGGGGTTGGTCGGTACGTCTTCGGGCCAGCCTTCAGGTGCCGTCGCCGTGCGCACAGGTGTCGCCAACATCGGCGTCAAGGGGCTGTACTTCCAGCGCTCCGATTTCCGGGTCGGCACCGGCAGGTCGGCCATGGCTTGACGCCCGGCTTCGGCCAAAGGTGCCAAACCCTCCGACGCCGCAAGCCCTGCCACGAACGCGTGCGCTTTGTCGTTGGCTGCGGACATCAGGCGATTCCTTCTTTGATCCAGTCGTAGCCCTTGGCCTCTAACTCCAGCGCAAGTTCCTTGGGCCCTGACTTGACGATTTGGCCGTCGCTCAACACGTGCACGTGGTCGGGCACGATGTGGTCGAGGAGGCGCTGGTAGTGCGTGATGACCAGAAACGAGCGGCCCGCGTCGCGCATGGCGTTCACACCTTCCGACACAATGCGAAGGGCGTCGATGTCGAGGCCGCTGTCCGTCTCGTCGAGAACGGCGAGCTTGGGCTCGAGCATGGCCATTTGGAAGATTTCGTTGCGCTTCTTCTCGCCGCCTGAGAATCCTTCGTTCACGCTGCGGTCGCGAAGGCGTCCGGACAATTCCACGAGGGCCGACTTTTCCTTGACGAGCGCGAGGAAGTCCTTGGCCGTGATGGCCTCCAAGCCCTGGTGCTCTCGCTTCGCGTTGATGGCCGCCTTCATGAAGTTGAGGTTGCTCACGCCGGGGATTTCCACGGGGTACTGGAACGCCAGGAACAGGCCTTCACGGGCCCGATCGCTCGCGTCGAGCTCGAGGAGGTCGGTGCCGTCGAAGTCGACCGAGCCGGCCGTCACTTCGTAGTCCTCACGGCCGGCGAGGACCGACGCCAAGGTCGACTTGCCTGAGCCGTTGGGACCCATGATGGCGTGCACCTCTCCGGAACCGATTTCGAGGTTCAGTCCTTTGAGGATGGGGGTGTCTTCCACCTGTGCGTGGAGGTTCTTGATGGTCAGCATTAGCCTACGGATCCTTCGAGTGAAATGGCCAGGAGCTTTTGGGCCTCAACGGCAAACTCCATGGGCAACTTGTTGAGCACCTCCTTGGCGTAGCCGTTGACGATCAGGCTGATGGCCTGCTCTTCGTCAATGCCGCGTTGGAGGCAGTAAAAGATTTGGTCTTCCCCAATCTTGCTGGTCGTCGCTTCGTGCTCGACCTGCGCCGTGGGGTTCTTCGTTTCGATGTACGGAAACGTGTGTGCGCCGCAGCGGTCGGTCATCAACAAGCTGTCGCACTGGCTGAAGTTCCGCGCATGGTCGGCGTTGGGCATGATTTGGACGAGTCCGCGGTAGCTGTTTTGGGACTTGCCCGCCGAGATGCCCTTCGAGATGATGGTCGAACGCGTGCGCTTGCCCAAGTGAATCATCTTGGTGCCCGTGTCCGCCTGTTGCATGTTGTTGGTGACAGCCACGCTGTAGAACTCCCCCACGCTGTCGTCGCCTTTCAGCACGCAGCTGGGATACTTCCATGTCACCGCGCTTCCGGTCTCCACTTGCGTCCAGCTGATTTTGGAGCGAGTGTGGCAGATGCCGCGCTTCGTCACAAAATTGTACACCCCGCCTTTGCCTTCTTCATCGCCTGGGTACCAGTTCTGAACGGTGCTGTACTTGATTTCCGCGTCTTTGAGAGCGATGAGTTCGACCACCGCCGCGTGGAGTTGGTTTTCGTCGCGTTGCGGCGCCGTGCACCCTTCGAGGTAGCTGACGTAGCTGCTCTCGTCGGCGATGACCAGCGTCCGCTCAAACTGTCCCGTACCGCTCTCGTTGATGCGGAAGTACGTGCTGAGTTCCATGGGGCATTTGACGCCTTTGGGGATGTAGCAGAACGACCCGTCGGTGAAGACCGCCGAGTTCAACGCCGCGTAGTAGTTGTCGCGGACAGGGACCACCGATCCGATGTACTTCTTGACCAGTTCAGGGTGCTCCAGAACGGCCTCGCTCATGCTGCAGAAAATGATGCCGAGCTCCGCGAGTTTGTCCTTGAAGGACGTGGCCACACTGACGCTGTCCATCACAAAGTCCACCGCCACACCGCTGAGGCGCTTCTGCTCCTCGAGCGAAATGCCCAGTTTGTCCATCGTCTTGCGCAATTCCGGATCTACCTCATCCATCGATGCGAGCTCCTTCTTCTGCTTGGGCGCTGCGTAGTAGCTGATGGCCTGAAAATCCGGCTTCTTGTACTGAAGGTGCGGCCACTCGGGCTCCACCATTGCCTGCCACGTCTCGAACGCTTTGAGTCGCCACTCAAGGAGCCACTCCGGTTCATTCTTCTTCGTGCTGATCAGCCGAATGATGTCTTCGTTGAGTCCCACCGGGGCCTTGTCTGAGTCGATGTCCGTGGTGAACCCAAACTCATACGCTTTCCCGGTGACTTCCTCCAGAATCTTGTCTTCTCCGTCGTACGCCATGGTTGTCCGTTGTCAGAGAGAAAAACTCTCGCCGCAGCCGCAGGTTCGATTGGCGTTGGGATTGTGAAATTCAAAACCTTTGCCGTTGAGCCCTCCGCTGAAGCGCAACTCCGTGCCTACGAGGTAGAGAAAGCTCTTCTTGTCGACGACCACCTTCACACCATTGTCTTCAAACGATTGGTCATCGTCGTTCATCACGTGGTCGAAATCCAGCTGGTACATGAGACCGCTGCATCCGCCACCCTTCACGCCGACGCGGACGAAACTCCCTGCGGGGCGTCCTTCTTGTGCGAGCAGGAGTTGGACCTGGTCGCGTGCGTTGTCATTGACTTTGATCATGTGTGGAAAACCTGTGGCAAAAATACCCCTTTTAGGGGATGCAAAGGTACGTTGTTTGGATTCAATCCAAATAAGCTTGTGGCCCTGTTTCCTCCGGCTGCGTCGCATCTTTGGGGCATGGCCGGTGCACGCAAGTCTCAACCCCGTCGCTCGAGGGCGCAACTCACCACCCAATTCACCACGGTGGTGGGCATGTCTTTGACCCTGTTCCTCCTCGGCATGTTGGGCCTCGTCGGGCTGCTGGGACAGTGGGCCACAGTGCAGTTGAAGCAGCGGGTACACGTGCAGGTGTACCTCCAGCGTGAGATGACCCAAGCCCAAATCGACGGCACCCGCCTCGCCCTCGCCGCCGACCCCAGCGTCGCGGCCGCCACCTACCTCGATCCTGAAGAAGCGGCTTCGGAACTCGAAGCCGAGTTGGGCGAGTCCTTTGTGTCTTTCCTCGGCTACGTTCCCCTCCCTCCCGTGGTGGATCTCGTGGTGCGACCCGATCACGCCACACCGGGGGCACTCGCTGAGGCGGCCGCGCGGTTCGAAGCCACCCAAGGTGTGGCGGACGTGTCGTGGAGCGGGGATTTGTTGAGCGCCATGCAAGCCGGCATCGACCGCTTGATGCCCGTCCTTATGGGCGCCGCCGGACTTTGCTTGCTCATTGCCTTGGCCTTGCTCAACAACACGATTCGATTGACGGTCTTTGCCCGGCGCTTCCTCATTCGCAACATGCAGCTCGTCGGGGCACGGCCCCGCCTGGTGCGACGACCTTTTGTGGTCCAAGGTCTCCTGCTTGGCGCGACGTCCGGGCTGATCGCCTTTGCCGGCACATTGGGGATCCTGACCTGGTTCCAAGCCCAGCTTGGCACGATGTCCCTGCCGTGGATTGTACTTCTGGCCGCGGTATTCGTTGGTGTGGGTGGTCTTTTGGGCGCTGGATTCAGCAGCGTGGCTGTGAACCGCTACCTGCGCGCAGACCTCTCTCAGCTTCACTGATGCACCGCAGTCGCAAGACACATCGTATTTTCGACCCATGAACGCCTCTGACACCCCTAACAACGCATCCCACTTTGCGTTTGGCCGAAGCAACTTCGTGTGGCTCGGCATTGGCATTGCCGTGTTGATCTTAGGCTACGTGCTGATGAGTGGCGGCGGGTCAGATGACCCCAATGTGTTTGATGAAAGCATCTTCAGCTTCCGTCGAATCACCCTCGCGCCCGCAGTGGTGCTCGCGGGATACGGCGTGATTTTCTACGCCATCCTGAAGAAACACTGACTTGGAAACCCTGTCGTACCTCCTGCTCGGGCTCGTTCAGGGGCTGACTGAGTTCTTGCCCGTGTCCAGTTCCGGTCACCTGACCCTCGGCCAAGCCATGCTCGGACTCGGCGAGGAGGACCTCACGTTCACCGTCTTGGTGCATGCGGCCACCGCCTTGAGCACGGTCGTGGTCTTCCGGCAAGACATTGGCGCCCTCCTTCGTGACGTGTTGCGCGCAAGCAATGACGGCTCAAAAGCCCGAATCTACACAGGACTCCTCTTGCTCAGTGCTTTGCCTGCAGCGGTCCTGGGGTTGGGATTCAAAGACGCCATTGAGGCGCTGGCCACCCCTCGATTTGTCGGCGCCATGCTCTGCGTGACGGCAGGAATCTTGTACTTGTCTCAGAGGGCGACCGCGGGCACGAATTCCCTTGGGGCGTTGCGTGCGCTAGGCATCGGCTTGGCCCAAGCATGTGCCATTCTCCCTGGCATCAGCCGTTCCGGCAGCACCATCGGCGCCGCCCTCATGCTCGGCGTCTCGCGCGAGGAAGCCGCCCGCTTTTCCTTCCTCATGGCGCTCATCCCCATCGGTGGCGCCACCCTGCTCACTTTGAAGGACCTCATGGAAGCGCCCACCCACGATGCGGCAGGTCCTTGGGCGGGCTACATCGTGGGTACAGTGGCCGCATTCGTCAGCGGCTGGGTCGCCTGCACGTGGATGATCCGGATGGTGAAGCGCAGCAATTTGGCAGGATTTGGGGCCTATTGCTTGGCCGCGGGCATCCTCGCGCTCATCTTTGGGTAAACCCAACCCTCATGACAACTCCCCGCTTTGCACCCCTGTTTGTCACGGCTGTCCTTGTGGCCCTGACCGGATGTGTTGACGTGACGTTCCCCGAACCCATGCCTGACAACCGGCGTGAGTTGGATCACTTTCCCGCTTCTTGGGAAGGCACTTGGACCTCGCGTGTTCAGGGCACTGAGGCCGCGGGGGAGGATGAGATTTTGATCGTAAAGAGGGACCGCATCCGTGGATTGGGAGACGATGAAGAGCTCGTGTTGGGCCAAGACGCTGTGTTGAAGCGCTTGGGACGAAAGCGCATCCTCAGTTTCCCCCAAAACGACCGATACTCCGTGGTGGTGGCCCAGAGACGAGGCGATGTGTTGGAGGTCCGGGCGTTTGACCCCAAGCAAGACGGCGCCATCGACACGTGGGAGGCCACCATCGGAGCCGACCGCATGTTGCAAATCCACCGAAAAGACGATCCGGAAAAGCAGCTCAAGGAAGTGCAGCTGAACCCCAAAAACACCCGGCAATTCCGAGCACTATTGCGCGAAGGAACCACCGAATTGGTCACCTACACGCGGGTGAAGGGCCGCGGGGCCAACGACGCGCCCTGACGGGACCGATCAGCGCACCTGCGACAGCGTGCCCTCCAACCGGGCCGACACCGCTTCCCAGTTAACCACGCTCATGAAGGCCTCGATGTAGGCCTTGCGCCGGTTTTGGTAATTGAGGTAGTACGCGTGCTCCCACACGTCCATGCCGAGAATCGGCGTGCCTGTGCGTTCGACGCATTGCGTCATCAACGGGTTGTCTTGGTTGGGCGTGCTGGTGACTTCCAACTTGCCCTCGCCGTTGACGATGAGCCATGCCCAGCCGCTGCCAAATTGCGTCGCTCCCGCCTTCGCAAACGCAGCCGCAAACGCCTCGACACCTCCGAGGTCCCGGGTGATCAGTTCCGCGAGGTCCCCCTCCGGTGCTGCCGGCCCACCAGGGCGCATCACCTCCCAGTACAGGGTGTGGTTGTAGTGTCCTCCTCCGTTGTTGCGAAGGGACGCGTTGTCGGGCGACACCTCTGCAAGCAGCGATTCCAAACGGCCGTCACCTGACGTGGTCGTGCCGTCGAGGGCGGCATTCAACTTGCGAACGTAGCCTGCGTGATGCTTCCCATGGTGGATTTCCATGGTCGCGGCATCGATGGCCGGCGCCAGCGCGTCAAGCCCAAAACCCAATTCAGGAAGCTTGAACGTTTCAGACCCCAGCGTGGTAGTCGCCGGAGACGATTGGGAGTTTGAAGGCGCACAACCCATCCAAGGCGTAAGCACCAAACCCGCACCAGCCGCACCGGTGACTTTAAGAAACGTTCGCTTGTCCATGAGACAAAGATGAACACGAATGCGTTTCCTCGAGGGGTGTGCACGACAAGGTGTGGACAGAAGGCCACAGACGCTTGCGTCTGCACCCCCTTCAAAGGCGAATTTTAAACTTCCGGATGCCATTCTCCTCTTCACCCCCCCTTCGAGGTCGCAAGCTGGCCTTGATATTGGCCGTTCCCGTGGCCCTTTGTGCGGCGCTTGCCGGGCTGGCATGGGCGCGCGGTGACGCGTGGAAGGCCCGGGCCGTGGACGCCTTGAATGCCCAACTTGAGGGCGACCTCCTCGTGGACGACATCGCGTTGTCTTGGTGGAATGGATTTCCAAACATGAGTGTGGATTTGGCCCAAATCGCCGTGACCAACGCACAGAAAGACACGTTGATTCAGGCCGAGCGCGTCGGCCTCGAATTGGATGTTTGGAGCCTTCTCAGCGAGACCCCCGACATCCACGCCATCGCGCTCGAAGATGGACAACTCCAGCTGGCGCAAGACGCCCGGGGCGTCTGGAATGTCGAGGCGCTGCTTCGAGACACCGACAACGCGTCCGACCAGACGCCCACCCTTTCGTTGGCCCAAGTCAAACTCCAAAACATGGCGCTGTCGGTCGGCTTGAAGGAAGATCTTCGCGCCACTATGGTGGTGCGGCACGGCACCCTCGAACTGTCGCCTGACCTGCAATCCTTCGCGTGGATGCTCGACCTGACGCAAGGAACCCTCGACGCCGAGGCACTTCCCAAACTGCGGCCCCTGATGGTCTCGACTGAAGGGCGTGTGTCCCAAACGGACGACGGGCTTTGGACCCTCGTGGGCGAGGTGGAAACCGCAGACATGGACTTCGACCTCGCCTTGACCTACAAGGACGGGCGCGATTGGCAGGCCAACGTCAAAGCACCCCGCGTCACCCTTCGCGGCATCGAGCAGCTTCTTGACACAACTCCTTGGAAAGGTCAAATCACCTTGGACCACAGTGTTCGCTTGGACATCGACCTCAGCCCTGCACGCACGCAAGTCGCCTGGTCCACCGAAGCCGATGCCTTCCAACTGGCGCCCTCATTGACGGGGCTCACCATGGCGGTGCAAGGTTTTTGTTCCGGGAGAGGAGAAGTTGTCCATGCGCGAGGGGAGTGGAATTGGGCGGTGAATGACGCCGCGGCACGCGGATCAGGATGGTCCTTCGAAGGGCGAATGCAGCCCGCGTCGGCACGCAAAATTCACATCCAAGGTGCGTTGGAAGTCGACGCTTCGACGCCTTGGGAGGCATGGGCACCCAACCTGTCCCACAACCTGAATTCGATGCTCCCCGTGTCAGGAACGGCCCGGGCACAAGGCTCAGCCACCTTCGATTGGGGGCGCGGCACCGTGTCCCCCCTCGGCACATTGCAACTGTCCCAAATCACGGGCAAACTCGACGGCCACACCTACATGATCGACGTCGGTGAAATCTGGTTCGACGCCGAGCAACTGTCGACCGATTCTCTCCATCTTTCGTGGGCAGGCAACGTGGGCGAGGTCGCCGTGCGCGACTTGACATGGAAATCGCTGTCCGCATCCGGACCACTGCATGGACATGTTTCTGTGGACGCCTCCTCCATCGATGTCGGTTCCATTTTGACGTGGTGGTCGCACTTGGGTCGCGCCCCTTCCGAACGCGCCCAACTGCTGCCTCCGGGCTCAGAACTCGGTCTCGACGTTCATGGCGAAACGCTCAACTGGGATGCGTTGCAGTGCCGCAACCTGGATGTCTCGAGCAAGGTGCAACACAACCGTTGGAACATGCTGAGTGCGCGTGTGGACGGCCTGGAAGGCCGCGCCCACGTCGAAGGTTCCTTGGCGCCGGGGCGCGCCGGGTGGCTGCTGTCCCTTCGTGGCACGGCGGACGACATCTCGCTCCCCAAACTCTTCTCCACCTACAACAACTTCGGACAAAGCCTGATTCGCCACGACCATCTGAGCGGGGCCGTTTCCACTGCAGGAAGCTTGGGCATGTCGTGGGGCTTGGATGGCTCCTGGCACCCGGAAGACTTTACGGCGAGTCTCCAAACCTCCGTGGACCACGGACGCTTGACCGGACTCGAGGTGTTTGACGACATCGCCGACTACCTCGACGGCCACAGACTCATGGCACCGCTTGTCGATCCTGACGACCTGCGTAACCGCTTGCGCGACGTCGCGTTTGAACCCGTGGGGCAACGCATCGACGTGCGCGCAGAGGAAGTTTGGCTGCCCATGACCGTCATTGAATCCTCCGCCATGAATGTGGCCATTGAAGGGGCGTACGACTTTGACTCCAACATCGATTACACCCTCGGGTTTGCCCTGCGTGATTTGCGTGCGGGTGCCTCGGACGCTTTTGGTCAGATGGAAGATGACGGCCTGGGGAGCCAGTTCTTCCTGCGCATGTTTGGGGAGGTGGAAACCCCGGAATACACGTACGATCGAGAAGCGGCCCGCAACCACAGGCGACAGGCCATTCAAGCGGAGAAGGCCCGATTGAAAGAAGCCCTGCGCAACCGGAACGCTTCCCAGGATAAGAACGCTGGCGCTGACCCACAGGTGGAAGCCGCCAAGCCACCAAGTCCTGTCGTATCCGCGCCCCCAACAGAGCCCTCTGACAAGCCTGTCGACGCACCCAAGGAGTCCGACACGGAGGCGCCAACCGTGGCGCAACCCAAGGGCCAACCCAAGAACAGTCCCTCCCTGTTCAACCGCCGCCACAAGCCCAAGGACAAGAAGTCCAACGACTTGTTCAACCCGGACGACGAAGATTACCTTTAAACCATGGAACCCCTGGATTTCTCTGCAGCCCAAGCCCAACTCGTGCGGTGCCAAGAAGTCCTCGACGCTGCACGGCAAGAGGGATGGACCAACGACCTCGTGGCGGCCTTTGACGAGGCCACGCGCGACCTTCACGAGGGCGCAGTGGTGCGCAAAGCACTCCAATTGCCCAAGGTGACGGCTGCGCTGGAAGAGACCCCGGAAAACCACGAGGGCGAACCCTCATGGGATGCCCCTCCCGCTGACCCTCCCGTCAACCGTCTGTTGACGCCCGAAGAACGCGGGGACAATCCAGCAGAGTCCCAAGTGGACTTGCTCTCGTCCATTGGGGAGCTCACGCTTGCAGAAAAGTTGGCGTTGCAGCCCCTTGGCAGCGTGGCGGAAGGCATGAGCATTTTGGACCGCGCGCAATACACCAGCGTTTTGTTTTCCGGTGAAGAAGAGGTCTTCAGCACCCTCTTGGAGAAGCTGTCTCGGGCGTCCACGCAAGAAGAGGCGTTGGCCATGTTCCAAGAGGCGCTCGCCCCCCGCGGAGAAGACAAGGACGTGGAAGGCTTGCAGGAATCCTTCGCCAAACGCATCATGCGCACCTTCGTCTCATGAACGGTGGAAAGCTCATTGTCGTGCCCACGCCCGTGGGGAATTTGGGCGACATGACGTCACGCGCCCTGGAGGTCCTGAAGGAGGTCGCTGTGGTGTTGGCTGAAGACACGCGCACCACGGGAAAACTGCTGCGGCACTTTGGGGTGGAAACGCCGTTGAAGGCCTTTCACCAACACAACGAGCACCGCGCCTTGGAGGGCGTGGTGGAACAACTGCGTGCAGGGATGGCGTTTGCCCTTTGTTCTGATGCGGGAACACCAGGAATTTCAGATCCCGGATTTCTACTCGTGCGGGCATGTGTGGACGCGGGCATTGAGGTAGAATGCCTGCCCGGAGCCACGGCATTTGTCCCGGCTTTGGTCACTTCAGGATTGCCCTGCGACCGCTTTTATTTCGAAGGGTTTTTGCCGCACAAAAAAGGACGGCAAAAGCGCCTGACTGCCCTCCTCGAGATGCCGTGCACAGTCGTCCTCTACGAAAGCCCTCATCGGGTGGCCAAACTCCTCGACCAGCTCGACGACCTAGGTGCAGGGCAACGGACCTTGGCCCTCAGTCGAGAAATCTCCAAGCTGCACGAAGAAACGCTGCGCGGCACGGTGATGGAGTTGAAGGCCCATCTCGCCAGCCATCCACCGCGCGGCGAATACGTTGTGGTCCTTGGAGCCGCAAATTGAATCCCATCAAAAAATGACGCGCTGCACTTCGTTGACGCGCTTGACCGGCACAACCTTCAACCCCTTGGGCGACTTGGGCGGTTTGCCATGGCCGGAAATCAGCATGCGCTCCATGCCGAGCCTTGACGCTTCCGCCATGCGCTGCTCCAAACGGGCCACCGGTCGAATCTCCCCGTTCAACCCCACTTCCCCCGCAAAGCACGTGCGGTTGTCGAGGGGCAAGTCCAAGCTCGAACTCAGGATGGCCGCCACGACGGCCAAGTCGTTGGCCGGGTCCTGAATCTTCAAGCCTCCTGCGAGGTTTAAAAACACGTCAAACTGCGCCAGCTTGAATCCACAGCGCTTTTCCAAGACGGCGAGGAGCATGTTGAGGCGACGCAAATCGAAACCCGTTCCCGAACGTTGAGGCGTCCCGTACACGGCAGTGCTGACGAGGGCTTGAATTTCAACGAGCAGGGGCCTTACGCCTTGCAAAGACACAGCCACGGCCGATCCGCTGCTGGCATCGCCGCGCTCGCCCAAGAGCACCTCGCTTGGATGGTCCACGGCCGACAAACCATCTCCAGCCATCTCGTAAATGCCCAGTTCCGCCGTCGTGCCGAACCGGTTTTTGGCCGCACGAAGCATGCGATAGGCGTGGTTCCGGTCCCCCTCAAATTGCAACACCACGTCCACCATGTGCTCGAGAACCTTGGGGCCAGCCAACGACCCCTCCTTGGTGATGTGGCCCACCATGAATAACGGGACGCCTGTGGACTTCGCCCAGGCCGTGAGGGCGGCCGAGGATTCGCGGATTTGGCCCACCGAACCCGGGACGCCGTCTTGATCGGGCAGGTCTAAGGTTTGGACGGAATCCACCACCACAAGTGCTGGCTGTTCCGAGCGAAGGGCGTCGAGGACGGCAGGAACTTGCGTCTGCGGAAAAATCAGCACTCCAGGGGCGATGTTGCCGAGGCGGTTGGCCCGCATGCGGACCTGTTCTGCACTCTCTTCCCCGCTCACGTACAACACCTTGGCCCCCGTGTTTCCAACCGCCAAGGCCACTTGAAGCATCAAGGTCGATTTGCCAATGCCCGGCTCACCACCGAGCAAGACCACCCCTCCTGGCACAGATCCGCCCCCCAGCACCCGATTGAGTTCTTTGTCGCCCATGTCCAAGCGAGGCAACTCCGACACGCTGACGTCCACCAAAGGGCGGACTTGAGGCGTTCGAAGCTGGGCAAGGCCCGTCCGGGCCGCACGCTGAGACACAGGAGCCACGGACTCCTCGCTCAGGGTGTTCCACGCCTTGCAATTGTTGCATTGCCCCACCCATTGCGGATAGGCATGTCCGCATTCCGAGCAGACGAAGCGCTTCTTGGTCTTGGCCACGTTGAGGTTATCGCGACCGGAAGATGTTCACCGTACCGGTGAACTCTTCTCCGTTGGGCAACAAGATGGTGTAGAAGTACACGCCCTCCGCGCTGTCATCGCCGTACCACGGCTGGGCGTTGCGGTAGTTCTCATTCTCATACACGCGGTTGCCCCAACGGTCAAAAATGCGCACCAAAACCCCCTCGGGGTCGTCCTCCCATGGGTCGAGACCCATGATGTGGAAGCCGTTGTTTTGGTCGTTTCCGTCTCGCGGGGTGAAGACGTTGGGAGGCAAGATTTCGCATTGCTCCACAATCACGTCATACTCGTTCTGAAGGCCTTGGGGCAAACAAGGATTGGAGATTTGGGCCAAAAGCGTCAAATCGTATCCCCAGCAGCTCGGAGGGAACATTTCTCCCACGAGGTCCGCAACATTCTGAAAGGAGAACTCCACCAACGTGTCGGTGCACTGCACAGTCCACGAGTAGTTGCTGTACGGCGGGCCGTTGAAATCCGCGTTCAGATCGAAGGTCTCGGGTTGTCCTGGGCACAGGGCACGAACGCCGTCGTAGATCGGAAGTGGGTCCCAGGTGGGGTCGTCTCCGATGAAGATCAGCCCACACGCTTCCTGCGGCTCACAACCGTAGGGGTCTTCGACGGTCACGCAAATTTGGGTTCCGTTGAGTTCCGACTCTTCGGGGATGACCCATTCGAAGTTGTCCTCCACTGTGGTGGCGGTACCGTCTGGCCAGGTGACGGTGTAGTCCGCGTAGTTCGCCGCGAATGCAGGGTTCACGCCCAAATTCGCATCCTCTCCAGGCTCAATGCCTCCCCCGTCGCAATCCGTGATGGACCCGCCCAAGAACACATCGATGTCAATCGCAGTCACGATGTCGATGAACGCACAATCGCTCTCGTCAAAGCTGTTGGGGCACCCCTCGTTGGGCACCGTCACGCAGTACGACCCCGTTGCGTCCACATCCCACTCGTTGTCGTTGACGTCGTCCACCTCATTGCCGTTGTAGGTCCATTCGTAGACCAAACCGCTGTTCTGGTCTCCGGCAATGGGGTCCAGTTCGAGGGTTGCGCCTTCCCCACACAGGTAGTCGTTCTCAAGCACGGGCTCAGGAATCGCAGTGTACACCACTTGGTCTGCAGCTTCACCACACCCATTGGTGGCGGTGACCTCGTAAATGCCGCTGGCGTATTGGCTGAACGTATATTCGTTTTCCAAGACGTTGTCGTTGCCCGGGAAAGGCCAGTTGATGATGGCCACACCTGCAGGGTCCGTCACGTCCACCTCCAAGTCCAAACTCAACTGGTCCACTTCGTCACACGTCCAGACCAAGCTGTCCCCGTCGAAGGCGATGGTCGGAGGAAGGTTCACTTCCACTTCAAAGCAGTGATCGATTGCGCATTCCCCGTCCTGGAAACACAGCTCATAGAGCCCGAATTCCTCCGGGTAGAACGTCGTGTTGAATTGCGTGGTGTTGGAGAATGAATATCCATCTGGTCCGTCGACCGACCACGTTCCAAGGGCTTCTTGCACTTCGCAAAGCGCTGGGCCCAAGTACAAAACTTCTCCTGTGACCAGATCTTCGAAATTCGAGCAGTTCTCCCCGTTGTCCCCGTTGCAATTGTTGACGCAATTGAACAGGTATACGGCGAAATTGGCGTCCAAGGCTGGGTTGCCTGTGCCAAAGAAAGTGACCTGCACGGTGTCGCCGAACACAAGGGCCAATTCTGGATTGGTATCCTGGTTGTACGATTCAAAGTCACTGTCGCTATCCAAAATGGAAATGTCCTGTGTGCCGTCCTCGTGGGTGACAATGACCTGAAGGAACGCCTCGCCCCAGCCCAAGGTGGACGAAGAAACCATTTGAATCTGCATGTTGCCCTCTGCTGGCGACGCGTAACCTCCGGCAAATTCCACTGAGTCAAACCCGAGCTCCAAAGACCCATCGCAGATGGGATCCACTTCGAAATCCGGAATGCTCACAGAGGTGGTTCCCACCAAAAAGGTGCGCTTGCCCTGACAACCCCCTTCATCGGTGACGGTCAATTGGAACGTTCCCGCAGTCACAGCGACCTCATCGGTGCCTTGACCGGCCAAAACGGTTCCACCTCCGCCGTTCCAGTCTCCAACCCATTCGTACTCCACAAACACCTCATCCTCGTCTGGAACGACTGAAATCACCGCAGAGTCTCCTGGGCAAATGGTCACTGACGTACCCGACAGGGTGGGCAGGTAGAATGGTGTTTGGAACACCTGGAAGGTCTCTTTCACCACACAGCCACTGGCCGTTTCTCCCGTGACCACAAAGGTCCCTCCGAAGGGAATATCGGCCGTGTTCTCGTCCCAAAAATTGGCGTTCAAGTTCCAGGACCAGTCCACCACGGGCTCTTGGCCACCCACAGAGCTAGCCACCACGCCCAACTCCGCACCTGCGCAAATCCCGAAATCGTCTCCGCCATCGGCCGTGACCACTTCAATGCTTGGCGGCTGCACATCAAGCACCTGGATGACAATGTCAAGCAAGGTTTGTGCGCCTCCCTCGTCCACAGCGGTCATCGTCACATTGCTGATCCCGGGTTCGTTGCCGACAAACAACCCCTCGTACGAGGCCGTGGCCACTCCCGTGACCGTGGTCCCTCCGATGATCTCGTTGCCGCCTATGTCCTCAGTCACCTCAAGGTTGACGAGCTGGCCTGGTTCCGGGCCCAAAAACTCCACATCAAGGTTGTACTCTTGACCCAGGCAGATGCTCACGGTGTCACAACCGAGGTTGGCTGTGGCCACAGGATTCAAGTTGTTGTTGGTCTCTGCCGTGTTGATGTTGAAAAACTTGTAGTCCAACCAGTTGATGCCATCCCATTCCGAATCATTGTCTCCGTATGGGCCGTTGTACGTGTCGTCGAGCAAGTTGAATCGGCCGAATTGCACGTGTGGGCTGACGTCTGGGTTGGGGTTGGTGTCTGCACCATCCGCGCCTGTCACACCGGGGTAATCACCGCAACATGCGCCTGAACCACCTACATCTCCGTGCGCCCAGTTCATGTCGAGGTAACAAACCTGAGCGTTCGCGCCATCGGGAAGGATGCCACTGCCAGGGTGGGTGATGATGATTTGGAAACTGTTGGTCAGGTCGCTGTTGTTCTGCCAGTATCCGACGTTGATGTAGTTGACGTAGATGGCGTCTGCCGTGCGCTTCCACTTGATTTCACCAGTGGTCGACATGTCTGTGTCCTGCCAGTAACCCGCAATTTGGTTGTATTCCGCGGCGGGGAAGCCTGTGGGCGTCCAGTCCAACACGTTGGTTCCAAAGGAAATTTGGCCTTTTGTATTCACAAAAAACTCGTTGTACGAGGCGCCATACAAATCGAAAGACCAAGAATCGTCCAAGCTGATGTCAAGCGGCGCGGAAGCCGCATCGACGTTCCAGCTCGCACCGCCAACACTGGTTCCATCGACGTCCCACGCGATTTCGTTGGGGCCCAACCCGCCAATTCCTGGAGGGGGCACCATTGTGAAGTACGATTCGTCGGGTTCGACCCAACACTGACAATCTTCTGAGGATGCGATTTTCTTGACACGGACCTCCTTGAGTCGGGCACGCTCGCCTGCAAAACTATCTCGGTGCTCGTGCAAGATGGTCAGGTGACGTTCCGTGTCAAACCCGTCCCACTTACTCACGACAGACCATTCTGAGCGACTCATCTTCAAGACGGCCTCCTCAAAGGAACCATAGCTCGCCATGATTTCCTCGGGCGAACGGCGCTCGTCATATTGAGCCTGTCCAAACATTGTCAGGGAGCTAAACAGCGTCACCAAAGCGAAAGACGCCAACAAAAGGCACTGGGAAACGGAGTATCGGATCATGGATTCGAGCAGTAGGTTGTGAACAGAACGCATGCCACGTCATTAAACGTTGCGTGCCTCAGGCGCGCTAAGATAACAAAGTCGGGAGGTGCGGTGATTCCCGAAGTACCTTTGCACGTGCAATCGGTGTCCTGAAACACCCATAATTGGACGACACCGACGGAACTTTCAGACATGAAGAACATTCGCAACTTCTGCATCATTGCCCACATTGACCACGGCAAGAGCACTTTGGCCGACCGGCTGCTCCAAACGACGGGCACCATCTCGGACCGCGAGTTGCAAGCCCAAACGCTCGACGACATGGACCTCGAGCGCGAGCGTGGCATCACCATCAAAAGCCACGCCATTCAGATGAAGTACACGGGGAAAGACGGTGAGGACTATGTGCTGAACCTGATTGACACCCCGGGCCACGTGGACTTCAGCTACGAGGTTTCGCGGTCCATTGCGGCGTGTGAAGGCGCATTGCTCATTGTGGACGCGACCCAGGGCATCGAAGCCCAAACCATCAGCAACCTCTACCTCGCCCTCGAACACGACCTCGAGATCATTCCGGTCCTCAACAAGATGGACCTCGATTCCGCAGACCCCGAGGTCGTGGGCGAACAAATCGTCGACCTCATTGGCTGCGACATGGCTGATATCCTCCCCGCCTCTGGCAAGACTGGTCTGGGCGTCGATGCCATTCTCGAGGCGATTGTGGCCCGCGTTCCCACGCCTAAGGGAGACGTCAACGAGCCGTTGCAGGCCATGATTTTTGACTCCGTATTCAACAGCTTCCGCGGCATCATTGCCTACTTCCGCGTGTTGAACGGCACCATCAAAAAGGGCGACAAGGTCAAATTCATGGCCACCGGCAAAGAGTACGACGCCGATGAAATCGGCACCCTCGGACTCGACCTCGTTCCCCAAAAGCAACTCGCCGCTGGCGATGTAGGGTACATCATCTCTGGCATCAAGAATGCCAAAGAGGTCAAGGTTGGAGACACCCTGACTTCCAAAGAACAACCATGCTCTAAGGCGGTCAAAGGGTTCGAAGATGTGAAGCCCATGGTTTTCGCCGGCATTTACCCCGTCGACACAGAGGACTACGAGGAACTGCGCGCATCCATGGAAAAGCTCCAATTGAACGACGCCTCGCTCGTGTTTGAGCCCGAAAGTTCGGCGGCGCTCGGGTTTGGCTTCCGTTGCGGATTCCTCGGCATGTTGCACATGGAGATCATCCAAGAACGCCTCGAGCGGGAGTTCAGCATGACGGTCATCACCACGGTGCCCAACGTGGGTTACAAGGCGTACACCAAGAAAGGCGAGAAGCTCGAAATCATGAACCCGAGCGACCTGCCAGACGCCAATCACCTCGACTACGTGGAGGAACCGTTCATCAAGGCGCAAATCATCACCAAAAGCGAATACGTCGGCCCTGTGATGAGCCTGTGCATCGAGAAGCGTGGCATCCTGTCCAACCAGGTGTACCTCACCTCCGATCGCGTCGAGCTGACGTTCAGCATGCCGCTCGGTGAAATCGTCTTCGACTTTTACGACAAGTTGAAGACCATCTCACGCGGATACGCTTCGTTCGACTACTTCCCCGAAGGCTACAAGCAGAGCACCTTGGTCAAGATGGACATCCTGCTCAATGGCGACCAAGTGGACGCCTTGAGTGCGCTGATTCACCGCGACCACGCCCACAACTTGGGCAAGAAGATTTGCATCAAACTGAAGGAGCTCATCCCTCGGCAGCAATTCATGATTGCCTTGCAAGCGGCCATTGGCGCGAAGATCATTGCCCGTGAGACCATCTCCGCGGTGCGGAAGGATGTAACGGCCAAGTGCTACGGTGGTGACATCACGCGGAAGCGGAAGCTCTTGGAAAAGCAGAAGAAGGGCAAGAAGCGGATGCGCCAGATCGGCACCGTGGAAGTGCCTCAATCCGCCTTCCTCGCAGTACTCAAGCTGGACTGACCCCCTTTCGAGGGGCTTCTTCGCCTGCCGCGTTTTTGTTCGCGAGCTGGCCGCACGCCGCATCGATGTCCTTGCCCCGCGATCGGCGCACGTTGACAATCAAATTTCGGTCTTCGAGAAGGGCGACGAAATCGTCCAAACGCTCCGGCGTGGTCTGCTGAAACTCCCCGTCGTCGATGGGATTGTACTCAATCAAGTTGATTTTGCACGGGATGTGCTTGCAGAACTGCGCCAGCTCACGGGCGTCTTCAAGGCGGTCGTTGAAATCCTTGAACACGATGAATTCGAAGGTGGGTCGCGTGCCGGTCTTGTCCACAAAATGACGCAACGACTCCGCCAAAACCGACAGGTTGTTGGTCTCATTGATGGCCATGATGTGGTTGCGCTTGGCGTCGTTGGCTGCGTGAAGGCTCAGCGCCAAGTTGAATTTGACTTCGTCGTCTCCAAGGCGCTTGATGGCCTTGGCAATGCCCGCCGTGGACACGGTGATGCGCTTGGGTGACATGGCCAACCCTGGCGTCCCTGTGATCCGCTCCACCGACTCGATGACGTTTCGGTAATTCAACAGCGGTTCACCCATGCCCATGTAGACGATGTTGGACAAGCCTTTGCCGTATTGCTGATGCGCAAGGGTGTTGAGCATCTGCACCTGGTCGTACATCTCCCCGGACGTCAGGTTCTTCAAGAGTTTGAGTCGTCCCGTCGCGCAAAACTTGCAGGCCAAGCTGCATCCCACTTGGGAGCTGATGCAGGCCGTGATCCGCTTGGTGGTGGGGATCAACACCCCCTCAACCACACGTTGGGCGTCGCCGTCGATTTGGAAGGCGCACTTGACGGTGCCGTCCTTGCTGTGCTGCGCTTCCACCTGGTCAATGCGGCTGAGGGCGAACGATTCCTCAAGTTTGGACCTCAAGCCCTTGCCCAAGGACGTCATTTCCTCAAACGAACCCGCTGCGTGGGTCCACAGCCATTCCGACACCTGCTTTGTGCGAAATGGCTTCTCGCCCATCTCCACCAAGGCTTGGGTCAATTCTGCTTGCGACAGCGTTCGAATGTCAGGAAGGCCTTGAGACATGCCTGCAAAGATAGCCCCTGCGTCTGCGGCTAGACATTCACGCCGACATGAGCAAGGACAACCGTTGTTTCAACGCCTCGCGTTTTCTCACCGCCATGGGCACCACGGCCCCCGTATCCAAGATCACGGTGTTGTCCCGGTAATTGCACGCCTCCACCCGATGCAGTTGAACCAAGTGGCTGTTGTGCGGCCTGAAGAACATCTCATTGTTCAACATCTCTTCCACCCGCTTGAGGTTTTTGCTCATGGTGATGCGCCGGCCATTGGCGAGGTGCAGGGTGGTGTAGCTCCCTTCTGCTTCCACATGCACGATGTCCTTGTGACGCACAAAATGACGCTTTCCAGAAGTAAGGATTTCCAGCCTCCTCGTGGCTGGAGACAAGGCGCCTTTCCCAGATGCTCGGTGATGGTAAAAGTGCAACAGGATGCGTCGTGTGCACGCCTGCAAGTCATCACGGTTTATGGGCTTCAGCAAGTAATCAAACGCCTGTTTCCGAAGCGCTTCGACCGCGTACCGATCGTACGCCGTGGTGAACACGAGGTAGAAGTCTCGGTCGGACAACGCCTCCAACAACTCAAGACCTGAACGATGTGGCATGTGGATGTCCGTGAACACCACATCGGGTGCCAAGTCCTGGATCATGCGCTCCGCCTCTTTGGCCCCAGTGGCTGTTTGCATGACCGATATCGAAGGACAAGTTCGTTCGAGCTGTCGGCAAAGAAGATCCCGGCAGTGGGGCTCGTCGTCCACCACCAAGGCGTGAAGTTGTCGTAGCATGTGCATAGGGTTTCCGCCCAAGAAAATGGGTGCTTGGCCTTGCCGCCCTTGCCTGTTTGCAAGCGTGGCGTCTCCGTTTATAAACGATGGGGCTTATGTGAAATCTGCGTGGGGCTGCCGTCAGAGGATGGCACGCGCCATCTCGATCACCTCGTACGTGGCCACCGGCAAGTGACGCTTCTTCTCCTTCGACCTGGCGTAGCCGGTGCGCACCACGACCAGGTCTAGGTCGGGGACGCTGATGACCATTTGGCCTCGAAGGCCCTCCATCATGGAGAACGCCAAACCGTCGTCCGTGCGGCCCAGCCAAATTTGGTACCCGTAAAAATCGGCATCCACTTCCTCCGCGAGCGCATTCTGCGGAGTGATCATGCGCGTCACAAAGGCCTTGTCGAGGAGTTGCTGGCCCTTCCACGCGCCAGAATCGAGGAGCATTTGACCAAACCGGGCGTAGTCCCTTGTGGTTGCGTAGTACTGGGCGAACGCGCGCTCTACCGCGTCCTCCTCAGGGTCGCCATCCAACCCCCAAAACGCATCGTGCTCCGCCCCCATTTGCTCCCACAGGCCATTGGCAATATCCCTGCTTAGGTTGCCTTCCCTCACCGCGTCGAGCATCTCGGCGAGCAACATGGTGTTGCCTCCTTGATATTCAAACGAGGTGCCCGGCTCGCCCGTCACGCGGTAAGGTTCGAGCAGTGTGCGGTTGTCGTCGCGGTAATAGGCCTTGGCTTGAAAGCCAAAGGGGTCCTTGTAGCTCTCGCCAAACGGAATATGGCTTCGCATGTGCAGGACCTCTTGCACCGTCAACCCGGCGCCCATGCCTTCCACAAAACGGGGGATGTACGTGGCGAGCGGTGCCTGTTCGTCCACCAGTCCTTGACCCACCGCGATGCCCACAGCTATGGCCGTGATAGATTTTGCCATCGAAAACGAGTTGGTCAGGGTCGTGGCGTCGTGTCCGCGGAAGTAGGACTCGTGCACCAAACTGCCGTCTTGGATGACCAAGAAGCTCGCAGACTTGTTTTCTTCATGCCACGCCGTAGCCTTCTCTGACAGGACTGCCTTGCCCCACAACGGACCTTCGGGCCAAGGTTGCGGGCGGGAGGACGCGGGGATGGTTCGGACGTGTTCGCGGAAATCGAGATCGTCGATTTGGGCATTTTCCCAACCACGAAGCCACGTTTCACGGATGCCCCCCCACAGGTAGTCATGGTTGGTCAAGTAAGACAGGGCGACGACGGCCAACAAGGACCCTACCACAATGCGAACAGCGTTTCTCATGAATTCGATTTCAGGTGTAAGGTCGAAACATTGGCCTCATCAACGCACTTCACGCCATTCAAACAGCGCCGCCAGGTGCCGGGTCATGTGGCCTTTAACCTCCTCCACGTCCACGGGAGCACCTGTTTCACGCGCAAGAGACGTGACGCCGCGGTCGGAGATGCCGCAAGGCACGATGAGGTTGAAGAAGTCCAAATCAGTGTTCACGTTCAGCGCCAAACCGTGCATGGTCACCCACCGGCTGCACTTGACCCCAAACGCGCAAATCTTGCGGGCGGCTGCCCCCGATTCAGGGTCGATCCACACCCCCGTCAATCCCTCAATGCGGCCGGCCTTCACGCCGTATTCTGCACACGTTCGGATGACCGCCTCCTCGAGAAAGCGGAGGTATTTGTGGATGTCCGTGAAGAATTGATCGAGGTCCAAAATGGGGTATCCCACAAGCTGTCCCGGTCCGTGGTACGTGATGTCGCCACCACGGTTGATGGGGTAGTACTGCACCCCGAGTTCCTTCAACCGTACGGCGGGAGCCACGACGTTCGCCGCGGCACCGCTCTTCCCCAAGGTCAAGACGTGTGGGTGTTCCACCCACAACATCTGCGACTCAGGCAATGTCAAGTCGCGGTCGCCCTCCGGTCCGGGCTCCGTGGTGGACAATCCGGCGTTGCGTCGGGCGATTTTGGCCTTCACCATGACCTGGAAAATCTCCTCTTGAAGATCCCAACACGGTTTATAATCCTTGCGACCCAAGTCGCGCACCCGGACCCCCTTGATCATGCGTGACCGGAGAGGGTGTTCTTCAAATGGTCAATGAAACGGATGTCCACAGGATCGACTTCGGCACGTTCCGCCAAGACCAATGACATCCAATCACCCACCCAAACCGCATCCAACAGCCGCGCCCACGGGGTGTCGCCATCGGGTTCGACTTCAATGACATCGGCTCCTTGATCTTGAAAGACCTTGGCCGTGATGTCCATGCGCAATTGGGTGCGCGCATGGTCGTCGGGCGTCCTGAGGAGCACCACCACGCAAGCCTTGTCGCCAGACTCCCAACCCACCAATTCGTTGTGATTCATCTCGGGAAACACCTCCACGTTGGCGAGCAGTTTGCTGTTTTCGTTCAGCTGTTGGCGCCACCGCGTGAGCAGGCCGCGCATCGGCGTGTCTCCGTAGAGGTAGATCTTCTTGCCTTCCACAGCTTGCGCCAACGCCTCCCCACGCTCTGCACAAGAAGGCCCGTCCAATTGCGCCACGCCCTGTTGCAGGGCTTCCCACGAAGCGTCAGGCAACACCTCGAAAGCGTGCAACAGCGTACATAGACCCAAGAAGGAACGGCCAAACTGTGAGCGGGGTGGGTTGCCGCCTGGCATCTGCACCACAGGCCAACCTCCTTCGTCGGCACGCGCGCCAAGCACCCCTCCGGACGTCACTGCCGCAGCAGTACACCCTCTTGATTCCGCCTCGTTCAAGGCCGCCAACGTTTCCTCCGTGTTTCCAGAATAGCTCGACGCCACCACAAGGCAGTCGGCGTCCACCCAGCCGGGAAGCACTTGGTCCGACACCGCCTGCACAAGCACGGGGCTCGTGGCCCGGACCATGTCTGCAAGGACCGCGCCTCCAATGCCACTTCCTCCCATACCCAGGACCACTACGCCACGGAACGGCCTGCGAGCGGAAGGGGCGCGCGTGACGGACACCTTCAGGGCTGCCGCCATTTGGGCACCGAGCCCTTCAATGAGCTGGCGCATGGAGATGTTTGGCTCTGTCATGACTCAAAGGTCGTTCAGACTCACTTCATTTGGTACGCAAAGCCCAAACGCAACCAACGGCCAGGCTGGGCCACGTTACCGAGGTCCACGTAGTCCAAATCCAAGGCGTTGTCAACGCGCAGGTAGGCGCGGAGGGCGTCGTCGGCAAAGTGACGGCTCAACGTCAAAGACACGAGGGAGAACGGGTCGTACTCCACCTCCTGTCCGGTTTCGCCACTGACGTAACCCCCAAGGCGGTCTTGGTGGCTCCAACGTGCATCGAGGAGGAAATCCCCGGTCAACGTGAGGCCTACGGAGGCGTCGATTTTGGTCTTCAAACCGTCTAGCACGTAGTTGCTTTCAAACCCCGCACTCGTCTCGCTCGCTTCCATCGTCGTGAAACCCAAACGCGCGTAACGCACTTGCAAGTCGCCGCTTTGCGATTGGTTTGGCGTCACATTGACGACTGTTTCAAGCCCTGTAAATGTCACTTCGCGCAAGTTGACGGCGAAGGTCGTGTCGCTGCCGTTGGGGCGCGCCCAGTCGATCAAGTCGTGGCCCTGACGGTGGTAAAGCGCCTGCTCAAACTGCACGGCGTATTTCCCATCCTGACCGAGGCGCAAGCGGACCCCGGCTTCCAAGTGATCGGCCCACTCCGATTGCAAATCGCGGCTGCCTTGGGCGCCGCCCACGCGGTAGTAGAGGTCTGTATAAGATGGATGACGCACGGAACGGTTGGCCGACGCAAACAAAATGGACGAACCGTCTCCTGCCATATCCAACGCAAGCTCTGCGCCCGGCACAAAGCGCGACCCAAACATCGAGTTGAAGTTCCAAGCAGCTGTCGCAGACAACGCAAAACGACCCCACTCTGCACGGTGTCCCACCGCCACATCTGTGTTCAACCGAGCGTCACCCAATTGATACACCGACTCAAGGTCTGCATCGCCAAGGCTGTCGACGCCAAGCACATTGCTCTTGATGAATTCGCGACGGACGTCGGCCGACACAAAGGTCTCGCCCAAAGACGAGGCATAACGCGCCACATACCGTCCACCGGTGGTGTGGCTCATGTGGTTGTTGGGGGCGCTGTACCAGCTGGCCGCCGTGTCCACCCCAAACACCAAAAACCCGTCGTCTGTCCGGACGTAATAGTCCTCGTGTTCACGGTAGAGTTGGAACTCGTCGACGTGGGTGCGGTGGTGCAAGGCCGCTTCAATGGCCAAGTTGTCCCATGCCTTGGTGTAGACTGCTTGGCCTTGGATGGTTTGGGTTTCCTCATACTGATACGGGAAGGCGGAGGTGTAGAAGTTGAGGGCGCCAAACGCCTTGCCCGCATACCCCATGCTCGTCCGCAACGACCCCCAGTCGCCCGCCAACCAGCCAGCGTAACGGGCACGAAGAATGGAGGCATCTGTATTGGTACCTGAACCCAAGGTGCCGTTGGTCCCGGTACGGCTCGCCGAAATGCGGTGCCGTGCCACGGTTCCGGTGGCCGTCTTCAAGTCAGACCCAAAATCGTGGGTCACCTTGGCCCGCATCCACGCGTTGGATCCACTTTCTGCCACAAGCAACGTTCCGTCCTGCGTGGCAGGTCCCGCAGTCAGTGCCACAGCGCCGGTCATTGCGCCCGTTCCAAGTGCGCTCGATGCGCCTCCGCGAAACACCTCAACCCGGGTCAAATCCTCGGGGTCCACGGGCAGGTCCATCAAGTGGTGGCCGGTGTGGGGCGCGCTCCAACGCACGCCATCCACCCACAGGGCGGTCTGTTCGAAGGTGCCGCCGCGCACACTCAAATCGGTTTGAATGCCGATGGGGCCACGTGAACGGACGTCGATGCCAGGCACCGTTTCAAGGACGTCGGCCAAGGAGGGCGCGCCCGTTTGCCCGGCTTCTTCCGCCTCAATGACGGCCAAGGCACGTGGGGCCAATTCTGGGGTGACTGCAGAAAAGCCACCTGTGACAGCCGCAGGCTTCAAGGCGGTGGTGTCCACGGTCATGGCAGACTGTGCGTTCGCATCCTTGGCAAACATGGCGCCGAGCACGCACGCCACAAGGAGAGAGAGGTTGGATCGTTTCATGGATAATCGTTTGTGTTCACGGGCTTTGTCCGCGCTTGAACACCACAAACCTACAGTCTCAACATGCCCCTTTGCACCCCCGGCCGCCGTACATTTGAACACATGATTCGTAGTGAACAAGAACGTCAGCGCATCGCCTCTGTGGACGCGCTCCGTGCACGAGGCATCGACCCCTATCCCGCCCCTGCCTTTCCTGTGACGCATCACTGTGCGTCCCTCAAGGAACACTTTGAGGAAGGTGTGAAGGTCAAACTCGCAGGCCGCCTCATGTCACGCCGAATCATGGGCAAGGCCTCCTTCGCGGAATTGCAAGACCACGAAGGCACGCTGCAGATCTACTTGAACCGCGACGAGTTGTGCCCCGGAGAAGACAAGTCCATGTACAACGACGTCTTCAAAAAGCTCCTCGACCGCGGCGACTTCATCGGCATCGAAGGAGAAACCTTCAAGACACAAGTCGGCGAGCCTTCGGTGAAGGTGACCACCCTCACGGTGTTGGGCAAGGCCATCCGACCCCTTCCGGCCGTGAAGACCGACGAAGAAGGCAACGTGCACGACGCCTTCACCGACCCCGAATTGCGCTACCGCCAGCGCTACGTCGATTTGGTGGTGAACCCCGACGTCAAGAACACCTTCATCGCACGCTCGACGATCATTCGCAAAATCCGAGAGGTGTTCGATGCGAAGGGATGGATGGAAGTGGACACCCCTGTCCTCCAAAGCATCCCCGGCGGCGCGGCGGCACGTCCGTTCATCACGCACCACAACGCGTTGGACATTCCGCTCTACTTGCGCATCGCCAACGAGCTCTACCTCAAGCGACTCATCGTGGGCGGCTTCGACGGCGTGTACGAGTTCAGCCGCAACTTCCGCAACGAAGGCATGGACCGCACCCACAACCCTGAGTTCACGGTGCTGGAATTGTACGTCGCCTACCAAGACTACCACTGGATGATGGAGACGACGGAGAATCTCTTCGGGGAACTTGCCCAAGCGGTGCACGGCGCCACGGAGGTGCCCCTCGGTGAGCACACCATCAACTTCGCTCCTCCCTATGCCCGCGTGACCATGCGCGACGCCATCCTCAAGCACACCGGCGTGGACATCGACGGCCTTGACGAAGCGGGACTTCGCAAGGCGTGTGAAGACCAAGGCATCGACACCGACGACTCTATGGGTCGCGGCAAGCTCATTGACGAACTCTTTGGCGAGAAGTGCGAGCACCACTACATCCAGCCGACGTTCATTATGGATTACCCCACGGACATGTCGCCCCTCACCAAGGCACACCGTGACAAGCCCGGCTACACCGAGCGATTTGAGCTCATGATCAACGGAACAGAAGTCGCGAACGCCTACTCGGAATTGAACGATCCCTTGGATCAACGGGCTCGCTTTGAAGACCAACTCAAACTCGCCGACCGCGGCGACGACGAAGCCATGTTCATCGATCACGACTTCTTGCGAGCGCTCGAATACGGCATGCCGCCAACCAGCGGCATCGGCATCGGCATCGACCGTTTGGTCATGATGATGACCAACCAAACGTCCATCCAAGAGGTCCTCTTCTTCCCTCAGATGCGTCCCGAGTCCTTTGAGACCACAGGCGGAGACGCCGACTTCAGCGCGTTGGGGGTTCCCGAGGCATGGGACGAACACCTCGTCGCCGCGGGATTCACAACCCCCCAAGAAGTGCTCGGTGCCAAGCCTACCCAGGTTCACCAACGTTTGAACGGGTTCCGCAAGAAGAACAAATTGGACATTCCGGCACTTAGCCTTGAGGAAGTCATCGCCTGGTACAACGGCGCCGAAAATCCCGCCTCATGAGCCAAGACATTTCCATCCCGACCGAACAAGATGTCATTGACATTGTCAAGACGATCTTCGACCCTGAAATCCCGGTTGACATCTACGAGTTGGGCTTGATCTACGAGATCAACGTCAAGGAAAGCGGATTCATCCACATCGACATGACCCTCACCTCGCCCAACTGTCCCGTGGCCGAGAGTCTTCCGCAAGACGTGGAGAACAAGGTCGCTTCGTTGGACGGCGCCAAAGGATGCAAGGTCACCATCGTGTTTGAGCCAGCATGGACCCAGGACATGATGAGTGAAGAAGCCAAACTCGAACTCGGATTCCTGTAATGCGTCAACCCGAAAACGACGCGCCCACGCGCGGCATTGCCATCTTGGGCTCCACCGGGTCCATCGGCACGCAAGCCCTGGATGTCGTGCGCGACCAGCGCAACGCCCTCCACGTCGAAGTGCTCTCAGCCCACCGCAACGCGGACCTGTTGATTGCCCAAGCCAAAGAATTCAAGCCCAACGTGGTCGTCATTGGTGACGACGCCAAGTGGAAGGAAGTCAACGAAGCCTTGTTCGACGACGGCATCAAGGTCTACAGCGGCGCGGAGGCACTTGAGCAGGTTGCCGAAGTCGACGGCATTGACATGGTCCTCACGGCCATGGTCGGCGCCGCAGGCCTCAAGCCCACCCTCCGCGCCATCGACGCCGGCAAGCACATCGCCCTCGCCAACAAAGAGACCCTCGTGGTCGCGGGCGAAATCGTGATGAACGCCGCACGCAACAAAGGCGTGGACATCCACCCCGTGGATTCTGAACACAGCGCCATTTACCAGTGCATCGCCGGGGAGTTTCACAACGCCATTGAAAAGGTCATCCTGACCGCCTCGGGAGGCCCCTTCCGCGGCCGCACGCTTGACTCGCTTGCAGGCGTGACCAAGGCGGACGCCCTGAAGCATCCCAACTGGGACATGGGCGCCAAAATCACCATTGACAGCGCCTCCCTCATGAACAAGGGGCTCGAGGTGATTGAAGCCAAATGGCTCTTTGACGTCACGCCCGACCAGATCGACGTGGTCGTCCACCCCCAAAGCATCGTCCACAGCTGCGTGCAATTCGAAGACGGAAGCATCAAAGCCCAACTTGGGCTGCCCGACATGAAGTTGCCCATCCAGTACGCATTGACGTACCCACGTCGTCTGAAGAACGCATTCCCGCGCTTCAATTTCATGGACTACCCGTCCCTGACGTTTGAGCAGCCCGACATCGAGACATTCCGCAATCTGGGTCTGGCCTTTGAAGCGCTGCGGCAAGGCGGCAACGCCCCTGCCGTATTGAACGCGGCCAACGAAATCGCCGTCGCCCGCTTCTTGCGTGATGACATCGAATTCCTCGACTTGCCCCGTGTCGTGGAACACGCCCTCGCCAAAGTCAACCACCAAGCCAAGCCGTCACTCGACGACCTGATTGCCTCTGACCAAGAGGCCCGCGCCGTGGCGGCAGAATGGAAGGCCTAAAAAGCACAAAGGGCCGCCCTGAGGCCGCCCTTGTGTCGTGTGGATAAAACCGTTGACTCAAATGGTCATGATGTCCGCTTCCTTGGCGGCCAAGACATCTTCCACCCTGGTGGTGTAGGTGTTGGTCAAATCCTGTACCATCTGTTCCCCTTTCTTGAGGTCGTCTTCGCTCATGCCGTCGTCCTTGGCGGCCTTCAAGTAGTCGTTGGCGTCCTTCCGGGCGTTGCGAATGCCCACGCGCGCGCCTTCTCCTTCCGAGCGGGCACGCTTGCTCAACTCGCGGCGTCGCTCCTCCGTGAGGGGCGGCACGTTGATGATGAGCACCTCGCCATTGTTCATGGGGTTGAGGCCCAAATTCGCGTTGATGATGCCTGTGGCGATGGGGTCGAGCATGCCCTTTTCCCATGGCTGAACGACAAGCGTGCGTGCGTCTGTACTGTTGACGTTCGCCACTTGGCTCACAGGTGTCATGGAACCGTAGTAATCCACGCGCACCGATTCCAACATGGACGGGTGGGCCTTGCCTGCGCGGATCTTGCTGAGCTCTCCCTCGAGGCGGCCAATGGCCTTGTCCATCTTGTCCTTGGCGTCGTCCAACGCCATTGTGATTTCTTCGTTCATGTCGATTTGATTGATGCCTCCACCACCGTTCCGATGGACTCACCTTCCACGAGGCGCTGCAAGTTTCCAGGCTTGTTCATGTCAAAAACCACGATGGGCAAGTTGTTCTCATTGCACAGCGTGAAGGCCGTCATGTCCATGACCTTAAGCCCGCGCTGGAACACCTCGCTGAACGTGATGCGGTCAAAGCGTTCGGCATTCGGGTCGCGCTCGGGGTCGGCCGTGTAGATGCCGTCCACTCGGGTTCCCTTCAAGATGACATCCGCATCGATTTCCACAGCCCGTAACGACGCGGCGGAATCCGTGGTGAAAAACGGATTGCCTGTGCCTGCCCCAAAAATGACCACGCGGCCCTTTTCCAAATGACGCACTGCCCGGCGGCGGATGAATGGCTCGGCGATTTGCTTCAGCTCGATGGCGCTTTGCAGCCGGGTGTCCACACCTGCGGCCTCCAAGGCACTCTGCAAAGCCATCGCGTTGATGACGGTCGCAAGCATGCCCATGTAATCGCCCTGGGTGCGCTCCATGCCTCCTTCCTCTGCCTGCACACCGCGGAAAATGTTTCCGCCTCCAATGACAATCGCACACTCAATGCCCTTGTCGACAATGGCCTTGACTTCATTCGCGTATTGGGCCAATCGCCCGTTGTCAATGCCAAACTGCTTGTCGCCCATCAAGGCTTCACCGCTCAGCTTCAGGAGGACACGTCTGTACTTCATGCGGCACCAAATATCGCGTAAAAAGCACGAAGGCCGCCCCGTGGGCAGCCTTCGTCTGTGCTCAAAGCCAATTTAGCTTAGCTCAACGCCACGCGTGCAAAGCTCGTCACCTTGCCTCCGCCATTCGATGCCACGTACTGGCTGACGGTCTGCTTGCTGTCTTTGATGAAGGCTTGGTTCACCAAAGTCACTTCCTTGAACCACTTCTTCAAGCGGCCCTCGGCGATTTTCTCTGCCATCTCAGCGGGCTTGCCTTCTTGGATGGCGAGGTCCTTTCCAATCTCACGCTCCTTGGCGATGAGGTTTTCTGGAATGGTTGTCTCGTCCACTGCTACGGGAGCCATAGCTGCAGCCTGCATGGCCACGTCACGTCCCACTTCGCTGCTCACCGCACCTTCGAATGCCACTGCGGTCGCAAGGCGGTTGCCTGGGTGGATGTACGCCACAACCTTCTCCCCGCGAACCACGCGGAGGTCACCGATCTCGATGCGCTCACCGATCTTGCCCACCTCTTCGGTGATCTTGTCGGCCACCGTCAAGGAAGAACTGGTGTAGGTCTTGGTCAACAACTCTTCTTTGCTTTCGACACCTTCGCTCAACGCCAAGTCGAGGAGGGTTTTCGCGACAGACACGAAGTCGTCATTCTTGGCCACAAAGTCGGTTTCGCAGTTCAAGCTGATGACCACGCCGACGTTGCCTTCGCCGTTGACACCGGAAAGAATCGCGCCTTCGCCCGCCTCGCGGTCGCTGCGCTTCGCGGCCACCTTTTGGCCCTTCTTGCGAAGGATCTCAATGGCTGCTTCAAAATCGCCGTTGGCCTCTGTAAGGGCCTTCTTGCAATCCATCATGCCCGCGCCGGTCTGCTTGCGGAGCTTGTTGACTTCTGCTGCTGTGATGCTCATGGTCTCAAAAATGATAAGTGAGTGGAGGTCAATGTGGGGCAGGCTTACGCTTCAGCCTTGTCGTCCTTGGCTTCGTCCGCGGAGGCGTCTGATGCCGGCGCTTCCTCTGCCTTCTCTGCGGCTGCAGGTGCTTCCTCAGCGGCGGGCGCTTCCTCTGCGGCGGGCGCTTCCTCTGCGGCGGGCGCTTCCTCTGCCTTCTCTGCGGCTGCGGGTGCTTCTTCCGCGGCGGGAGCGGCTTCTTTCTTTTCAGAGGCCGCTTTCTCGCTCTTGCGCTCATTGAGGCCTTCTGCCACGGCACCAACCACGGCGTCAATCACCGCCACAATGGATTTGGTGGCGTCGTCGTTCGCAGGGATCACGAAGTCCACATTACGTGGGTCGCTGTTGGTGTCCACAATCGCGAAGACGGGAATGCCGAGTTTTTTGGCTTCTGCCAAAGCAATGTGCTCCTTCATCACGTCCACGATGAAGATGGCCGCAGGGATGCGGGTCAAGTCGGAAATCGAGCCGAGGTTCTTTTCGAGTTTGGCGCGCTGGCGGCTCACCTGCAGGCGCTCTCGCTTGGACATGGTGGCCAACGTGCCGTCTTTTTCCATCTTGTCGATGGTACTCATCTTACGGACCGCCTTGCGAATCGTCGCAAAGTTGGTCAACATGCCACCAGACCAACGCTCCGTCACGTAGGGCATGCCCACGGCCTTCACGCGCTCGGCCACGGCTTCCTTGGCCTGCTTCTTGGTCGCGACAAACATGATTTTCTTGCCACTCTTGGCAATCTGCTTCAACGCCGCAGCGGCTTCGTCGACCTTGATCACAGTCTTGTGGAGGTCGAGGATGTGAATGCCCTTCTTCTCAGCGAAGATGTAAGGGGCCATGTGGGGATTCCACTTGCGCTTGAGGTGGCCGTACTGGGCACCTGCTTCAAGCAATTGATCGAAAGATACTCGAGACATGAGGTTTACGTTCCTGGGTTAAACAACGGCGCAGTAGCTGGTATCAGGTCTGCGTCGTTTGGATTCTAAACGGATATAAAAGAGAGGGGAGCCCCCCTCGACAGCGATTAACGCTTTGAGAACTGCTCCTTCTTACGTGCTTTCTTCTGGCCGTACTTCTTGCGCTCGACCATACGAGGGTCACGCGTTGTAAGACCTTCTGCCTTCAAGGCAGACTTCCACTCGGGGTTGACTTCAATGAGTGCCTTGGACATGGCCAAACGAACGGCCTCAGCTTGGCCCGTGATGCCACCGCCATACACATTGACATTCACGTCGTACTGACCTTCGGTCTCTGTGATGGCAAATGGTTGGTTGACCTTGTACTGGAGAACTCCAGTGGTGAAATATTCCGCCGCGGGGCGCTTATTCACGGTCACTTCGCCCTTTCCGGGCTTCATGTAAATGCGGGCAACGCTCGTCTTGCGGCGGCCTGAAGTGTTGATGACGTCCATTAGGCGTTCAATTGAAATGGCGTGGGTTGTTGGGCTTCGTGCTTGTGGTCAGGACCCACGTACACGTGAAGGTTGCGGAAGATCTCGCGTCCAAGACTGTTCTTGGGGAGCATGCCGCGAACGGCCTCTTCCACCACAGAGAAAGGCTTGCGCTCCAACTGCTCTTCCGCAGTGCGCACACGCTGACCCCCTGGGTAACCCGTGTAGCGGATGTACTCTTTGGTTTGCATCTTGTTGCCCGTGAGCACAATCTTCTCCGCGTTCACCACCACCACATAGTCACCGCAGTCGGCGTGAGGCGTGAAGTTCGTCTTGTGCTTGCCGCGCAACAACGTGGCAATTTGCGTGGAGAGGCGACCCAAAGTTTGACCTTCGGCATCGACCAACCACCACTTCTTGTCTGCGTTCTCCTTGTTGATGGAACGCGTTTTGTAGCTCAAAGTATCCACAGCGTACGGATTGCGTAGTTGAGTTTCCCCAAAATTTGGGGGTGCGAAGATAGGAAACGATGTGGACAACCCAAACGTCTTCGTGGACAAAGTTTCACGGTCAACGTGTTTTTCTCACAGGTCGCCGTCGTCCCTCTTGCGCTTTTTCACCTTTTTCAGGCCCACATCCAAGGCCAAAAGTACGGTGTGCTCCGGCCGATCGGGGAGGGCATGCACGCCTCGCTGGAACTGATAACCTACGGTGAGGTGGCGGCGCTTGGCGACTTTTTTGTCGACCGCCACGCGGCCGCGAACGGCCCCAAGGGCCAAGGGGCTGGCGGACAGGCTCGGGTCGGCGCCCCAAAATGTCTCGATCGAAGGAATCACCTTCCAGCCGTTGGGCAAGTCGTGGGTCCACTTGGCCTGAAGGCGCCATCGGGCACGGTCCCATGGCCGCATCCATGGCCCGCCAAACTGATGCCGCATGCGCAACCGCAAGCTGTGGTCGCCGAGGTCTTTTTTCCATTTGACCGAGGTCGCCCAGCGCCACGAGGTGGTCCAACCTCCCTCCACGGGCCAATCCCATCCCGTACGCCACGTGCCGTCCACAGACCAGCCGGGCAACGCGTCCAACCCTTGGCCAACCCTGAGGTCGACGATGCCCTCACGCCACTGCACGACGCCAGGTGCAGTGCGCAATTGACCTGCGGCAGACCACGACCAATCGGCGGGCAAGTTTTGGCCCACGGAAGTCGCCAGCCACGAGGCGGGTGCTTGGGCATGCAGTGCCCAAGACGTAAGCCCCATCAAGGCCGCCATGACCATTCCGTGCCGCATGGTGCGCGTCAGAGGTCTTTGAAGATGCGGAGGGTATCCAACACCGCTGTCTCCGTCGCAGACGCGATGGTGAGGTGCTGCACCACGGCCATGTCCCTCGGCGGATTCACCCCGGAAGTGTCCTCGCTGTAGACGTACACCGTGTAGTCACCTGGACGCAGCCACGGAAACACAAAGTCGCCTTCGTGGTTGGTCTCCACCTCATCATCTGGGCCCACGTTGTCGCCATAAATCAGAAACACGTTCCGGTCCGTCGCCGGATATCCTGGGAACGCCGTGTTGGGATCGCTCAACAACACGCGCGCTTCTTCCTGAACGTGACCCACAATGCTTGCGCGTCCTCCATCCCCCGGGGTTGGGGTGCACGAGACCATGAGGCACGCCAGAGCGCTCAAAAAGGGCATTCCGATGTTGATGGAAATTGGCTTCATAAGCCCAAACATACGCTTGCCGAGGCGCTACCTTGCAGCCTATGCACGCCTCCGACCAATTTTCGTCGCCCCAAGGCCTTCCCGCTGGGGAAGGACGCTTGGAAGTCATTTGCGGCCCCATGTTTTCTGGCAAAACGGAAGAGTTGCTCCGACGCATCCGCCGCGCACACATCGCCAAGCTGCCTGTGGCACTGTTCAAGCCCGCGACGGACACCAGGTACGACAACGTCGAGGTCGTAAGCCACGACAAAAACGCCATGAGCTCCATTGTCGTGAACGGCAGCCAAGCGCTTTGGGACCACGTCCAAGACGCCCGTCAGCGCGAGCCTGGCCGGCGTGAAGGCTTTTCCATCGTGGCTGTCGACGAGGCTCAGTTCTTCGACGAAGGACTTCCAGAAGTCTGCAACAACCTAGCCAACCAAGGCTACCGCGTCATTGTGGCCGGCCTCGACCTCGACTACGAAGGCGTGCCGTTTGGCCCCATGCCTTTGCTGTTGGCATTGGCCGAAGAGGTGACCAAACTGCATGCCGTGTGTGTGGAAACGGGACGCGCCGCGCACTTCTCGCACCGCATCGCGGGAGGCCAAAATCAGGTCGAACTCGGTGCCCAAGACCGCTACATCCCCTTGGCACGTCACGCCTACGTGGCGGCGAACGAAACGGCCGTGGAATGACCGGTCGCGGGTGGTCGGTGCATGCGTGGCGTGCGTGGAGCCAAGCCTTCGCGTCGGCCCATGACGGCCACGTGACCCACCACGGGCCCGAAGATGGGCTGCTCCGGCACCTGAGCACGGACACGCGCACCCTGAACGAATCCGCAGAATCCATCTTCTTCGCGCTCGTCGGGCCTTGGCACGACGGTCACGACCATGTGGCAGAAGCGCACGCCGCGGGCGTCCGTCGCTGGGTGGTCGGCAAGCCCCCGCGAGCCTCGGACGCTTGGGCCCAAGACAGCGACGTCTTGGTGGTCCCCGATGTGATGGCCGCCCTGCAACATGCGGTACGGACGCAACGCAACGCGTTTGAAGGTCCTGTTTTGGCCATCACAGGAAGCAATGGGAAAACCACAGTCAAGGAATGGGTCGCCTCGCTCTTGCCCGAACGCCTCGCCATTCACCGCAGCCCACTCAGCCACAACAGTCAGCTTGGTGTGCCTCTGAGCGTATGGTCCTTAGAACAGCACCACGACCTGTCCTTGATCGAAGCCGGAATCAGCCACCCAGACGAAATGCACCGGCTGCGTGAATGCATTTTCCCGACGGAAGGGGTGTTGACGCATCTGGGAGAAGCGCACCTCGGCAACTTCAAAGGCCCTGACCACTTGACTCGGGAGAAGTGCGCCCTTTTCAAGGGGTGTTCTCGGGTGTTTTTGCCCGAAGCCTTGCGCCTCCGTTGCCAGCCATACCTGACTCAAGCAACGGTCACCTGGGCCCATGCCCAAGAAGTAGGTGCCGCCAACGCTGCCCTTGTGGTTAAGGTAGACGCTTCAAAACGTCACCTCACCATGCAGTGGAAGGGCGAGCAAGCGACTTGCGCTCTGCCCTTCACAAGCGACGCCTCCGTCAACAACGCTTGTACGGCAGCCTTGGTGGCACTGCATCACGGAGCCACACTCGAAGACATCCAACACAAACTCCCCTTGCTGACCGAGCCCACAGGGCGGCTTTCCTCCATCAAACGGCCCCGAGGAGGCATCCTCATTCAAGACGACTGCAACCACGATTTGGGGTCGCTTGAAGTCGCCTTGCGCGCACTGGACCAAGCCCCCGACGCCGGACAACGGGTGGCCATTGTGGGGGATGTTCCACAAAGCGGCTTGACCGTCGAGGGGCGCATTGCGCGCATGGTGTCGCTTCTGGCATCGGTCCGGTTGGATGCCCTTTGGTTTTGGGCACCCGCTTGGAGTGACGCCGAGCGACACACTCTGATTGCGGCGATGCAAACCCACGGGGTGGATACGCATGGTCTACGGGACCTTTCCTCGCTCGTCGAGCTGGCCCAAAACCTCGACCGCGCCAATGTCCTCATCAAGGTGTCATCGGATGACCGGCTCAACACTGTCATTCACGCGCTGGCGCCGCCAAGGCACATCACCACGCTCACGATGAACATGGGCAATTTGGTCCACAACATTCGCGTGCTCAAATCGCATGTGGGCGCCTCGGGCGTGATCGCCGTCATCAAAGGGCTTGGCTATGGCACCGACCCCGTGGTGTTGGGTCGCCTCCTGGAGGCCCAAGGCGTGGAATGGTTGGCCGTGGCGTATGCCGACGAAGGGGTGGCACTGCGTGAAGCGGGTGTCCAAGCCAGAATCTTGGTCTTGAACCCAGACCCTTCCACATTCGGAACGATGCACCATCACGAACTCGAGCCTCAACTTGTCTCTTTGACGCACATTCGCATGGCCCGAGAGTGGGCCGAAACCCATGGGGCCGAGGGGTGGCCTGTGCATTTGAAGCTCGACACAGGCATGCACCGCCTGGGGCTTGCGGCCCACGAGGACGAGGACGCCTCGGCGCTTTTGGCGAGCCCTGAGCTGACCTTGGCCTCGGTGATGAGCCACCTCGCGGGAGCCGATGAACCCGCTCTCGACGACGAGACCCAAAGGCAAATGGACGCCTTTTTTCAACGCACTTCCCAGCGATTTGAGGGGGTGCCAAGGCACATCCTTAACTCGGCGGGCGCTGCACGCATCTGGGATTTGCTCGACCCCGTTCAGCGTCAGGCCTGGGCTCCACTGCTGACCCACATTCGGGTGGGCCTTGCCATGTACGGGTTGGGACCCGGCGCGGACTCGCTCGGCCTTGAGCCCGTGTTGTCGCTTCACACCTCGGTGGCCAAACTTGTGGACGTCCCCGCCGGCGAAGGCTCGGGGTACGGCCTCACGGACGTGGCCTCCCACGACCGCACCCTGGCCGTGATATCCGTCGGTTACGCCGATGGCTACCCAAGGGCGCTTGGGAATGGCGTCGGCCACGTGAACTGGAAAGGGCAGCTTCTTCCCACGGTCGGGCGGGTGTGCATGGACATGGTCACGGTGGACGCCACAGGCTTGGGCATCTCGCCCGGAGATCGCGTCGTGTTGTGGGGCGACGGACCGAGGTTGGAACAGGTGGCGGCCGAGGCAGACACCATTCCCTACGAGCTCCTCACGCGCATCGGACCGCGTGTCCAGCGCATCATCGAACGTTAAGGCACGAAAAAGGGAACCCGCGTTGGATTCCCTTCTCAATTCTGTCAAATGACTTGGGTCACACCGCCCGACCCATCCACTTGTAGGTCGTACGCTCGATCCACCAGTACATGACCGGAACGATGATGAGTGTCAAGAACGTGGCGAACGTCAAGCCGAATATGATGGCCCAGCTCATCGGCTTCCAAAACACGTTGTTGTCCCCGCCCACGTAGATGTTGGGGTCGTAGTTGGTCACCAAGCCCACAAAGTCAATGTTCAATCCAATGGCAAGCGGAAGCAAGCCAAGGACCGTCGTGATGGCCGTCAGCAACACGGGGCGTAAACGCGTTTTGCCCCCTTGAATGATGGCGGTGTTCACCTCAGAGAAAGGCAACTTCGTGGCATCCTCCGCAGACTCGCCCCCCTCCAAGCCCAAATCTCCACGCCGACGGGCCCGAAGCAGGTTGGTGTAGTCGATCAACACAATGGCGTTGTTCACCACCACCCCGGCCAGCGAGATGATCCCAATCATGGTCATGATGATGACAAACTCCATTTGGAAGATGACGAGCCCCAACAACACCCCAATCAGCGAGAAGACCACGCTAAAGCCGATGATGAACGGCGTGGTGACGCTGTTGAACTGGCTGACGATGATGAGGAAAATGAGGAACAAGGCAATGAGCAACGCCTTGGACAGGAAGGCCATCTCCTTGGCCTGCTCCTCCTGCTGACCGGTGAACTCCCACGTTACCGCGGAAGGGGTGTCGAGCTCAGCGCCCATGTCTTCCTGCATGTTGCTGATGATCTCCGTAGGGTTGGCTCCTTCCAACACGTTGGACGTGATGGTGATGACGCGCTTGAGGTCTTTTCGCTTCACCGCGCTGAATGTCGTGGATCGGCTGGCTGTCGCCACGGCGCTGATGGGCACCTCCTTGATTTGGCCGTCACTTTGGCTGCGGAAGATGACCTTTTGGTTCATCAACGCGTCGCTGCTGTGGCGGTATTCCTCCGCGAAGCGCACGTTGATCGGATAGTCGTCTTCTCCATCTTTGAAGGTGCCGACCTCCCGGCCAAACAACGCTGTCCGCAGCGTGTATCCAATGTCTCGCGTGCTCAACCCGTAGGTGCGGGCCTTTTCTCGGTCGATGACCACAGGCATTTGGGGTTTCCGCTTGTCGACGTCAATCTTCAACTCTTCCACCCCTGCGTAATCCTTGGCGCGGAGGTAGCGAAGCACCTCTTCGGAAGCTGTGAGCAGCTCGTCGTAGTCGTCCCCGGTGAGCTCCAAATTGATGGGCGCTCCTTGGGGTGGGCCGTCGGAGTTTTTGGTCACCACCACTTCTGCGTCAGGATAGCCCCGAAGCTCTTCGCGGATGGCGCTCAATACATCGCCTGTGGCCAGTCCGCGGCGATCCTGGAACTTGACAAAGTTGACGACGATTCGCGCCTTGTGGGGCGTGGGGCCCAATTGCGGACCCTCGTTGGGGTCGCTGGTTCCGTTGCCCACCGTCCCAATAACCGAGTTGACCAAAAAGCTCTCAAGCTCTCCCGTTTCAGGGTTGGGGCGCTTGAATTCGTCGCGCGCCAACACCTCCATCACCTGGACTTCAATGTCCTTGGCCACCTTGTTGGTCTCCGCCAGATCGGTGCCAATGGGTTTGGCCACGAAGATGTTGAGGTACTGCGGCTGGTTGTCAGGGAAGAACAGCACCTTTGGAGGGAAGACCCCCATCAGCACGATGGACAAAAACAGCAACCCCACCGTACCCCAGAAAAAGGCCCAAGGGCGCTTTCCCCCGAGGACGTATGACAGGAAACGCTCGTACAACGCTTCGAGGCGGGGCAAGAATGCATTTTGGAACGCCAACGTGGCGGGGTAGAGCAAGTAGGTGTTCAGCAGGGTCAAGATTCCTGCAATCGCCAAGATGTTGCCCAAGCCTGTGGCCCCGAGGGCCAGGAATGCCACACCCACGCCCACCAGGATGGCAGACACCATGTGGGTTCGGCGGCGGTTTACACTTTCCGAGCCCACCTTCATGAAGACCGAGGTCAGAACAGGGTTGATGACAAGCGCCACAAACAGCGAAGACCCCAACACAATGATCAAGGTCATCGGCAGGTAGCTCATGAACTCGCCAATGAGTCCCGGCCAAAGCGCCAGCGGCAAGAACGCCGCAAGCGTGGTGCCGGTCGAGGCGATGATGGGCCACGCCACCTCACCCACCCCATAGCGGGCCGCCTTCAACGGACTGTATCCCTCGTCCATCAGACGGTACACGTTCTCCACCACCACGATGCCGTTGTCGACGAGCATGCCAAGGGCCAACACCAAGGAGAACAGCACCATGGTGTTGAACGTGACCCCGAGCGAGTTGAGAATCAAGAAGCTCATGAACATGGAGAGCGGTATGGCCACACCTACAAAGAGCGCGTTGCGCAACCCGAGGAAGAACAAGAGCACCCCGACCACGAGCAACACCCCAAAAATGATGGAGTTTTGAAGCTCCTCCACTTGGGTTTGGGTCATGTCACTTTGGTCGTTGGTGATGGAAACGTTCAAGTTCCGTGGCAACACATTTTGCTTGGCCTCCTCGATGATGGCGTTGATCGCAGAAGAAGCCTCCAAGAGGTTTTCGCCCGCGCGCTTCACCACGTCGAGGGACACCACCGGACGGGAGTACTCCCGTGCATAGCTCTCTTTCTCTTTCTCCACGAACGAAACCTCGGCCACATCGCGCAGGTGCACCGTAAACCCATTCTCCGCCTTGATGATGACGTTCTCCAGCTCTTCGATGCTCGTGAAATCGCCTTCCACTTGCACGCTGCGGCGCACGCCGTCCACAAGAAGGTCGCCGCCCGACACCGTCATGTTCTCTGCGGCAATGGCGCCTGAGATGTCGTTGAAGCTCACCAGCATCGCTTCTGCACGCAGGTGATCCACCTCGATTTCCACCTCGAGATCACTGATACCTTGGATGTCCACCTTGCTGATTTGGGGCAGCGCTTCAACCCGGTCCTCGAGGTGCTCTGCGTACTTCTTCAGGTCTTGCAGGCGGTAATCGCCACTCAGGTTGATGTTCATCACCGGCATGAGCTCACTGAAGTTGAGCTCCATGACACTCGGGTCTGCCGGCAGGTCGGTGGGGAAGTCGGGGTCGGCCTTGGCCTTGTCCACCGCATCCTTCACCTTCCGTAGCGCCTCTGTGGGGGTGACGTCGAAGTTGAATTTGATGTCAATGGCGCTGAAGCCCTGCACGCTCGTGGAGGTGATCTCGTCGATGCCGGAGATGGTGTTGATTTCCTTCTCCAGAGGGCGCGTGATCAGCTTCTCCATGTTCACCGGGCTGTTCCCGGGGTAGGCCGTGCTGACAAAAATCTCTGGCACCACAATCTCAGGGAACGCCTCCTTGGGCACCGTGAGGTAACTGCTGATGCCAGACAGGGTGATGATCGCGATGAGCACAAAGACGGTCGTCTTGTTTTGGATGCTCAGCGTCGTCAGTCCAAACTCACGCATCTTTCTTTCGCCCTGAGGGGTTTGGGGGGTCGTTTCACTCATGGCTTGCCGATCAAGATTCAATCAGGGTGACACGCTCGCCATCCACCACGCGCGCTGCGCCGCGGTCGATAACGCGGTCGCCGGACTTCAACCCTTGCTCGATGAGGAGCATGCCTTCCGACACCACGCCTGTTTCAATGGGTTGCTTTTTCGCTTGGTCGCCGCGCACCACGTAGACGTATTCTTGGCCGTTGGCATCCTGCTGAACGAGGGCCGAAGGCAAAGCGAGGGCGCTGTCCAAAGCGAGGTCTGTGATGTGCACCGTGGCCACCATGTTGGGCAAGGCGCGCGTGCCTGCCGGCAAATCCACGGTCAAGTCGATTGTGCGGTTGGCCGCCTCGATGAATTGACCCACGCGACGAACCTGACTGTCGATGGACTCGAGGCCGCGTGCTTCGACGCGCACAGGTTGACCGGCACTCACCGAACCGGCATAGTGGTCGCTGACTGACGCCCGGATGTACAAGTCGCTCAAGTCCACCACACGCACGACCGGCATGGGGGGCGCCGCCATCTCTCCGACATTGACAAACACCCGGTCCAAGACACCGCTGAATGGCGCGCGAATGACCGCTTGGTCGATTTGCTCATCAAGGGTGGCAAGGCTGCGCTTCAAGGCTTCGAGCCCGGTTTGGGCTTGGAGGTAATCCACCTCGGAACCGATCTCCTTCTCCCAAAGGCGCTCTTGCCGCTCGAAGAGGGTTTGGGCCAACTCCAACTGGGTCACCAGCTCCGCGCGCTGCTTGGCCAGGACATCGGCGTCGATGCGCACCAACGCCGTGCCTTCATTCACCTTGGCACCTTCTTCCACCAACACTTCGCGCACCACGCCTGGGAAGGCCGCGAGGACGTTGGCAATGCGGTCCGTTTGGACGTTGCCCTGCACCGCAAACGAGTGGGAGAAAGGCGCGGCCTGCACGGTTTGGACACCCACGCGCGTCAACCGCGCGTTGGCCGTCTCGGGGGACGCGGTTTCGGACTCTGCAGGAGCGCCGCAGCGCACGAGCAATGCGGTCGCCAAGGCCAGAAGGCCGAGGGGTTTCAAAATCTTCTTCATGGTCGTGGATTGGATGCGATGAGGCGCTGCTGGGCCGTGAGCCATGCGAGTTGCGCGCCAATCAAGTTGCCCTCGGCTTCGAGGAGTTGGTTTTGGGCGTTGTTGAGTTCAAAGCTGCTGCGGACGCCTTCTTTGTGTCCGAGTTCGATTCGTGTGAGAATGCGCGAGGCCAAATCGCGCTGCTGCCCCGCATTCGTGAGCGCCGCCTGGGCGTCCAAAAATGTCGCGCGCGCGTTGTCAAACTCCAAGCGTGCGGCCGATTCCATTTGCGCAAGGCCCGACACCGCGGTAAGCGCCGCGAGCTTGGCTTTCTCCACGCGCTGACGTCCTCCAAAACTGGTCCAAATCGGCATGTTCACCGACACCCCCACCACCTGTGCAGGGTACCACGTTGCCTGTTCGGCGAGCACAGGGAAATCCGGGTCGCGGAACGTTTGGGCACTGTTCGAATAGAACGCGGCCACTTGCGGAAGGCCCTCAGCGCGGCGGTTCATCACATCGAGTTCCGCCAAAGCCACGTAACGACGTTGCTCCTCCAGACCGGGATTGCTGTTCAAGTTTAAGCTTGATTGCATCGCCTCAGGAACGTTGGATGAGGTCAACGACGCCAAGTTGTCCGTCAACGACACCTCCTCGTCCACCTCAAGCCCACATTGAAACAAAAGGAGTTTTTTCGTCAATTCGGTCTGCAATTTTGCCGTGTTGAGTTGCTGCTGCAATGACTGACGAGTCAACTGAAGCTGGTCCGCATCCACCGATTCCATCAATCCCTCCTCAGACAACGCACGGAGCTCTTGCTCTGACGACGTCACCAAGGCCAGGGCACGGTCCAACGTTTCCACGTTTGCCGCAGCCGCAAGGGCCGTCACATAGGCTTCCGACACGAGGCGTCGGGTCTCCACTTCCGTGGCATCCAAGGCCAAATCCTTCGCGTCGGCAAACACTTGCGAGGCCTTCAACCCCACGAGGTAGCTGCCGCTGAACACCAACTGGCTGGCGCTGATGCCCGCCGTCGTCGATTGCATGGTGCCAAACGCCAAATCCAGCACCAAGTCCTCCGGTGCCGTTGGGTCAAACGCCGTAGCTGGGACAACTTGGGTCGGGATGTCCAAGAAATGGTTGAAGTCAAACGAGGCGTTGACTTGGGGCAGGCCTGTGGCCAGCAACTCTTTGACGTCCCGGCGGGCGACCTCCACATCAATGCGGGCGCGCTGCATGGCGTACGCTTGTTCCACACCCCGTGTTTGGGCCTGTTCCAAGCTCAACGACAGCTGTGCCGCTGCACCTTGGGAGATGCTGCAACACAAAGCGAGGGCCGCTGCGCTGTGAGAGAAAATTCGTGTCATCATGAAAGTCGTTGGGTTTCGAGGTAGGCCACGCCTTCGGCGCTTGCGATGCCGCGGATGTGGTAAGTGAAGAGGGCTTTGAAGTGTTCGGCCAGGGGGCGCGCAAGGGTTCCATTCTCTGCTTGACGCATCATGTCCTCCACCAAGGCGAGGTGCAAGTCCGCCACCGCCTCCACATTCAGGTCCGCGCGGTACATGCCCTGTTCCATGCCGCGGGTCACGTTGTGCAGCACCACACGGCGAATCATGTTCTGTCGCCGCGCGTGCGTGGCCTCAAACACCTTGGGGTAATACTTCTTCAAATCGAACAGCGCCGTGGAGTTGATGGCCGACAGCATTTGGTGCTTGTTCTCCATCTCCCGCAATGCCAGGTCAATGGCGTTCCCTTCTCCGTGCATGATCTCCGCCATTTCGACTTCAAGGCCGTCGAGGTGACCGTGAAGGGCTTTCGACACCAAATCGCGCTTGTCCGAGAAGTACTTGTACAAGGTCTTCTTGCTGCATGCGAGCTGGCCGGCGAGGTCGTCCATGCTGAGGGCTTTGATGCCAAAACGCACAAAAAGCGCGGCACACCGGTCCCTCAACTCCAAGCCGCGCTCGTCCAAGGCGAGGTCATTTTCAGCAACGTGAGAAAGGTCGTTCTGCGACATGCGGCCGCAAAACTACAACGCGATGCACGCACAGGAAACGAAAAAATTGCAAAACGTTTCCTCGGTTTCCGCCTCGGTCACCCGATGTCCAAATCGTACGCCGACAACAGCCCCTCCAAACCGTCTCGGCGAAACTTCGCCCCGCGCAAGCGGTTCTCGTCTGGAGGAATGCGCCATCCTGTCGCGGTGCGGAAATCGGTGCCCGCCAACTTCGTTTGGCCAAACAGCGCGCCTTCCAAGTCCACCCCGTCAAACACCCCGCCTTCGAGGGTGCAAAACTCCAAGCGGGCATCGCGAAAGTCGCCCCACTCGTGGTCTCGGCCAAATGTCTGCTCGAACGCCTCGAACGCGCTCATGAAAGCGCGACCGCAATGAGGTCGTCGTCCGCGTGGTTGGCACGAGTCACCTTCAGGCGCGGCTCCATTTCCATG
>Ga0115013_10000134_pt1 | contig 49688 bp, 35 predicted proteins | sample SouAtlMetagenome_2_FD_88686 | JGI IMG/M metagenome (GOLD analysis project Ga0115013, IMG submission 88686) | Marine eukaryotic phytoplankton communities from Atlantic Ocean - South Atlantic ANT15 Metagenome | ecosystem: Environmental > Aquatic > Marine > Oceanic | place: South Atlantic Ocean...
TATTAGTGGTCGGTTTGTCAGGTCTGTTGAAGCCGTCCAAATTGTTCGAAGTAGCGTCTTCTAGATTCTCACCCAAATGCCAGACACCGGCAAACCCTTTCGTGGCCGGGAACACATGCTCGCCGTTGCTTTCGCTGGGAACCTTGTCATTGCCCCAATGCATCTTGATCGCTTGCTGGTCGTCTCCCTTGATTGTCGGGATCCGCACCCAGACGTCGGCATTGCCTCCCGCGGCATCCCAACGCTCGATCTGGTAAGTCAGTGGGTTGCCATTGGCGGAGAAGCGGATGTCCTCGCCTCGGGACCTCGCCTGGCTGAAATCGAAAGAGTCCCGGTTGAGTCGGACCAGCAGAGGGAAGTCTTTTTCCAGGGCCGATGCGGGCAGCTTCGCTCCCCCGGAGGTCGTGATAAGATACATTGAGCCCGAGTGTTTCCAATCGCCATACCGGGCCGACGCCTGAGTAATGATTCCCGAAAAAATCAAGAGAAGGGTCAAAGGGAGTAAGCCAAAGAACCTATTACCGGCGGGGGACTGTCTATTTGCGGGGTGTCTGTGTTTTGGCGCGTTGGTTTTTCTGGAAGGAGAAATTCTCGGATCACCCTCTGTTTTAAGGAGGTTGGAAAATTTTGAGAGGTTCTTCATTGTTGGGGATCATGAAGATCCTTTTTGCGTTGCCAAGATCTTTGATAGAAGCGGGTTTTAGTTGATTGGAAAGGAAGCTTTCTTTCCGGAAATATCGAGGATCCATTCCTCGATAGTCTGTCAGAGAGCGGCGATTGAGCTATTTCGTGATTCGCCGGTCTTTGAGGGCGACGAAACCTTCTCGGCCTTGGCTACCTCAAAATAGAGATTTGTTAGACTGCCTTCGGTCAGGGTTTGCTTTTAAAATCCGGTTTCAGGTTGGCGGCCGCTTTGTGGGCCTTTTTCGTGTCCAGAATTCTTCCCGGGTCTCCTTGCTCTTTAAGTTGTTGATCGAGAATGGTTGAGAGCTTCTTTTTGATTTCGGCGTAAGCAGGGTCGGTAGCGAGATTGGTCATTTCAAAATGGTCTTCGGCGGTGTGATAGAGCTCCTCGGGAGGGCGATTCATGAAGCGGTTGACGAGTTTTTCGTGTTGGGGATTTGAGAAAGAGGAGAACACCCAGCTTTGCCAGTAGGGGTTACTTTCGTTTTTTCCCATGAGGTGTTTTTCGATGTAGAGGGAGTCGGGAGAGAGGTTTCGGATGTAGCGCCACTCGCCATTGGTGACCGAGCGGATGGGATAGGACGGGCCTTCGGGGAAGTTGTTGTGCATCCCGAAGGCATAGTCGCGGTGATTGGCGTGCTCGCCGTGAAGAACCGCAGCGAAACTCGTGCCGTCGAACTTTTCGGGTGACGCTTCGGCTCCGGCGAGATCGAGGAGAGTGGGAAGAATGTCGGCGTATTGCACGATGGCTTTGGTGCGGGCGGGAGCGATTTTTCCCGGCCAGCGTGCGACGAGAGAAGTGTGGAGACCGTTGTCCCAATTGGTCCACTTGCAGCCGGGGAATTGAGCACCTTGCTCGCTGGTGAAGAGGACGAGGGTGTCGTCGGCGAATTTGGTTTCATCGAGGAGAGCAAGGAGTTCGCCTACCTGGGAGTCCATGTAGGTGATCTCGGCGAGGTAGTCGGCGTATTGCTTCCGCGTCATCGGGGTGTCGGCGAGATATGAGGGGAGTTTGATTTTCTTGGGCGGGTAGGCCGAGGCGTCGCCCATCACCCAGGGTACGTGTGGTTCGGTGAGAGCGACGACGAGGCAGAAAGGTTGCTTCGAATCGCGTGTGATGAATTCCTTGCTGCCGGAGAGGTCGTGTGGATTGGTGGGATTTCGGACACATGAAGGATCGAATCCGGGGACCATTTCAAAGGGAAAGACGGACTTGGGTTTGACGTGAGTCTTGCCGGCAAGTCCGACACGATAGCCGAGTGGATTGAGAAGGTGAGGCATGCTCTTGGTTCCGGGTCGGCAGGTGCCGTGATTCCACGCGCAGCCATTTCGATGAGGATATCGTCCGGTGTAGAGTTCGGATCGGCAGGGCGAGCACATCGCCATTCCGAGGTAGGCCCGGTCGAAAACGAGTGATTGATTGGCGAGCGCGTCAAGGTGGGGAGTCTTGGCATTTTGTCCGCCGTTGAGGGGCAGGTCGCTGAAGGTGCAATCGTCAGCAATGATGATGAGGACGTTGGGTTTTTGATCAGCGCGCAGAGCTGCAGAGAGACAGAGGAGGAATAGGAAAGTGAGTGATTTCATGAGGATATTCAAAAGAGTTCGCCTTGGGTGTGTGTTGGAAGATTTTTCAGGAGTGGATTTGGGGCGTCGCTGACGTCTAAAGAAAGGACGGAGGGTTGCAATGCGGTGAGTGATTGCGAGAGATATTGGTTTTGGCGTTCCTCATCGAGGAAGGCGGGCATGCGGTGGTGGGTGGGGGAAACGAAGTCATTGGCGTCAGTGGTGAGCATAGAGACACAGTCGCCGAGTTCGGCGTTGGGTTCCCAGAGGCCAGCAGCGTAGAGCCATTGTTGGGCGGCGCTGCGGAAGAGGTGGGTGCGTTTGTGGCCCTTTGGGCCGGACCACTCGTAGTAGGAGATCAAAGGAATGAGGCAAGGGCGTCGCGCGAAGGATTCTTTCCAAATCTGGCTCTCGAGATTGTCGCTACGGGTGTTATTGATGACACCGAGGCCTTTGCGTTGAAAGCCCCATCGCATTTCGGTCAGGGTGCCGTCTGGAAGAATGATGGGAGTGGAATCGGTGCGACGAATGAGTCGGGTTTCCGGTTCGTCGGAGAGGGAATCGGCCGGATTTCCGCCAAAGGGGAGAGGGATTTTTTCGGTTTTCCGGGCCGTGTTGAAGGCGTTGCACATTCTTTAGATGAGAATCTGCGCATTTATGAGGAAGCTTTCAAGGAGATCATTTGATCTCGATCTGAACCCGAATGGGCCAGATCCGACAGTAGATCCGCAGATGGAGCGAGTGGATTCTTAAAGTGTGTGTGGCAAAGATCCGGGCATAAAAAAACCCGGCAAGCTGGAGCTTCTCGGGTTTGTAAAGAGATGAGGTTGCGATTTTGGTGATTAGCCAGCATTGCGCACCTTCTTGATGATGCTGCCTACGGTTGAGGAGGGCTTGGCGCCAACGGCGAGCCATTTGTCAGCTTTTTCCAGATCGAGGGTGTAATTTTCGCCTTCGGTCATAGGATCGTAAGTGCCAAGCTGCTCGATATAGCGACCATCGCGGCGCTTGCGGCTGTCTACAGCAATAATTTTGTAATAGGGCCGGTCTTTGGATCCTTGGCGAGTGAGTCGAAGTGCTACCATATATTTTGGTGGTGGGCGCGGAAACTGTGCAAATTTGGTGGCTTTGCCAAGAATTATTTAGCCTAAATTACGGGAATATTATAGGTGTGCCTCCCAAGATGGTTGAATTGGGGACGGAAATTGCTTGGTAGAGCAGGTATTTTCGTTTAGTTAAGTAGCATTAACTATTTCCATGAGATGTCCCCGATGCGTGCAAAAAATCCACCTAGCGGCGACATCCTGTCCCCATTGTGGGTTTACCGTCGAGCAGGGGGACGAGCTTTTTGGTGATCAGGACGTATCTTTGCAGAAATTTAGTGACCCGGCAGGGGTCATGCGAATGAAGGAACGCAAACCAATGCGCAAACTGATGGAACGCTTTGAAAAGAGGTTCCCGCAGCTGTTTGTTTCGGTTTATTTGGGCGCTTTTGAAGAGATGACAAGTATTCGCCAATTTGGTTTTTGGCTGCTCAACCGGGCCGCTTTCTCCGATGTTGACGTCAACCGCCCGAATGAGAATGGAATCTTAATCGTCGTTGATGTGACCGCTAAAACGGCGGGGATCACCTACGGGTATTCCTTGTTGCCTTACCTGGATGACGAGAGCACCTTCAATGCCCTCTCAGCGGCCCATCCTTATTTGATTCAAGGTGATTTTTTGCAGGCGATGGACCACACAATTCGAAAGCTGGAGACAACATTGAAAAAGGGCTGGCGGAGGGCAAAGCGGAACCCTGAAAAGGTGTTGGGTCAGATTGGTCAGAATCCGGTTGCTCGAACCAAGGCCTCTCTCAAGGGAGTGCGTGAAGGAAATAAGATTAGCGAACCCCGTGAAAAAGTTGAGATTGGAGAGTGATGGGGTTGAGAGTAGTTACTACCCTGAGTTTGGTCTCTTGCTTAATGGGGCAGGAGGCGACTCCCGAGCCTGCCATAGAAGTTTCCTTGTTGCCTCAGTGGAAAGCGGAGGATTTGGAAATGTTGAGGGCCGGGGAATTGATTCCTGGTTCGACGATTTTTGGTGGAATTGCTTTGGGGCGATTATTGTCCGGAGATCTGGAGCCAATTGAGCTGGATCCGGCGGTGAGGCAAATTCCGGAAAGGAAGCCAGTAAAAGGAGAATGGCCTACGAATATCAGTGATGAGTTTTTGAGCCGCTATTTCCATCATGCTCCCGAGGCTTTTCTGGTCGATCCCCAGGATTTGCTGACGGAAGAGCAAAAGCAGGAGCGCGCGAGCTTTTTAAATTATCATGCAGATGGCTCAGGGTTTGATCTCTACGTCTACCTTTTTGATACCAAGCAGGAAATTCCAGTAGGAGAGTCGTTGCAGGGAGTCGTTCTAGATCATTTCGCGGACAAGGAGTCTACGGCCGTGGTGTTTTATTTTATGGGCGACCCCCAAAGGTCTGAATTGGCCTTTTCGGAAGACCTTAGTGGAGAAATCCGCATGGTAAATGTGCGGGATCTCATGAAGCTTTCAATTGAAGAGGCAACGGAGAGTGAAGAGCCTATGGCGCAGCTTGAGTTTTTTTTGGGCCAACTCGCTAGGCGCTTGTCGGGGTTGGAGAAAAAGTTGAAGGAAGATGGAGTGCTCGACGCGCGCTTGAGAGGGATGGGCGAAAAAGAGGTGGAGAAACTCGGGATTCCGTCGTCTCTCTGGCATAATTTTCGAGGGAATTCGGAAGCGTTCCTCGCCGTAGTTGTCTTGGTGAGCCTTGCTGTTGCGGTTGGGCTTCTTGTCTTCCTGAAGTATTTGGTGGGCCGCAATCGGGCATTTGTTTTTCCCGATGCCCAGGGCAGTTCTCTGTTGGGAGCTCCGCATGCGCCAGGCGTGGGTAGTGTGATTTCCTACCATAACCGGACGCAACCCCCGTCGCTTCAGCGGAATAATTATCCGGATTATTTGCAGCGGATGTGAAGAGACGGGTCCTCCCTGATTTTATTTTTGACTCGCGTTGAAAAACAGGCGAAACGCTTATGCCTGAGGCCCGACCGGTTGTTCAATAAACGCAGATTCGGGGGAGTTTGCGGAACGATGGTCGGGCCTTTTTTGTTCTGACAACTGGATTTTGCCCATTGCTATTCGCTGCGTGCGCTTTTAACTTACGGCAAATGAAATTGTGCAAAGCAATCTATGTGTTCCTCGGAATGCTTTCCATTCAGGCTTCCGCGGATCGATTGTATTTTAATGATTTGCCGACCCCTAAATCGCTCGATGATCTTCGGGCGATTCAGGAGGCGATGCAGTCCAACCTCTCCCGAGCCCGGAGGGCAACGGTTTGTCTTCAAATTGGAGAAGGATCGGGAAGTGGGGTTATTGTGAGCCCGGAAGGTCTGGTGCTGACTGCGGCTCACGTGACAGGAGGGGTTGGGGAAGAAGTCACGGTGGTCATGGAGGATGGCACCGAATATCAGGGAGTATCACTGGGATTAAACGCCAAGACAGATGCGGCGATGCTAAAAATTACTGAATCCGGGCCGTTTCCCTTCGTAGAATACGACAAGAATGATGCGACCAAGCTGGGCGATTGGGTTTTTTCTTTGGGCCACTCGGGCGGATACGATAAAGCACGGGGAATCAATGTCAGGATTGGGCGTCTGGTGAGGGAAGCCGAGACCACCATCCAGTCGGATTGTATGCTGATTGGCGGAGATTCCGGCGGTCCTCTTTTCGATATGACTGGAAAGGTGATTGGGATTCACAGTCGGGTCGGCGCGTCGAAAGAAGAGAGTATGCATGTGCCGCTTCGTGAGTTTCAGGCCCACTGGGAAAAACTTGAGAAAAGTGACTTCGTGGGTGAAGGTCCATTTGCCAAAAAGCCTGTTCCGGGAGGTGGTTTTCTGGGGATGATGGTGGAGGCTAGTTTGGAAAAGAAAGGTCTGCGCGTAACGGAGTTGTGGGAAAAGGGACCGGCGGAGAAAGCTGGTATCAAGGTAGGTGACTTGATCCTGGAGGTCGAGGGGGGTAGCGCGACCAAGGAATTATTGAAGAGCACTCTTGGGCAACTTGGTTCCGGCCAGAAGATTTTGATCAAGTGGACCGGCGGCGAAGAAACTCAGGAAAAAGAAGTCAAATTGGAAGACCGACCATGAAGATTATTATTGCAATCATTCTCTGCTCATCTGTTCTTGGGAATACTCTTCCCTCGGAGCAGCGAAAGACCAATAAGTCGATGCAGGCGACTCTCTCGCCGGTTCAAAAATACCTGCAGGAAAGTAGTGCGGTCTTTTATGATTCAAAGAGAAGAGTGCCGTTTGTTTACGGGACGATTGTGAGTTCGGACGGCTTGATTTTGACTAAGGCGAGTGAACTGGACGAAGTGGAAGAGTTTTATATTCGAATTGGAGCCGAGCGCTACAAGGAGCCTAATATTTTGAAGAAGAATGAAATCTGGGATCTTGCCCTAGTCAAGGTTGAGGCGGAAGGATTGATCCCGGTCAAGTTGGATGGGAGTAGTGAAGTGGCGTTAGGAACCTGGACGGTGTCCAATGGTGCTAGTGACCGAAAGACCCGGCGTCCGCGTCCCGGAATTATAAGTGCCAACAAGCGGGAAATTAAAGGTGGTAGTCCCGCCGTGCTGGGCGTGGGATTCAGGATGGAGGATGACAGGATTACCATCACCAAGATCACGGAAGACTCCGGTGCGGATAAAGCCGGATTGGAGAAAGGTGATTTAATTATCGGTTTGGATGGTAAAGAAGTTGGTGATGATAAAGAGTTTATTGAGTTATTAAAAGCCAAGGCTGCCGGTGAGATCGTTAAGCTTAAAATTCAACGGGATGAGGAGGTCTTGGAGCTGGATGTTGAGCTTATGGCCCGGCATAAACTTTTTGGCGGACCTCAGAGCCGGAACGATTCCATGAGTGGTGATTTCTCCGAACGCCGAAGCAGTTTTCCCATGGTGCTGCAGCATGAAACAATGTTGTCGGCGCGCTCCGTAGGGGGGCCCTTGTTCACTCTGGATGGACGGTTTTTGGGGATGAACATCGCAGCAGCGAACCGGGTGGAGGCCTTTGCGATTCCGGTTGAACACCTCAGTAACGTCTTCTCTGAGATGAAAACAGCCTCGGGGCTTTAGCTTTGTTCGGCCCGATGTTTCTTAAAGAGTGTGAGGGTGACTTGTCTCTCTTTCGCATGATCCAGAATAGGTGAAGGGTAGCCTCTTGCGATTGGGAGTCCATCTTCAGGCGGGGCCTGAAGGCTTTTGTCCTGGACATTGATCAGTTCGGGAACCCAAGTGCGAATATAGTCACCTTTGGGATCGAAGCGTTTGGTTTGCGACCATGGGTTTTGGATTCGGAAGTAGGGCGCGGCGTCCGCGCCTGTTCCGGCGCTCCATTGCCAACCTCCGTTGTTTGAGGCGATTTCACCATCGACGAGGTGCTGCATGAAAAATTGCTCCCCAAGTCTCCAGTCGAGGTGGAGATCTTTGGTGAGAAACATCGCGACGATCATCCGAACGCGATTGTGCATGAATCCTGTGGTAAGGAGTTCCCGGACGCCAGCGTCGACGATGGGGAAACCGGTTTCCCCTTTTTTGAAGGCCTCAAATTTTTGGTCGGGAGCAAACCAAGGCAGGCCTCTCCAGTCGGGATTGAACTCGTGGTGCAGGACTTCTGGGAAATGGTGGAGAATCTGAAAGTAAAATTCTCGCCACGCTAGTTCTTTGAGGAATTGTGGTGATCCACAGGAGCTGGCACTTTGGTAGAGTTCCCGAATCGAGATTGTTCCCCAGCGAAGATCCTGAGAAAGTCGGCTTGTTCCGATGGCGGAAGGAACATCCCGCAGGGAATCGTATGCTGAGATGCGGAAGGAGAGCGCTTCTCGCATTCGGGCTCTGGCCGCTTTTTCCCCCCCTTCAAGACAGTCCGATGAATCACCGTCGAATTGCCAGTGTTTAAGGGTGGGAAGGGGGAGAGAATTGATGGTGAGCGAGTTGCTCAAGGATTTCGGCTTCCCTCCGGGAGAAGCTTTTGGGAGCGGAAGCCAACGCTTGGAGTAAGGGGTGTAGACCCGGTATGGCGTTCCGTCGCCTTTGAGAATTTCACCGGGTCCATGAAGACTGCTGTCTAGGTAAGGATGGACCGGAATGTCGAGATGCTCGGCGAGTTTGGTTTCAATTTTCTTCCCAAAGGGATCAACGTCTTCATTAAAAAAGACTGCTTCGGCCTTGGTTTCATTGACAAGCTTGGTGAGCTCTGCAAAGGCGTCTCCCTCGCGGATGACCAGTGCCCCTTTGAGATGTTCGATATTTTTTGAGAGCGATTCGAGGCATTGGCAGAGAAAGAGCTGTCTCTTGGGCCCGGTCCACGGGTGCTCCTTTGTCCAATGGCTCAGTATGTAGGCGGGAACGACGTCTTCAGATGCCTTACAAGCGGCAAGCAGGGCAGTGTTGTCAGTGAGGCGTAGGTCCCTTCGGAACCAATGAATTACACGGGTGTATCGTTTTGCCATACTCCCCGTGTTAGCTCAGCTTCAGGAGCTTTGTTCCTTTTGAAACTGTTGTTTTGCTGAGTTTTCCGTTGACCCGGCGGGAGTTTTCTACCAGCTGAATGAGGTCGGTTCGGGCGTTTTCGGCCGCATTGAGCGACTTTCGGGGCCCTCCGTATTGTTTATCCGAAAAATATCTGGTGAAGGTAGTCCCGGCCCGGCTCAAGCAGAGCCGCCATCCTTCGAAAGCGGTTGTTTCGTAGGTGAAGCGAGTGAGATTCTTGCGCGATTTCATGTTCCTTTCCAATTATCTTCGAGGATAGGCCAATGTGGGAGGATTTCATCTATTTTTGGTCATTTTCGCCCGTTTTTCCATGGATTCCTGAGAAAAGTATTGCAACTGCCTTCCCGTAGTGGTTCTTTCCGCGCCCGCGAGATGTTGAAATCGCCGTAGGTCCTCTGAATTCGCCGCAGTTAAGTGGATTCACTCGCGAGAGGGAAACCCGGCAACCAAAAAAGAAAATGTCAGATACTGATACTACTACTACTGAAGAGCAGGATGAAAACAATCCTGTGAAGCTCAACCGCTTCGAACTCCCAAACCGTCTCGTCAAAGACGAAGATACCGCAACCGACACATACGCTCGCTTTACAGCCGAGCCATTTGAACAGGGATTCGGTCACACGATCGGAAACTCTCTCCGCCGCGTTCTTCTGTCCTCATTGGAGGGCGCTGCCATCACCTCCGTTCGGATCGCCGGTGTGCAGCACGAGTTCGCCACTCTTCCCGGAGTTGTTGAAGATGTGACCGATATCGTGCTTAATCTCAAGAAGGTCAAATTTATTGCTCACGGCAAAGAGCCACGTGTCCTTTCCCTTAATGTCGAGAAGGCAGGGGTTGTCACTGCCGGAGATATCCAGAGCGACAACATGTTCGAAGTCGTAAACAAGAAGCAGGTGATCTGTACTCTCGACAAAAAAGTTAAGTTCGACTGCGACATTGAAGTCCAAGTCGGCAGGGGGTTCAAGACCGGCGACGAGAACAAGCGCGAAGGTGCTCCGATCGGCGTGATCGCTATTGACTCGATTTTCTCACCTGTTTCTCGTGTGAAGTATTCCGTGGAAGCTACTCGTCTCGGTCAGATGACTGACTTCGACAAGGTTATCCTTGATGTTTGGACCGATGGGCGCATTGAGCCACATGATGCCCTCCTTCAGGCGTCCGCAATTCTTCGTCACCACCTCGACGTCTTCGTTAATTACGACGACGACGCTGTTGGATTCGAAGAAGCTCCAGCAGAGCAGTCCGAAGAGAATGCCGCTCTTAAGAAGCTCCTCAACATGAGCGTTAACGAGATCGAACTTTCCGTTCGTGCAGCCAACTGCCTCAACAACGCAAATATCACCTCCGTTGGTCAGCTTGCGCTTAAGACCGAGGCTGAGATGCTCAAGTACCGTAACTTTGGTAAGAAGTCTCTCAACGAAATTAAGGATAAGCTCTCCGAGCTTGGACTTGGTCTTGGAATGAACCTCGATCCATCACTTCTCACTGGTGCGGCCCTTGGTGCTCCTGCCGCGCCACGTCTCGGCGTGGAGGAAGAAGCTCCGGTCGGTCTCGCCGATCTGATCGCCCAGAATCTGGACCAATAATCCACACATCCTAAAAAGAATATTTACCGATGAGACACCGTCGTAAAACAGTTAAACTCCAGCGTAAGGACGGTCACCGCCGTTCGCTGCTTGCCAATCAGGCCTGCGCTCTGATTCAGCATGGCCGTTTCCGCACTACCGTCGCCAAGGCCAAGGCCCTGCGTCCTATCGTGGAGAAGCTCGTGACTCTTACCAAGAAAGAAGACGGCGTGCATGCCCGCCGTATCGCTTTCCGTTTCCTCGCTCAGAAGGACGCTGTTAAGCGCCTTTTTGATGTCGTGGCTCCAGCCGTGGGCGATCGTCCCGGTGGATACACGCGCATCACCAAGCTTGGCGCCCGTCCCAGTGACTCCGCTCCAATGGCCTACATCGAGTGGGTGGATATTGAAAACCTCGCCGATGATGATGTCGAAGAGGATGATGCCGCCGAAGCCGTCGAAGCTGGCGAATAGTAAGATCTTCTCACGCTGAGAATTATTTCACAACGACCGTTCTCTTGATTGAGAGCGGTCGTTTTTTCGTCATGCCATGAGGTCTGAGATTGGATTTCCTCCGACGTCGGTGAGGCGGAATTCGCGGCCTTGGTGGAAGTGGGTGAGCCGTTTGTGGTCGATGCCCATGAGTTTGAGAATGGTAGCATGGAGGTCGTTGACGTGGACGGGGTCTTTGACGACGCTGGTGCTGTAATCGTCGGTTTGACCGTAGGTGATTCCCGGCTTGGCTCCGCCTCCGGCCATCCACATCGTGAAGCATCCGGGATGATGATCGCGACCGTAGTTTTTCTCGGTGAGTTTTCCTTGTGAATAGACGGTGCGTCCAAATTCGCCGCCCCAGATGACGAGGGTGTCGTCAAGCATGCCTCGTTGCTTGAGATCCATGAGAAGTCCTGCGGTGGCCTGGTCGGTGTCGTGGGCCTGACTGCGCATTTGGCCGGGGAGATTGTTGTGCTGATCCCAGCCTTGATGGAAGAGCTGGATGTAGCGGACGCCTCGTTCGGCGAGTCGGCGAGCCATGAGGCAGTTGTAGGCGTAGGTTCCGGTTTTTTTGGCGTCTTCGCCGTAGAGATCGAAGGTGCCTTTTGGTTCGTTGGCAAAGTTGAGCAGGTCAGGCACGGAGGTTTGCATGCGGTAGGCTAATTCGTATTGGGAAATGCGGGCGGTGATTTCCGGGTCTTGTGTAAGATCCAAGCGGTCGTGATTAAGCTTCTTTAGGGAGTCCAACATGCGACGGCGCATCTCGCGGCTGACGCCGGGCGGGTCGTAGATGTCGAGAACTGGATCGCCCTGGTTGCGGAATTTGATCCCCTGATATTTGGCCGGGAGAAAACCCGCCCCCCACAAGCGATCATAGAGAGGTTGTCCGGTTTTGGCTTTACCCCGGGAGCTCATCGCAACGAAAGCGGGAAGGTCGCTATTATCGCTTCCTAAGCCGTAGTGCATCCAAGCACCCATGCTAGGGCGGCCGGCGATTTGGGAGCCGGTTTGCAGGAAGGTGATGGCGGGGTCGTGATTGATCGCCTCCGTGTGAAGGGATCGCATGATGCAGAGTTCGTCTGCCAGCTTAGCGGTGTGAGGCAGAATTTCACTCATCCAGGCGCCGCTTTCGCCATGTCGGGAAAAGTTGAAAATGCTGGGTGCGGTAGCGAAGCTGCTCTGGGAGGACGACATTTTGGTCTTTCGTTCGTCGGGGTAGACCGAAGTGGGGACTTCTTCGCCGAAGCGTTTTTTTAGCCCGGGTTTGTAGTCGAAAAGGTCGAGTTGGGAGGGGCCGCCGCTTTGGAAAAGGTAGATGATGCGTTTGGCCTTTGGTTTCGAAACGAAAGATGAATGAAGGCCTTGTTCTGATCCCAAAAGAGAATTAAGCACGAGAGAGCCAAGTCCGGCTCCGCCTCCTTGCAGAAAGTAACGACGAGTTAAGTTGAAAGGATCATTCACGGGTCAAAGATTCATCGAGGTTTAAGATCGTTGTGGCAACGATGGTCATGGCGGCGAGGTCTGTTGGATCCAAATTTTGATTGTGGGTCTTATCTCCAATTTTTAGTAATTCGTCAGCCTTTTCCGGAGTGTTTTTAAAATCACCTCGGTAGGCCTCGTAATCTTGGGCGAGACGTTCTGTTGTTTCTCTCGAAGGAGTGCGTCCGGAAAGGATGCGATATCCGGTTGCGATCTTTTCTGTCGGACCTCCTTCCGTCCGCAACATCCGTTCAGCGAGAAAGCGACTTGCTTCGACGAAGGCGACGTTATTCATCAAGGTGAGAGCCTGCAACGGAGTATTGGTTCGGCTCTGTTGAATGGTGCAAACTTCGCGGTCCCCGGCATTGAATGTCATCATCGTGGGTGGAGGAATGGTGCGGCGCCAGTATGTGTAGAGGCTGCGGCGATACAAGTTATCGCCGGTTTCTCGCTTGTATTTGTTGTTGGAAATTGCGCTCCAGATCTTGGGTGGCATGTAGGGCTTAGCAGGAGGGCCGTATTGTTTTTCAACGAGGAGATTACTGGCGAATAAAGCCTGATCCCGTATGGCGAAAGCGGTCAGGCGCAAGCGGGGTGCCCGGGCCAGAAGGCGGTTCTCTGGATCAAGAGATAGGAGATGGGAAGTCGTGAGCGATGATTGTTGGTAGGTCGCGCTCATCGCGATCAGTTTGTGGAGCGCCTTCACGTTCCACCCGCTTTCAATGAATTCAACGGCCAGCCAATCGAGTAATTCCGGATGGGTGGGGACTTCGCCTTGCGCACCAAAGTTTTCAGGAGTGCGCACGAGACCTGCTCCGAAGAAATGCTGCCAGTATCGATTAACGGCAACTCTGGAAGTAAGGGGGTGTTTGGGATGAGTGAGCCATTGGGCGAGACCCAAACGGCTCTTTTCGAATTTCTCTTGGCTGGTATTCAGGCTGGTCGGGGTCGAGGGTTGAAGTTTTTCGGATTTATCAGGATCGTTGTAGAGGCCTCGGTTTAAGAGATAAGTTTCGCGAGGAGTGCCCTGCTCGTGCATGATCATGACAGTTTTCTCGTTGCCGGGTATTGGACGTCTGACCCCACCGCTGTATTGCCCTTTCTTCTGCCACGTGATGGGCTCTGGGGTCCGGGCTTTGTTGGTCGCTTCATCAATGTTGGGATAATCTTTGGGGACAGGGATATAGGGCGGGCTGTTACCATTATTGGGGCCGGTTCCAAATTCGGGGACGTTGTTGAAGTAGGCGAAGAGTTGATAGTATTCCTTCTGCGAAATCGGGTCGAACTTATGATCGTGGCAACGGGCGCATGAAACCGTGAGTCCCAAAAAGACTGTGCCGAGGGTATCGACCCGGTCGGCGACGTATTCAGCTTGCCATTCTTCGGGTATCGATCCGGCTTCGGAATTAATGCGATGGTTGCGGCAAAAGCCCGTTGCGATTTGTTGATGCAGGGTGGTGTTGGGAAGCATGTCTCCTGCCAGTTGGTGGGTGATGAATTTGTTGTAGGGAAGATTTTGATTCAGGGCGCGAATGAGCCAATCCCGCCAAGCCCATTGGTAGCGGTAACGGTCGTTTTGATAGCCATCGGTATCCGCGTAACGCGAAGCTTCCATCCAGAACGCGGCCATGTGTTCGCCGTATCGAGGTGAGGCAAGGAGTCGGTCGATGAGCTTTTCGTAGGCGTCGGGAGAGGAGTCGTCCACAAAAGCGCTTACTTCCTCAGGCGAAGCAGGGATTCCTGTCAGATCCAGACTGACGCGACGAATAAGCGTTTCCTTGGAGGCGGGAGAAGAGAGCGTTAGATCTGAATCCTGAAGGCGCCTGATGATGAAATAGTCGATGTTTCTTGCTTCGTTTTTTCGGGCCGCAGGGATGAAGGCCCAATGAGGTTCGAATTGGGCGCCTTCTTCAATCCATTTTCGGAGAGACAGAATTTCCTTGGGAGAAAGGCTCTTATTGGTCTCGGGGGGAGGCATGATTTCCTCGGCATCAACGTGGGCGATGCGAGCGATCAGTTCGCTTTTGTCAGGTGATCCCGGTTCAATGACTTTGAGAGCGGATTCCTGCTGATCGAGGCGCAGTTTAGCTTCGCGTGTTTTGGAATCGGGACCGTGGCAGGCGAAACACTTATTGGAAAGGATGGGGCGGATATCACGATTGAACGAGAGCTTTCCAGCTGAGCCGAGCGTGCTGAAGAGAAGAACGATGAGAATAATTCGCATGAAACAAGGCGTAGAGTGAAGCTCAAGTCCCCCTCCTCCGCGAGAACCAACTTTGGGTCTCAAAGAACTTCGTGTTTTGTGGGAAGAACGCGGACGCCGCCTACGAAGACTTTGGCGCGAATTTCAACTGGAATTCGCGAGGTGTCATCTGAAATCCAGGGGTTGGCGGACTTGAGTCTTCCGTTCCAGAAATGGTTTAGAAGAGCTTGATGGATGAGATGTTGCGGAGAGGGTCTTTTGGGGGGAATATTGGCCTACTTGAGCCAAGTGGGGTCAGCTGAGACAGGCAGGACGAGAGCAAACGAGAGAAGAAGGAATTTCATGTAGTTGTGAGACCCTCAATCAGTGCCACTTATTCACAATCGTGTCTTTAAAAAGAAAAAGGCGTGACGAGAGGTGGGGGAAGGTTAAAACCCGTCCGAAGCTTATGGCGAACAAGGTTACCTACCAAGAAGCTGGAGTTGATACCCGGGCCGCTGCGTCACTGGTCAACGAGATTAAATCGGACGTTGCTCGGACACAGAAACAGCGGCAGTTGCACAATTCCTTCGGCCTCTTTGCCGCGGCTTTTGACCTTAGTGAGTATCGCCAACCAGTGATTGTCACGGGCTGCGATGGAGTAGGAACCAAGATTGAATTGCTTCTGGAGCACGGAATGGAATCCGAAGCCGGGAAGGATCTTATCGCTATGAGCGTGAACGACATTATCACGACGGGTGGTGATCCTCTTCTGTTCCTAGATTACATCGGGATTGAAAAACTCCATCCCGAGCGGATCAAGCGCCTGATTTCGGGAATGTGCGATTACCTCGAAGACTGTGGCTGTATTTTGGCCGGAGGTGAGACTGCGGAAATGCCGGGGCTTGTTCCTCCTGATGTTGTGGAGCTTTCAGGATTTTGTATCGGCGCAGTGGAGAAGGATGAAATGATTCAGCCGGATACTGCAAAATTGGGAGATGTATTGGTGGGATACAAATCCGACGGGTTCCACGCCAATGGATGGAGTCTCTGTCGTCGCATTCTCAGTGAACATGGATCTGAATTTAGCGATGAAGAGATCAAGGCGATGCTTGCTCCAACTCGTTTGTATCACGACGTGACCAACGCCTTGAAGTCAGCGGGTGTTCGCGCGAAGGCCTTTGCCCACATCACCGGCGGTGGTCTTCCTGAAAATCTGGAGCGCTTGTTCCGGGGAATGGGGGCGGACCTCACGATTCCTTATTGGGAGAATGAGCCGGTCCAGAAGCTTTTGCTCCACACCGATCCCGAGGATCGGTTTAATGCCTTCAACATGGGCATCGGTTGGGTCGCGGTGGTAGATCCTGATTCGGTGGAGGCGGCCTGCGCGGCCGGACCGGGTGGCATTGTGTTGGGCGAGCTTCGCGATGGAGACGGCATCACCGCCACCGTGAAATCCTAATCCTGATTATTTATGAGCGATCCTCTCAAACACGAGTGTGGAATCGCCGTTGTGCGATTGAAGAAGCCATTGGCTTATTATCAAGACCGTTACGGCTCGGCTCTCTGGGGCTTCAATAAGTTGTTTCTTCTGATGGAGAAGCAACACAATCGTGGGCAGGACGGGGTTGGAATCGGTTGTGCCAAAATCGGGATGCCAGCGGGGCAACCATATATTTTCAGACGTCGGGATTCCAAGAAGGATTCCTTGGCCAAGCTCTTTCGCAAGGAGCTCAAGGATCTGCAACGGAAGCATCGCAAGGGGCTTCTTGATCAAGAGAACCCGGATGATCTCCGCACGAATTTTGATTTTGCAGGAGATGTTTACATGGGGCATCTGCGTTACGGGACATCGGGAGAATTTGATGACGGTTCCTGTCATCCCTATCTGCGCCGGAGCAATTGGCCCACAAGGAGTCTGATGGTGATGGGGAATTTCAACATGACTAATACCAGCCAGCTGAACCAGCGGATGTTGGATCGTGGTCAGCATCCGGTGTTTGGAACAGATACCCAGACGGTTCTGGAGGAAATTGGATTTCATTTGGATGAGGCCCATACGGATATTTATCATGAGGTGAGGGAAGAGGGGATTGCCGGCGACCACACCGCTGAGCTAATTTCCGAACGTCTCAATCTCGCGCATATCGTCGCGGAGTCGGCGAAGGGCTGGGATGGCGGATATTGTATTTCCGGCGTGGTTGGAAATGGAGATCTTTTTGTGATGCGGGATCCGCATGGTATTCGTCCCTGTCACTATTATGAGACAGACGAGGTGATTGCTTTTGCCTCCGAGCGGGTTCCCCTGATGACGGTTTTTGAGGCCGAGCAGGATGAAGTGAAAGCGCTCGATCCTGGCACCGTGATGACGATAAAGAATTCGGGTGAGCATCAATCAGAACGCTTCGCGGAAAGGGTGGATCCCAAGCCGTGCTCGTTTGAGAAGATTTACTTCTCGCGGGGAAATGATCCTCAGATCTACAAGGAGCGCAAGGCGATGGGTGCGGCTCTAGTGGATCAGGTTGTGCAGTCCATCGGACATGACTTTGATAAATCGGTCTTCTCCTTTGTTCCCAATACTGCGGAGACAGCTTATTATGGTTTGATGGATGGCTTGCGTCTCTATCGACGTAAAAAAGTTCGTTCGGATATTCTGGAAGCACTTCAGAGGGGGGAACTCACGGAGGAAAAGCTCGACGATTTGGTTCTCCGCAATTGGCCCGTGGGTGAGAAGATTGCTCACAAGGATATTAAGTTACGGACCTTTATTTCTCAGGAAAGCGGGCGTAATCAAATGGTCTCCCACGTTTACGACATTTCTTATGGTGTCGTGGGAGAAGGGGATTCTCTGGTGGTTCTTGATGATTCGATCGTTCGCGGAACGACGCTGAAGCAATCGATCCTTAAGATTCTTGCGCGAACTAAGCCGGGGAAGATTGTTATTTGTTCAACGGCACCCCAGATTCGTTATCCTGATTGTTATGGCATCGACATGTCGGAGATGGGCAAGTTTATCGCCTTTCAAGCCACGATCAATTTGCTCGAACGCTCGGGAAGGGGGGGCTTGATCGAAGGCGTTTACAAAGATTGCATTGCCGAGCTCGAAAAGCCGCCTGAAGAGCGAGTCAATGCGGTGAAGAGGCTCTACGCTGACTTTACCGACGATGAAATTTCGAAGGAGATTGCCGCAATCGTTTATCCCGAGGATATCGATTGGCACGGTGAAGTCGAAGTGCTTTATCAGACCGTTGATAACCTTCATGACTCGATTGAAGGACCGTCGGGAGATTGGTATTTCACCGGAGATTATCCCACACAGGGTGGGGTGGCTGTTGCGAATCGGGCCTTCATTCACTGGCGCGAAGGGAAGGCCGGCCGTAGTTACGATCTGCACTTATAAAAATTCGACAGCGCGTGCACAGCGGAGGATCGTCTGTTCTCCGAGGTGTGGTCCGAGGATTTGAAGTCCGACCGGCAGTCCGTCGACAGGTTCGAGCGGCACGGAGATTCCGCAATTCCCGGCAAGGTTGGCGGAGATTGTGAAGATGTCGGCGAGGTAGTTCTTCAGTGGGTCGCCCGAAGCGGCTCCCATTTTTGGAGCAGAGTCCGGAGCGACCGGAGTCAGGATAGCGTCCACTTTTTCAAAGGCTTGAACGAAGTCTTGCTTGATGAGCGTGCGGACTTTTAGCGCGCGGAGATAGTAGGCATCGTGATAGCCGGAGGAGAGAACGTAAGTGCCGAGAATGATGCGACGTTTTACTTCCGAACCAAATCCTGCTTCCCGGCTGTCGGTATAGAGTGAGAGCATGTCCTTGGGATTTTCGGTGCGGTTGCCGTAGCGGACGCCGTCGAAGCGCGAGAGGTTGGATGATGCTTCGGCCGGAGCAATTATGTAATAGGTCGCGATGGCGTATTCAGTGTGTGGGAGGGAAATTTCGACAAGTTCGGCTCCCTGGGCTTCGAGGGCCTTAGCAGCGCTCTCGACACGTGCGCGAACCTGGGGGTCAATTCCGTGGGTGAAGTATTCCTTGGGGAGTCCGAGTTTCATTCCAGCGACTCCCTGATCGAGTCCTTCGGTATAATCGGGAATTTCGGCATCGAGACTGGTGGAGTCGCGTGGGTCGACTCCGGCGATGGCATTGAGGAGAAGGGCGGTGTCTTCAACGGTGTGTGTCAGTGGTCCGATTTGATCAAGGGATGAACCGAAGGCAACGAGGCCATAGCGGGAAACCCGACCGTAGGAAGGTTTCAACCCTACCACTCCACAATGACTGGCTGGTTGGCGAATGGAACCACCTGTGTCCGACCCGAGCGCGGCAGGAATAAAGTTACCTGCTACGGCAGCTGCGGAACCTCCGGAGGAGCCTCCCGGGGTGTGTCCCGGAGCGGCAGGGTTTTGGGTGAGCTGAATCCCGGAGTTCTCGGTGGATGAGCCCATCGCGAATTCATCTAGGTTGGTACGACCAAAGGGGATCGCGCCGGCAGCCCTCAGGTTTTTGATGACGGTGGCGTCATAAGGGGAAGTGTATGCACCGGAGAGGAATTTGGAACCACAGCTGCAGGGTGATCCCTCGACATTGATGTTGTCCTTGATCGCGATGGGCAGACCGCCAAGAGGGAGCGAGAGGTCGGCCTTGTCAGCCTCTGCCAGAGCTGTTTCAGGTTCGGATGAAATGAAGGCTCCGATATCTCCATCTCGGGCGGAGATTTGTGAGACGGCATCTTCGATGATGTCGCGGGGGGAGATTTCGCCGGTGGTGAGCTGCCGACGCAAAGAGCTGAGAGATTGAGCCGCGAGAGACATGTATCTGGAAAGTTTAAGCGTCAACGACTTTTGGGACACGGAGCTGGCCGCTCGCTTGGTCGGGAGCATTCTGAAGGAAGCCTTGGGCAGCGAGGCTTTCCACCGGCTCGTCCGGACGCACTTTGTTCGAGGTGGTGTTGGCGTGAGACATGGGCTCGATGCCCTCGATGTCAACTTCGGAAAGCTTCTCGATATGCTCCATGACCCCGGTGAGTTGGGAGCCGAAGCGCTCTACTTCTTCTTCGCTTAAGTTGATACGCGCGAGGTTCGCGACGTAGCGGACATCGATTGATGAATCAGCCATGAGCGAAGAATGCACCGCTGATGCGCGGGAGGGAATCGCAAAGTGCGAATCTCACTGAAGAACTTTGTTCGCGACGAGCTCGGCGTAGATCCACCAGCAGACCGAGACGGTGGCTGCGGCGAGGAGCACGAAGAGTACGGTATTTCGCGTGCGGTATTTGCGTTCGTTGCGGATTTCGTTACGAGACATCTGCGCATAGAAAGCACGTTCCCGGCGGCGCTGGGCAAAATCGTCCGGCGCGGGCATGGAGGTGCGTTCTTTTTCCATTTGTTCTCGAATCCGCTCGGGAGCTTTCTCGATAAAATCCTCATATTTTGCGATTTGAGAATAAAGGGCCTGTTCTTGGCTGGCCATTGGGTTGCTGCTTTTCTTTTTAAGGAACATGGGGCTGGTGCTCTATTTGAGGAAGTAAATGATGAGGGCGAGTGATCCGAGAAGGATGACGGGGAGATTAAAGGCGAGTCCATTGAGGAGGGTCGACTGGAAATCAGATCCGACACGTGCTCCGCGGGAAGGGGAGGAAGAGCCGTCGAAGACACCGCTTCGCTTTGAGCCGGTGAAGTAGGAAACAGCTTGTTCGTATTCGTCTTCGGCTTTGTCGAGAGTCAGGAGAGCCGATTGGAGTTCGGTGTTGAGGTTGTCCTTGGGCCAGGCTTCGGGATTGAGGGTCTCGATTTTACGAAGGTGGGTTGCGAAGGCTGACTTGGTCTGCTCTAGGTCTTCCATTTCCTGTTTCGTCTCGAAAAGTTCTCTCTCAATGGTGGTAATTGCAGAGGAAAGCTTCTCGGTAAGGTCGAGCTGACCGTTCATGAATTCCTGCTTGCGGTTATTAAGGTCTTCGAGAGCAATCTTCTGCCTCTCGAGGTTTTTGCGCTGGGAATGGAGCATTTCCAGCTGGGTTTGGGCGTCTGCCAGCTTGCTTTCGAAGTCCTCGGTGAAAGCCGGGGCTTCCTCGGAGATTTCGAGCTGGGGGTCGTTGATGCTGATCTGTTGTTTGCGCTCGAGTGTGTTAGCCATGACAAAACCCATCGTTATTGGGTACTTTACCTTACCAATTTCAGGGGGCCTCGACGAGTGATTTATTCAAGAAAGATTAAATTTCCTAATTAATTGACCTTTAAGAGTCTTTTTCTTTCTGAAATGGCTTGCGATACCAAGCCCAGCCTTTTCTGAAGAGGGCTTTTGTATCCTCGAGCATAAGGTAGGCAGAGGGGATTAGGAGTAGAGTGATGAAGGTGGCAAAAAGGATGCCAAATCCAAGGGAAATGGCCATGGGTCTCAATAATTGGGCATGGCGGGCTCCGTCGAAAATGAGGGGTATCAGTCCGGCGAAGGTGGTGATGGATGTGAGGAAGATGGGGCGAAAGCGTCGGATTCCGGAGATCTGCACAGCTTCGTTGAGGCTCATGCCTTCCTCCCGCTTTTTGTTGATGAAATCAACCAGCACGAGGGAGTCGTTCACTACCACGCCGGCAAGGGCGAGGATTCCGAATACTGAGAGCCATGACGGGGTGACATCCATGATGATGTGTCCACCGTAGGCTCCAATTACTCCGAAAGGGACGGCGAGAAGAACGATGAGGGGTTGAAGTAGGGATTTGAAGGGGATGGCAAGAAGTGCGAAGAGCGTGAGCATGAGAGCGGCGAAAAGCCAGTCGGTGCGGCTATCGGCTTCGCGGTTTTCTTTAATATTGCCTTCCCAGATCCAGGAGATTTCCGGGGCGCGATCGACGATGGCGTTGATTTCTGGTTCAAGCTCGAGGGCGAGCTTCATGATATCGGTTTCCTCGTTTTTAGGCTTGGCGTATACGGCGATGACCTGGGATCCATTGATGAGTTCCAGTTGGCCGGGCGCTCGTTTGAGTTCGGCATTGGCGACGGTGAAGAAGGGGACGTTGGTTCCACCGGGTGCCTTGATGTTGAGGGTCTCGAATGTTTGCAGTGATTCACGCTTCTCGCGGGGGAGTCGCACAATGACCCTAAGCTCGTCACCTTCGCGTTGGATACGTTGGGCTTCCTCTCCATAAAAGGCCTGACGAATTTGTCGTGCTAGATCGCGTTGGGTGATTCCCAGTTCCAGTGCGCGGGGTTTGAGCGTGATGGATAATTCTTCACGACTGCTTTCATGATCGGCATGTCCCCATTCGATTTCCTTGTGATTTTTCAAAAAATCTTCGAGTTCTTGGGCGATTGCAGTTTTGATTTCACTACCGGGACCTCGAAGTTGAATTTCCATCGATTCATCTTCTTCTTCGCCTGAGCGACGACCGCCGCGGCTCCCGTCAATTCGGAAGCTTTCGACGTTTGAAAGTTCACCTACTTTGTCGCGCCACATTTTTGCGATTTCGTCGTTAGTTGGTCCTGGCTCGGAGCGGAGTCCTGGAGAGAGAATCTCCATATATACCCGTCCCTCCTCCGGGCTGCCTCCGCGTCCGTAGCGCCCGCTTCCGATATCGCTCAGAACATTCAAGATAAGAGGTTTTCCGTCTCCGGGATCAATGAGTTCCTTCTGGAGTTCGCGGGCGCATTGGGAAATGTAGGCAATTTTTTCCTGAGTTTCCTCGAATGAAGTATTCTGCATCATGCGGAGTTTCGAGTAGATGATGGATCGCTCGATCGATGGGAATACCTCAAATCCAAGATGCCCTCCCCGTTTGTATCCAAAGGCCGCCATCGCAAAAGCCAGGAAGAGGGTGCAGGTTGTGTAGCGGTGTCTAACCGACCAACGCAGGATGGGGGCGTAGAATTTTTCGACACTGCGTTCCAGTCCATCGGCAATCCCTTTTTGGAAGCGAGAGAAGAGACCTAGTTTAGCGGTGTCGCGATCACGTTTGAGGTGCTTCAGGTGGCAGGGGAGGATGAATTTGGATTCGATGAGGGAAAAGATGAGGACAGCTCCGACAACTGGTGGGATCTGTGCGGCCCAGACTCCCGACTTACCCTCAATAAACATCAAGGGAATGAAGGCGACGATGGTCGTAATGACCCCAAAGGTCACGGGGGTTGCCACTTGTTTCGTTCCGAGAACGGCCGCGTCGAGTGGATTGAGGTTATCTTTTAATCGGGAGTAGATGTTTTCACCCGTTACAATGGCATCATCGACGACAATGCCGAGAACGATGATGAAGGCAAAGATGCTCATGGTATTCGCGGTCAGGCCGAAATAGGGCATGAGCATGATTCCGCCGGCGAAGCTGACGGGAATCCCGAGGACGACCCAAAATGCCAGCATGGGACGTAGGAAGAGGCCAAGAACAATGAGAACTAAAAGGGCCCCGATCATCAGGGAGTTTCCAAGGGTGGAAAGGCGGGTACGAATCCGGATCGATTCGTCATCCCAGACAAAAAGATTAATTCCTTCGGGGAATCGTTCAGCGGACTGCGCGATATAATTTTTGACGGCGTTCGAGATCTTGATAGCGCTCTCGTTTTGTCCCTGCAGGACATCAATCATGATCGCAGGAGCCCCATTGAAAAGCATGGCTTGTTCGTTTTCTTCAAAGCCATCCGAAATATTGGCGAGGTCGGAAATTTTTAGAAGGGCACCATCGGCAGCGGTGACTACAATGTTTCCAAAGGCTTCCGTATCGTAGGCCTGACCCTCGGTGCGGATCATCACTGAACCGGAGGGGGTCTTTACCGATCCTGCAGAGAGGGCGAGGGATGATTGCCGAATGGCATTGGCAAGGTCCTGGATGGTGAGGCCGTAATCGCGGAGTTTTTCGTCGTCGGCTTCGATACTAATTTCGAGGGGGTGGGTTCCTCGAAGATCGGTTCGGGAGACTTCCGGGAGGTCGAGAATGTCTGTCTCGACTTTCTTGGCGATGCGGTAGAGATCGAGGTCGGACAAGCTTCCGGTAATTGCCACCGTGAGAACCTCGCGGTAGTTGGAAGTATGGGGAACACTGATGCGCGGTCGTTCGGCTTCGGGAGGGAAGGTATTAATAGTGTCGACACGAGCTTCGATTTCGTCCCGTAGTTCCTGGAGATCGACGCCTTTTTCTGCAGTGATGTCGAAATTGGCCCCTCCCCGATTGGCATGCGCCTGAACTTCCTTGATGCCGGGAAGGTCCTGAAGGGACCGGTTGATGGGGATGACCACCTGTTCTTCGACATCCTTCGGGCTGCCTCCGCGATAGGTCATTTTGATATCGACTTCACCCCATTCGTGGGTTGGCTGAACTTCCAGGGGGACTTTATTGAAGGCCGCGAAAGCGCCACCAAGAAGAATCGCTACCAGCAGGAAGTTGGCAGCGATGTCATTTCGAGTGAACCAGCGGATCATCTGAGATAGCTAATAACGGAGAGAGACGGGAAATCCTGTCGGGATCAGAGAGATTACTGTTTCTTGGGTGGTCTGCATTTTGTCTCCATTTTTATCGAGGTGTCGCACTGTGATGGTGCCCCGTTGATAAGGTAGTTGAAATAACAATTAACGAAGTTGTTCGCTGGAGCTATGGTGCAGACAACCAGGTCGCTAAAGAGAACTTGCAGGCGGTGACCAATCCGAGGTGGAAGGTTATCGAATGAGCGAAATTTGTCCTCTTGTTTTTGCGGAATTATGAGAAAGCCAGAGCCCGTGGGGAGGCTCCGGCTGTGAGAGTGACGAGGAAGGGTTACTTGTCGTTGACCCGCGCGAATTGCTTCAAGCGGAGCCCGTTCAGAGCGATGAATCCGGAGGCGTCGTTTTGGTTATAAGCTTCTTCCTGCCCGCCTTCCATGGTCGCAATGTTCTCGTCATAGAGACTGTTCGGGGAACGGCGACCTGCGTTAATGACGTTGCCTTTGTATAGCTTGAGTCGGACTTCGCCGTTCACGGTTTTTTGGGTTTCGGTGACGAGTGCCTGGATCGCCTCCCGTTCGGGAGCGAACCAAAATCCGTTGTAAACGAGTTGGGCGTATTTGGGGATCAGACTGTCGCGGACGTGCTGGGCTTCCCGGTCGATGGTGAGAGTTTCCAGATCTTGGTGGGCGGCAAGAAGGATAGTGCCCCCCGGGGTTTCGTATATACCGCGCGACTTCATGCCAACAAAGCGGTTTTCGACAATGTCGATTCGTCCAACTCCGTGCTTGCCGCCGAGGTGATTAAGAATCCGCATCACGCCGTAGGGAGTCAGAAGGGTGTAGCCGTCTTGCTCACCTTTGACATCAAAATCATTGAGCTCGGAGATGTAGTCGGCGAGTCGGTCGTTCTTGAGTCCTATGACGTTTCCGTTTTCGAAAAGGAACTGCACGTATTCCGGGGTGTCCGGCGCATCTTCGGGAGCGACGGAGAGAACATACATGTCTTTATCCGCTTCAGTGGAACCGTCATACCAAGTGTCTTCGAGCGCGCCGGCCTCGAAGGAGATATGGAGGAGGTTGCGGTCCATGGAATAAGGCTTTTTGGTGGAAGCCTGGACGTCGATGTTGTGCTCGGCACAGTAAGCGATCATCTCTGCTCGTCCTGGGAACTGGGCGCGGAATTCGTCGTCACGCCACGGAGCAATCATCTTGATGTCGGGAGCGAGTGCGTTGAGAGAAAGTTCGAAGCGGACCTGGTCGTTACCTTTTCCGGTCGCACCATGGGCGATTGCGTCGGCTCCCTCGGCGATGGCGACATCGAGCATGCCCTTGATAATGCAGGGGCGTGCGATGGAGGTTCCGAGGAGGTAGCGACCTTCGTAAACGGCATTGGCCTGAAACATTGGGTAGATGTAGTCCTCCGCAAATTCTTCCTTTAGGTCACCGATATAACACTTGGAGGCTCCGGTGCTGAGGGCTTTGGCCTCTAGTCCATCAAGTTCTTCAGCTTGGCCGACATCCGCGCAGTAGGCGATAATCTCAGCATTGTATTTTTCTTTGAGCCAGAGGAGGAGGACGGAGGTATCGAGACCTCCCGAATATGCGACGACGATTTTCATCGCCGTTGGGATAAGCCAGAGAGGTGGGATTTGCGAAAGCTTTTTTTGGCTCCGGACCGCTTTTTAGGCCCCGATATCCGGGACAGAGTAGTAAAGTGGTTTGATCATTAAGCGGAAGAATTGCCTGACGGATCGGGGAATGGTCGTTTCGAAGGGTTCGATTCCTGACAAATCGGTGGTTTCCGGGCTGAGTGGGTTCCAGCCATCGCTTGTAAGCTCTTCATTTACCTCGATAGTGTAGCTGAAGCTACTCTTCCGTAAAAAGCTCAGGGCGAGGTCATCAGCGTTTTCCTTGGCGATTTCCATGGGAGTTGTGGGGACATGGCCCATGAGAGTAAAGTTATCGAGCCCAACGCGGGAGCCAATCGCGTCATCCAAGGCGGAGGGGAAAAAGTCGACGCCAATTTGGCTGACATCCGAAAGAATTTCATCGGTGATAAGAGCGTCAACGAAAATGCCATCTTCGATGGTATACCACGGATCGGTTGTGAATGAGTATTGTAGAAGGGACCATCCGTCATTGTTCAAAGTAAATGGGTCGCTGAAGTAAAAAACGCCGTCGTGGAGGAAAAAGAATTCCACGCTTTGGATTAAAGAGGCATTCTCGGCAAAGACATCGCAATCAAGACCCTCGATTCCAGCACTGTAGAAGTCGCCGGTAAATGTTCCGAGCGAAGAAGCTTCAGTTGCGACAAAGGAAACTCCGTTTCCCGCTGTAAATGTGGTGGATGTCTCAGGATTAGCGCCTCCGTCCACCGCATTCCAGTCCGGAGACGTGAATCCTCCGGTTTCGTAATTGAAGATGAACCATCGGGATGTGTTGATGGTCGTGTTGAATTCTTCCGTGGTGAAGGGGTTTGCGGCGAAGAGTGAGGTGGTGAGTAGTGAAAGGAGAGTTAAGGGAGCCTTCATTGAGAGCTAGGACGTCGAAGGTCCCGCTTTATTCAGAAATTGAATGAGAAAATCCAAGCGTTTTCGGACTTCGGAGGTTTCCAGGAGTCGTTGTCGGTCATGTGGGTCGTGAATGAACTGCTGCGCCACGGCATCCGCGCAGGATCCCGAATCGCCGGCTTGATCGAGGATCTTGTTCATTTGTTCGTTCACTTCGGAGGGGAATCCTGAAAGCGCACGGTTCATGGATTTTTTCAGGCGGTCGAGGTAGGAAGCCTCCTCCTGAGAATCCAGGGTAGTATCCATGATCGGGCTGATCTCAGCATAGGGATACGGTTTTTCTCCCAACCATTTTTTAAATTGCACTCTGATCACCCCGTGGAGGAGAAGGTTTGAGGTGCCGTCTTTTGCTTCCCGCGACGCCCGGATGAGTCCGACGGCCCCGATGGGAGCGCAGCTGGTCTCGGGGTCGGAATCATTGGAACCTATCAGATTGCCAATACAAAACATGCAATCACCCTCGACTGCCTCTTCGAGCATTTGCCGATATCGGGGTTCGAAGATGCGCAGGGGCATCGCTCCATGCGGGAAAAGAACGGAGTCGGGGAGCAACATGACACCGCACTTTTCCGGGATGGTGAGGGAAGACATGGAGAAGGAGTTAGGCCGATGCCAATGCCTGTTCGAGGTCTTCGAGGATGTCGTCGATGTGTTCGATGCCGATAGAGAGGCGAACGAGCTCGGGGGAAATTCCACCAGCGAGTTGTTGTTCCCCGGTGAGTTGGGAGTGTGTTGTCGTCGCAGGATGAATCGCGAGGGATTTGGCGTCTCCGACATTGGCAAGGTGAGAGAAGAGCTTGAAAGCCTCGATGACCTTGGCTCCGGCTTCAGCGCCTCCTTTGATACCGAAGACTACCATCGAGCCCCCTTTGCCTTTGAGGTATTTTTTGTTTTTCTCGAATTCGGGGTCGTCTTCAAGTCCGGGGAAGCGGACCCAATCAACCTTGGGGTGATCTTTAAGGTACTTGGCGACGGCGAGGGAGTTTTCGCAGTGGCGCTCCATTCGCAGCGGAAGTGTCTCGATACCCTGAAGAAGCGTCCAGGAATTGTCAGGTGAGATGCAGGCTCCGAGGTTGCGGAGGGGGCCGGTGCGCATGCGGAGAATGTATGCGAGCGGAGCGAGCATGTCAGGGAGGTCATGCCCCCAGCGGAGTCCGTGATAAGATGAATCGGGTTCGTCAAAGAGTGGGTGCTTTCCTCCGGCCCAGTTGAAGCGTCCGGAATCAACAACCATTCCTCCGATGCCGGCTCCGTGTCCGCCAAACCATTTGGTCATCGAGTGAATAACGACATCCGCGCCGTGATCGAATGGTTTGGTAAGATAGGGTGTGGAAAAAGTGGAATCGACGATGAGAGGAATGCCGTGAGCCTTAGCTATGTCGCCGACAGCATCGAGGTCGGTGATTTCGAGCGCGGGGTTAGAGACAGTTTCGCAGAAAAGGGCGCGCGTATTTTCATCAATGGCTTTGGCGAAGTTTTCAGGGTCGTTGGAGTCGACCAGACGGACCTCAATGCCGAGAGCGGGAAGGATGTCGTTGAATTGGGTGTAGGTGCCGCCATAGAGATTTTGTGCAGAGACGATATTATCACCAGCTTTGGCGAGGGTGACGATGGCGTTGAAAATGGCGGCGGTTCCCGAGGCGTGTCCCAGTCCGGCCATTTCGTGCGCCCCCTCGAGCAGGGCAACGCGTTTTTCGAGAACATCGGTGGTTGGGTTTTGGAGGCGGGTGTAGACGTTGCCGAGTTCCTTCAGAGCGAAAAGGTTGGCCGCGTGCTCAGTGCTGTCGAAAACATATGACGCGGTGCGGTAGAGTGGGACAGCACGGGAGTTCGTGGTAGGATCAGGGGAGTAGCCGCCGTGGAGACAAAGAGTTTCGTGTTTCATCGGGGAGATTCCTATCACTAAACGGTGGGGAAAGGAAAGCGAGAGTATCACAAATTATTAGGTCGCGGGAGCGATCCGCTGCAGTCCCAATGCCATGAGAGCCAGGAGTGGGCAGGCGAACCAGAGTGCCGGATGGGGGGCGAGTGGAACCACGAGAAGTAAATCAACGAGAGGGATGGCTGCCAAGGTTCTTGAGACAAACAGACCGACATTGTGATTTGCGCGAACCGATCTGACTGAAATGATGAGAACGGTGAAAAAGATGAGGAGTGGAATGGCAGTCTTGGCTGATTGGCTCAGCAGGAGAGGGCCGGAAATGATAAGCGCAGGAGCGCACAGACAGGCGACAGGGGTGGCCTGTTCCCTTGGGGAGGGAGGAGTAGGTGAACTTTCGCTCTTGGCGGTAAGAGAAATCCCTAGAATGTATCCCCCAAGGCCGAGCGTTAGAATGATGAAAACTTGAATCTCTAGTGGAGTCACTGCGGAGAATTCGTTCCAGGGGAGAAAACTAAAAGCTGCCATGGGATAAATTAGGGCGCGGGCTCCCGCCATGAAAATAAAGCTCTTGGCTGTGCGTTTATGCCATTTGGTATAGGCGAGGATACAGAGAATAATTCCCACCGAAAAGAGCGCGGAGATTCCTGAGACCAATAGGCATAGCAAAAAGCCGAATCCCATGAGGTAGAATGCGAGAGTAAAAATGGTTTTACGCTGCCATCGGCCTGAGGGAATTGGGCGATCGGGGCGCTTTTTTTCATCGAATTCAAGATCATGGGCGTCGTTGAGAAAGCAGCCACCCAAGTAGAGGCATGAAAGAGCCAGACCGATTGCGGTGAGGCACAGAGGGCAGATCGATTCGGTTTTTCTGCCCCAGGACTGCCAGCCGACGAGTGCTCCCAGAAATCCGTTTGACCAAACTGTGGGGAGATTGGCGAACCGGCTCATGGCCAGCAGGTCGATGAATCGTTCCCGCGAGATCATTTTGTGGCGAGAAAGGGCGCAGTAAAGGCTTCTTCAAAATCAAAGATCTCCGAGAAATCGTCGATGGTATCCGAATCTTGTTTTCCAAAGACACCGTGTTCAATGAAGAGAAAGACGATCTCGCCGATGTTCCTGCAAGAGGTAATGCCCCAGTCCTCGAGCAAGGTGGCTCCCATCGGGCCGTATTCTTTTAGAACAAAATCACGAAAACCGATGAGGAGTTCCGGCCCGGTCACGTGGCGTTTCTCACCTTTGTTTTTTTTGGCGAGTCGCTCTACGGTGAAATCCAATATGTCTCGCACGAGAAAATACGCACCCGGCTCGAAACGAGATTCGTGTTCGAGGATCGTCGCGACGGCGTTCTCAAGTTGGATCGGCTGCACGGAGGGATGATGCAGAGTGATTATGTAGTTGGGAAGAATGAAAAAGCCCGCGGACCAATCGGTCGGCGGGCTTTTGAAAAATGGTGAACTTACATTGGCAGTTCGATGAAGCCTTCCAGCTTTCGGATACGCGTCGGGTGGCGCATCTTCCGGAGAGCTTTGGCTTCGATTTGACGAATCCGCTCGCGGGTCACCTGAAATTGGCGGCCCACCTCCTCGAGAGTGCGGGAGTAGCCGTCCTTAAGGCCAAAGCGCTGTTCGAGAACTTCGCGCTCACGTTCGGTGAGAGTATCGAGAACTTCGATGATCTTGTCCTTTAGCATGGCGAAGCCGGCTTCTTCCATAGGGTTTTCAGCGGACTTGTCTTCAATGAAGTCACCAAACGAGGTATCGTCTGAATCACCGACGGGCGCCTGAAGTGAGATCGGCTGCTGGGCCATTTTGAGGACGGCACGGACACGCTCGACGGGAAGGTGGATTTCCTCCGCGATTTCGTCGGGTGTGGGTTCACGTCCGTATTCCTGCACCAACTGCTTCTGCACGCGCATGAGCTTGTTGATGGTCTCGATCATGTGGACTGGGATACGAATGGTTCGGGCCTGGTCTGCGATAGAGCGGGTGATGGCCTGACGAATCCACCAGGTGGCGTAGGTTGAGAATTTGTAGCCACGACGGTATTCGAATTTCTCCACGGCCTTCATGAGACCCATGTTCCCTTCCTGAATCAAGTCGAGGAAGGAGAGTCCGCGGTTGGTGTATTTCTTGGCGATGGAAATTACGAGTCGCAGGTTGGCTTCAACCATCTCGGTCTTGGCCTTGAGTGCCTTACGCATCCAAATATGGAGATTGGAGTTGGTTGCTTCGAAATTCTCCACGGTGTGCCACGATTCAAGCTGAAGCTCGCGAATGGCGGTCTCTGCTTCGTCGCTCTTTTTGCGGGAATATTTCCAGATCTTGCCCTGATAATCCTCGACGACGTCGCAGAAGTCTTCGATGACCTTCTGTTTAAAGTAGAAGCGAGTGTAGAGCCGGGTAACGGATTGGAGGTTTTTCTCCATATTCGCCTCGAGCTTCTTTTTACCCCGGGGAGATTTCACGGAGAGTTTCTTGAAAATCTCGGTGGTTTCTTCATGGAGAGTGCGAACCTGTTCACAGAGCTTTGGAAGAGCTTTCATGTAGCGTTCACGACTCTCGATTTTCTTATCAAGAATGACGCGGTCAAAGCGCTCCTTGCCGCGCATGAGCTTATCAGCGAGTGCAAGGTAGCCACAGGCGGTGAAACCGAAGAGGTGAAGGTATTTTTGAACTTCGATTTCAGCATCCTCGATACGCTTGGAAATCTCCACTTCTTGTTCGCGAGTGAGGAGAGGGACTTGCCCCATCTGCTTCAGATACATCCGAACTGGGTCGTCGAGGATGTCGAGCTTCTGATCTTTCGTTTCCTCTTCGGTGTCAAGATCGCCGCGCTTGCGATCCTTAAAACGATCGACTTCGGAGGCATCAATGATGTCGAACTCCATTTGACGGAGACGTTCCAGGATGGCGCTGATGTCATCTTCCTCAACGAGGTTTTTTGGGAGGATCTCGTGAATATCGTCGTAGGTGAGATATTCCTGTTCCTTGGCCAGCTTGATGAGTTCGCGGATCTTTTCCTGAATCTCAGGGGTATCGATGCGGTTCTTAGGTTTTTTTCCTTTGGGCTTCGCGGGTGCTTCTGTAGCGGCGGAGGTTATCTTGACCGCTTCCTCTAACGAAGCGGCCTTTTTGGCCGGAGCCTTTTTTGCGGCTTTTTTGGCAGTCTTCTTGGCCGTTTTCTCAGCTGGGGTTTTCTTTGCTGTCTTCTTGGCTGGAACTTTTTTAGCTGAGGCCTTCTTGGCAGCTTTTTTGGCTGTTTTCTTTGGGGGAGCTTTTTTTACGGCTTTTTTAGCAGCTTTTTTGGCTGTTTTCTTTTGGGGAGCTTTTTTTACGGCTTTTTTAGCAGCTTTTTTGGCTGTTTTCTTTGGGGGAGCTTTTTTTACGGCTTTTTTTACGGCTTTTTTGGCTGTTTTCTTTGGGGGAGCTTTTTTTGCGGCTTTTTTAGCAGCTTTTTTTACGGCTTTTTTCACCGTCTTTTTGGCTGCTTTTTCAGCCGGAGATTTTGCCGTTTTTTTGGCTGCTACCTTCCTAACTGCCTTTTTTGCAGTGGCTTTCTTAGCCGGTTTCTTCTTTTTTGCCATGATGATTTTGTGAGAAATTTGGTGTAGAGGGACACACCTCACCTATTATATGTCCAGCAGCGAAATCCGCCGGGAGGCGTATGTTTGTGACGGACGCCTAATCGTCAAGTTTTTTCACACTTTGTGGGAAAGAAGATTCAACGGATGAATCGGGAGTCAAGGTTGCTAAGGAAGGACTGAAGTTCTTTAACCTCTTTCATTAGTGAGATCATCTGATCGACTGGAAGGTTGGGATCAGCCAGCTGGGCGCGGAGGGCGCTTTCTTTCTTTTGGAAATACGAGCTCAGGAGGAGGGTCACTGTTTCTTCGGCTGCCTGGAGGGGCTTTTCCGGAGGTTCCTCGGTAAAGGTCTTGAGAAGCGCCAATTGCTCGGGTTGGCTTAGGGTGGAAATGAAGGCCTGACGGGCGGACGCGCTTTTTGGGTCGGGTCGGCGGGCAAGGATGGAGCGCAGGATTTGTCCGCCCGGGGTGTCTTCAATGGTTTCGTGGAGGGCCTCAAGTTGCTCGCAAAGGTAGTCACAGGCTTCTTTTGAAACCATGGCGAGATGGCAAAGGTAGGCGACGGAGTGATCGATGGGAGCGGGTGCAGCTTTTTCGAGTGGAGGATTCTCTTTTTTGTTTCGATCGGGAAACTTGCGCTTTTCGGTTTTGGCCGTGGCGACGGCCTGACGGAAATCATCGGCTCCAAGACGAAGACGGGTGGAGAGATTCTGAATAGTGGCGTCTCGCACGAGGTCATCGCTCATTTCCGCCACAAGTTCGGCGAGCCCTTTAAGAAGGGTGGCGCGGTCGGAGGCGGAGGCGAGATTGATACTTGGTAGTTCCTTGTCGAGTTTGGCGTCGAAGAAGTCCCTTGCGTTCTCCATAAGCTCGCGGAAGGCGTCGGCTCCGTGGGATTTGATGAGGGTATCGGGGTCCTCTCCGTCGGGGAGGTGCATTAATTTTACGGGAAGCCCGGCTGCGGTGAGTTGGGCAAAGGCCTTGTCGGCTGCAGCGAGGCCTGCGAGGTCTCCATCGTAGCAAAGGACGATTCGATCGGTGTAGCGCTTGAGCATCCGTGCGTGCTGCTCCGTGAAGGCAGTGCCGAGGGGGGCTACGGTGTTTTCGATTCCTTCTTCGTGCAAAACAATGGCGTCAATTTGTCCTTCGCAGATGAGGGCGAATTTCTGCCGCCCCATGGCCTTGCGGGCTTTGTCGAGTCCGAAGAGGAGTTTCGATTTATCGAAAAGCGGAGTGTCGCTAGTATTGATGTATTTTCCACGCTTATCGCCCTCTCTCAGGATGCGCGCGCTGAATCCCACGACATCGCCGTAGTCGTTGCTGATGGGAAAGGTGAGTTGATCGTAGAATTTGATCCATAGCCCGGCGCGAGGATTGTTTTCGTCCCGCATGCCACCGAGTCCGGCCTGGACAATCTCGCGGCCCTTAAATTCCTTTTCACGGACGAACTGGAGGAAAAGGTTTGAGTTTTTGGGAGCCCAACCAATGAGCCATTTTTCCGCGGTCTCTCTGGAGAAGCCCCGGGATTTGAGGTAATCCCGCGCGTGCTGGGCATCGGGGGATTTCATCAAGAGCTTGTGGTAAAAGCGGGCGGTCTGGTTGTTCAGCTCCTTGATTCGCGAAATGCGCTTGCGTTTTCGGTCGGCCTCAGGGTCGTAGGCATCTTCGATAATAGTAACACCGGCGCGATGGGCCAGCTTCTTGACGGCATCGAGAAAGGTGAGGTTCTCGTACTGCATGACGAAGCCGATAGCGCTGCCGCTTTCCCCACAGCCGAAGCATTTGTAGCTTTGCCAGGCAGGATTGATGGTAAATGAGGGGCTTTTTTCGTTGTGGAAAGGACAGTTGGCCTTGAAGAGGGATCCGGCCCGCTTGAGGGGGAAATAGCTACCGATGAGATCGACAATATCCGTCGCGGCAAGGATTTGCTCGATAGTCTCTTCAGGAATGCGGCCCACGGGATGGATTGAAGGCGGAAATGGCCGAGATGAAATAGGAAATTTGAGAATTTTGCATTGTGGCACTTTCGAGATACAGTGCGGGCATGAATCGCATCATTCTGTTTTTGTTTGTTTTGGTGAACCTTTTGAGGGGAGAGGATGCTAATGTCCTCGGCAAGGCGGAGGAGGAGAGTTACGGAGGGAAGATTGTTCGCATCACGGTGGGGGAAAAGGATCTCTCCATTGGGCAAAGTTTTAAGTTTTGGGAGAGAACCCTCGATCGTGTCGAGGCGGAGGGCGCCAAAGCGGTTATTTTTGATCTCGATACTCCGGGAGGGCTGGCCTTTCCAACAGGGGAAATGATGAGTCAAATTGCCAATCTAAAGGTGCCGACAGTCGCTTTTGTGAATCCCAAGGCGTTGAGTGCAGGCTCCATGATTGCGATCTCGACTGATCGGATCTATATGACGCCCGGTTCGACGATCGGTTCCTCGGCAATTGTAAATGGTAGCGGGCAGGAAATTGAAAAAGTGATGCGAGAGAAGCTGGAGAGTTTTTTTGATGCACATGTCCGTTACATCGCGGAGAAGAAGGGACATCGTAAAGAAGTCATTCAGGCGATGATGTTTCTCAATGACGAAGATCAAAGTTTCGGCGAATTGGTTGTTAAGAAAGGAAAATTGCTGAATCTCAATTCGAGCGATGCAGTGAAGCTTCTTGATGATGGTCCAATTCTCGCCGAGGCAGAGCTAAAGGATCTGGATGCAGTCCTCGAGGCCGAAGGATGGAGTCGCTCAGATCTGGTGGATGCCACACCGAGTGCCTTTGAAAAACTAGCCTGGTGGGTCGCGAGTGTGTCACCGATTTTGATTCTTCTGGGATTGGCTGGCGGGTATTTCGAATTCAAGGCTCCGGGCTTTGGAGTTGGGGGGGTCATTTCAATCATCGCATTTTCTTTATTTTTCTTCGGGAACTATCTTGCCGGAAACATGGCGGGTTACGAACTGGCGGCGATTTTTGTTCTGGGTTTGATCTTAATCGCGGTGGAAATCCTTGTTCTTCCGGGATTTGGAGTGCCCGGGATTTTCGGGCTAATAATGGCGGTTGGCTCGCTTGTGTTTTCGATGATCGATGGCGTGAAGTGGCGGCAGTATGAATGGGGCAGCGGGTCGCTTCTCGATGCGATTTCCGGCCCCGCGATGTATCTTGCTATCGGGATATTTGGATGGGTTGGATTGCTTTACTTGATGTTTCGCTTTATGCCGAAAATTCCATTTCTCAATAGAACATTATTGAATGCTTCTTTGGCCGAAGGGACCGGGATGGAAACCCACGAAGGGGAGGATTCCCGGGTTGGGATGACCGGAGAAGCTCAAACGGATTTACATCCCTCCGGTAAAGCCGAAATCGATGGGAAAATTGTCGATGTCGTTGTTGAGGGAGGATTTGCGCGGAAAGGTGACGCGGTGAGAATCATCAAAGAGGATGGCTTAGGGATCCTAGTTAAGAAGGTATAAGGACCTTGCCGCTTTCCTAGATATTGGGGAATAATCCCGCAACGAAATTGATCGCAATTCTTATTGGTTCGGCGCTTTCCTCGTTTGGAGGCGAAAAAGGGAGCTTTTTAATGGCAGGACCTTGAAAGGTTGGATGGACCAACCAGGGTGATGCCTACTGGACGGTCACTCTCGTCCTCCATAGTATTGGTGATGCAGCGGAAGAGCCCATCTCAAGAGAGGAGTTTCCCAAATGTCGTAGCCGTACCTCGGAACGGCGGATTCAGGCCGGGGCTGGAGCCGCAGTAGACACAGATACCTCTCATTTAGTCGGTGACCACCAGGCGGAGGTAGAAGCCGCCGGTCCCTGGTAGGGCGACGGAGGCTTTTCGAATTTCCACGAAATTGGAGATCGAGACCTTGCTATCAGGAACTGGGGTCCAATTGATGAGATCTGGTGAGCTTTGCACGGTGTATGTCAGTCCGGACACAAGGAGATTTTTGTTGAAGGTCATGGTGGCGTTGGGTCCTTCAATCACAAATTCAGGGGCGATTTCAGGGCCGTTGACGAGGGGATTCATTCCGAGGGCGAATTCGATCAGGTTGGGAATAGAGTCACCGTCGAAGTCTTCCGTTTCACCGCTGTTCGGCGGGTTGCCGGGGCCAAAGACAGACTCGACCCAGCTGTCGTAAGTAGTGGTATGTCCTCCGGGAGTAGGATTATTGGTAGTCCAACTGGTGGCGAAGTTTCCGAAGAGGAAACCAGGCAGGCGATCGAGTGAATTGCCGGTGCCACCGGCTGCGGTGGGCCATGGTGCGGAATTTTCATAGATGACCTCGTCTTCGGTGACCTGGGGATAGAAGGTCGGGTCACTGACAGGTGGAGAATCCGGACGTTGTAAACGTACGGTGCCGGATACGTTGTCGAGTGGTCCATCCGTGAAGGGGCCAGCGAGAGGAATGGTGCCATCGATCCCATATTCACTGCGGAAGGCGGCCGCAGCCGCGGTATTGGCAACTGGATCGAAGGCGACGATGACGAGCCCTTCTCCGGGAGCGAGGGTGTGACCTGCGTTGAAGTTGAAGTCAGTGCCTCCGCGGAGTTTCCAATTCGCGAGGTTTTCTGTGACCGACCCGGTGTTACAGATTTCAACGTATTCGAAGAAGTCCTCGGCTGGTTGATTTGGATGATACATCACTTCGGAGATGACGACCGGGCCGACCTGAGCGCCGAGGTTTTCGAAGCCAAGGGTGTTACTGGTCATGGATACCAGCGTTCCTGTGCCGCTGCCATTGGGCCAACGACCGAGCGCCTCGCCTTCGAAGGCGGCGGCGAAATCAACGACATCAACAAAGCGGGTTGGATTACCCGATCCGTCGCCTTCGAGAAGCCAGAGCGTTTCTCCTTCCGCAGCGCTCAAGCTAAAGGGACGTCCTTTGGCCCAGCTGCCTTTCGTTGAGTGGTTGTCGAGGAAGGCGGTATCAATGGTGAAGGTGTTGGCACCGGTGACTGTGACCTGCCAGGTCTCATTGTAGGTTCCGGTGCCGCCATAGCCCTCGATAGTGATTGTGTCGCCTGTGCTGAGACCGTGACCGTTGTCGGTGACGGTCGTCGGTGCGGCGGCCAAAGTTCCCGAATAGGAGGTCACGGCGTTTGCCGGAGCAGTATTGAAGTCAGATTCATCGTAGCTGAGATACTGTCCGGCTCCGACGGTGGCCGCCGGAAGGCTGAACGAGGAATAGGCGGAATTGTCGTCACTAATCATCCAGCCGCCGATGGAGATTCCCGATCCCGTGGTGTTGTAGATTTCGATGGAGTCGGTCTGGGGAAGGTCGGTATGAGAGAGGACTTCGTTGATAAGGATGCGTCCGTCAGGACCTGCTCCAGCAGCTCCGGGTGAGCCGTTAAACTCGCTGCTCGATCGCCAGTTGTCGGGATCGTTAAAGCTGCCTGCGGTGCTGGTCAGTTCCAGTGATGAACCATCGCCATCGGCGCGACCGGGCCACTGGCCTCCGTTGTCGTATGTGAAGTCGAAGATGGGAGCGCCCGCAGCGCTTTCGAGGGCGATTTGCTCGCCGCCGTTGTTGAGACTTCCGGTAAAGGTGCCTGCAGGAGTCACCGATGGGTAGCGTGTGCCAAAAGCTTCGACGTCCTTGACCACCACAGCGCGTCCGCCCGGGGCCAGAGTAATCAATCCGAAAGTGAAGTCGATTCCCGCAGAAAAGGAGACCCCGTCCAGATTGAGTGTGCTTTCTGAGATGTTTTGCACCTCGATGAATTCGAAGTCGTCCGGGTCGTCGAATGTGCGTGGTATCGCCAGCCCGGCACCAGTGGCGTTCTCTGTTGCGGTGGCTGAGTAGGGATTGTAGTGGATCTCAGTAATGACGAGATCACCCGGCGCGGCGAGTTGTTCGAGGTAGAAAGAGGCCTCCGTTAAAGGTGACCATGAATCACCGTTGCCGACTCGGGCACGGGCGCGGACGAGGCCGCTGCTGCCGGGGTTGATATTGGTGCTGAGTAGCGTGGCTCCCGCTGCAAGTCCGCCGCCCTCGAGGCGTGGGTCCGTGCCATCGGTCGTGTAGTAGATACTCCCGGATGCAGCTGTGGCAGAAACGCTGCCGCCTATGGGAACCTCGCCGCCGTGTTGGCTGGAACCGTTTACAATGAACACAGGTGCATCAATTGTTCCGAGGTAGGTGTCCGAGTGGCCAGAGAATGTCCTGGATTGCCAATCTGTGATGATGCGGTCGGTGCGGGTGGTGCCTGTCAAGGGGAACCACGATCCGAGCACCCCGTTGGACGGGCTCGTGCCCGGACCTCCGGGCGTTCCGTAGACCGCTCTGGTCCAGTGATTGTCACGGGTGTAGGCAGTGCCGCGATCGTCACCCCAACGTGCCGACTCTCCGATGATGGCTGTGTCGATAAGTGTGGCAAAATTCTCGAAGCGCGTACGGTTGTTTAGGTTATTGAGGGCACCGTTGTTGAAGAGATGCTTGTAAGCACGGTCTGCGAAAAGTACGCGAAATTCCCGGTAGTCGCGAAGGTCATCAAAAATACGAGCACCGTCAAATTGTCCGCTGTTGCTCGGAGGGCTGGTGTTAGTCTCGCTCTCGAAGATGCGCTCGGTGTCCCAGCAATAGAATCGCCACGGTGCGTTGGCTGTTCCGCCACCTGCACAACGCCAGTTGTCGTTGTTCTTAAGATCAGCGTTGCGGCCAAAATACTCGGTGATGACGAAGTCGATATAGTTTTCGACATCGATGACGGCCTTGATCTGCGACCAGCTACTTGAGTTGTTGGTAACCACACCGATCATCTGATTGTATGAGGCGTTCTCCTCGGAGGTCGCGCTTCCGGGGTTACGGCCGAGGACTTCGTCGTCCTCGTAGCCGTTATGGGCGGCGTAGTGATCGTTCTCAAGTCGCTCGTGCAGGTTGTAGAGTCCCCAGTAGAGGCCGTTGATGTAGACGTGGGCATAGTGCCCGTGTCCACCGTCGAGGTTGCCCATGTCGATCATGGTGGAGCGAGCCCATTGATCACGGATCATGGTGGCGCGGGCGCGTTGACCGGAGTTGCTGTGCACCCAGGAGTTGTTGTACATCGCGCGTAGATGGAGGCTGTCGAAGGTGGTCACGTCATTTCCTTCGAAAACCGGGAAGTTGAGTTTGCCCTCTCCGTAGGTGTCTCGGAAGCGCATGCTCATCGAGTGTTTGACCGCCTTGCTCGGGGTGCGACTTGCACCACCCTGAAGTTTTGCACCGCAGTCGATCTGGAATCCACTGAGGGTGTTTACTCCGTCAGTGAGCGGGTCGGGTTGAAAATATTCGGCGGAAACGGGTGCCTCGAGATTTCGATTCCCGCTGTTTACCCAGATGCCGCCGGGGCCAAAAAAGTCTAATGGGTCACCCACGAGAGAGACGGTTGGAACAGACCGCAAGCCAGTCTGAAAGCGCGTGGCATAGGTTCCGGACTGGGAGATTGAGGTATCGACTTCGTAGTCGTTGTTGCCCCAGTTGTTGGGGTAGCCTGCGGGTTTGACCTGGGTGGCGACGTCGACCGGGAAAATATAACTCTGTGTGTCAACGTCGGTCTCTTGTTGGCCGGTCTTGTATGCGCGGGCGCGCAGGACTGCCGTGGTGGTGATGCTGATTGGGGCCAAATAAGTGCTTCCGTTTGAGAGGGTGGGTAAGGTTCCGTCGGTGGTATAACGAATGGTTGCCCCAGGGGTATCGGTGGAAATGGTGACGTCGAATGCGGAGGTATAGTAACCTCGCTTGTGGCTGAAGTTGGTGTCGGCTACCAGCAATACACCGCCGGGATCATTGGCGGAGCCGGGAGTTGGGTTTTGGAAGAAGACAGATTCCCCGGTGACGGGGTGAAGGCCGTATGAAATATCGTCGTCTTGCGAGGGATAGTCGCTGCTACCGGGACCGAATTCGCTGGCGATGGTTCCCGAAGGTCGGACCAAGGCGAGGTATTCGCCACCGGCGGAGAGTTTGAAGTTAGTACGTAGATTTCCGTTGGCATCCGGCGCGTTGTCATTTGAGGCATAGACGATCAGGAACTGTCCGGAGCCAAGGTTGGTGCCGGGAGGAAAGGTCCACTTGGCAAGGTCTCCGGCGTTATCGGTCAACCGCCAACCGCCGAGGTCAAGAGTGGTGGATCCTGTATTAAGAATCTCGATCCAGTCTTCGCTGGTCCCCGGAACCTGATTGGCGATGGGATACCAGCTGTTGGCGTTGTTTGACATGCCTCCGTCGTTGGCAGCCATAAATTCATTAATGACCAGCTCGCTGACCTCCAGGGTAGTAAAGCTGAGAGAGGAACCTGCCCACGAGATTCCGGCGGCGTTTTGGGCGCTTGCTCGATAGAAGTAAGTGGTGAGCTGCGAAAGACCGGAGAGGGCAGTGGAGAAATCGGCCCCCTGCAGACCCAGACTAATGGAGTCGTCCCAATTGCCAGGAGTGGTTCCGCCGTCGTTGTCTCCGTAATAAATGGTAATGGTGGGAATATCTCCGCCGGTGGAAGTGACGTCACCGCTGACTTGCGCTGCGGTGCCGGTTACGTTGGTAGCAGCAGTATTGGTGAGAGTGGCCAATGAATATGCAAGGGTGGTGAGATTTTCAGTGGATGGCGCCCAGGAAGTGCCGCCTGAATTCTGAGCACGTGCGCGGAAAAAGTAGGTGGTGTTTGAGGTGAGATTGATGAGTTCGGAGGAGAAAGCTCCGGACTGTGCCCCGACCGTGACGAAGTTGTCCCAACTTCCGGTATTGGTCCCGCCGTCGTTGTCGCCGTAGTAAATTGTAACATTTGGAGTTTCGCCTCCGGTGTTGGTGACGGTCCCGTTGATGGTGGCACTGGTGAAGTCGACGCTGCTTGCAGCGTTGTTGACAATGGTTGGAGGATTCGGTGGGGCACCGGTGGAGAAGGTCGCGGAGGAGTTGGCCCAGTCGTCTCCCGCGTTGTTGCTGGCGAAGGCGCGAAAGTAATAAGTAGTTGCCGGGTTCAGGCCGGTGAGTCCGGTTAAGAATGTTCCACTCTGATTGCCGAGGGAAACGGAGTCGTCCCAGTTGCCGGGGGTAGTGCCGCCATCGTTGTTGCCCCAGTAGAGAGTAACTGTCGGGTTGGCTCCGCCGGTGTCAGTGACCTCGCCGCCAATTGTGGCTGTGGTTGTCTCAATGCTGGTTGCGCCATTGTTGACAACCGTGGGTGGATTCGATGCGAGCACGGTGCCGTCGAGAATCACTCCCATGAAACGGGCTCGCGAGCCGTCGCGGTCGCCGTGGGTGAAGTTGTAGGTGACAGTGTCATAAACGCCGTCGGTAGTGAAATTGAAATTAGTGATCCAGCCATAGTTCGTATTCGGACCATTACCTCCCTGGGTTTCTATGGCAACGATGTTCGGCTGCCCGGGTCCGCTCATGGTCAAGGTCAGAGTCCAATTGTTGACGTAGGTTCCGTGAGGAATGTATATCTGCCCGGATCCAAGCCCGGAGATATCGATGGTGCCATTGACCTCTGCGGTGCGGGCGAAAGTATTGGCTGCTCCGCCGACGCCAGTCGGATTGTGGTTTTTGGACGATCCCGCGAAGGTGACGGCCGCACCCGGATCGTTGGTAGTCCAAACATTGGCCCAGTTTTCACCATTGCTATGGACATTAGCGGAAGGAGAGGTCGGAGTGGGGATCCGGCCGGCTCCTCCGCTGGCGTAGGTGGTCAAGGCACTTCCGTTTCCAGCATTGCCAACAAAGTTGTAGTCTAAGACCGTGCCGTCTCCCAAGGTGGTTTGGAATGTAGGGGATCCTGGCTCCGAGCCTCCGTTGCCCCGGTTATTGTATTTGGCATTTCCAGGAAACACCGAAAGGTCGAAGTTGGCATTGTTGCTCGATACCTGCGTGCGAGAGATGAAGCTCAGGTCGGCGGCTTGTGATGAGATTGCCGTCAATAGCGTGGCGGCGAAAATGGACGAAAATGAAATTGGTTTCATCAGTAATTATTATGTGTGCGAAAGAGTAACACTGTCGCTTTTGGTGGTAATCTAGGCTTTTAAGGACCATGGTGAAATAGAAAAAACGGCTCCTTTTAAGATCCTCGCAACTGGGAATGATTCTCCAATAAGATTTGATTTTCAAGGTGTAGGCTGATTCGATTATCGGGAAAGGATGAGATCCAGAAAAGCAAGTTGGTTTGTTTATATCATTCGTTGTGGCGACCTCTCGCTCTATACGGGGATTGCCACTGATGTGGACCGGCGATTAGCTGAGCATGAATCGCAGGGGACAAAAGCGGCGAAGTATCTTCGAGGGCGACTCCCCTTGACCTTGCTCTATCAACAGGAAATTGGAAGCCGCTCGGAGGCCAGCAAAGTTGAATTACGGATCAAGTCGTTGAGTCAGAAAGAGAAATTGGCGTTAATCAAGGCGCTGAAATGAGCAAATTTTAAAATCCTCTGAGTCGCATCGCTGAGTCAGGTCCTGAGGCATAATCCCGGGGTGTGGTTGGTCGATGAAGTGCCTCCGAATTATCTCAACCAGCGGTTCACCTAGAAAGGGAGAAGTTTTTTGATCAGGGGATCAAGTGGCGCTTCGATGGTAAGGTCTTCTTTGGTGACCGGATGTTGGAGTTTGAGAGATTTGGCCTGAAGGAGCATGCGGGTGCCGATTTCGTATTTGGCACCGAGTTGGTCGCAGCGTTTGATCTCGGCGTAGCGGTAGTCTCCAACGATGGGGAGATTGTCGAAAACGAGGTGACGGCGGATTTGATGGAATCTTCCGCTTTTCGGGCTGGCCTCGATGAGGGTCAGTTCGGGAGGGATTTTCTGAAGAATTCGAAAATGAGTCTCCGCAGGCTTGGCTTCACTCGTGTCGTTTTTTGCGAGAGGTTGCCGACAATTCCATTGATCTTGATCAGGGAATCCGTCGATGACGGCGAGGTAGGCCTTGTGGACTTCGTGTCGCTCGAAAGCGAAGTGCAGTTCGCGTGCGACGTCGCGATCGGTGGCGAAGAGGAGGACTCCCGAAGTAGGTCGGTCGAGACGGTGGATAGGGTGGACTTGCTGGCCAATCTGATCGCGGAGGATTTTCATCGTCACCTCATCGTCGGGTTGCGCCTTGTCGGCGGGGATGACCATTTGCCCGGCGGGTTTGTCCACCGCGACGATCCATTGATCCTGAAAAAGAATATCGATGTCTTGGGTTTACAGCTAGCGGAGACATAATCGAGTGTTTTTCGTTTGCGAAGAGGATGGATCCGACGCAAAGGTTCGGAGTGAGGCGGTTGTTCTACATATTATTCGGAGTGCTTCCGATGAGCGGGGAGGAGGTTACGATCATGGCGGCGAATATTAGTAGTGGAAATGGCCAGTCTTATGATCCCGGAGAAGGGACGAGGATTTTCAAGGGATTGAAGCCCGACATTGTTCTCATTCAGGAATTCAATTTCGGGAGCAATACCGATGCGCAATTGCGGGCTTTTGTAACGGATGCCTTTGGTGCGGAGTTTTCGTATGTCGAAGAAGGAAAGCCCTCGGGAGATATTCAAAATGGGGTCATTAGTAGATTTCCGATTCTCCAATCGGGGATTTGGGATGACGACGATATGTCCAATCGCGAATTTGTCTGGGCGCAGATCGATGTCCCCGGCGAAAAGAATCTATGGGTAATTAGTGTGCACTTTAAGGCCAGTTCGAGTGGCGCTTCGCGCAGGGTTGGGCAGGCAAGGCAATTGGCGGAATACATCGAGGCGAATGTTCCGGTTGATGATTACCTTGTGATTGGAGGTGACTTTAATGCGCAGAATCGCACGGAGTCTTTTTTAAATGAACTCGATCATCTCGTGAAGGTGACTGCGCCCTGGCCGGTGGATCGGAATAGCGATGGTGATACCAATGCGGGGCGTTCAAGGCCCTACGACTGGGTGATGGTGGAACCTGATTTGAATAGCCTTGAAGTGCCGACAGTGTTGGGCGGGCGAAGTTATGCCAATGGGATTGTCTTTGATAGCCGGGTCTTCACTCCGCTCTCTGCAGTGGCTCCTGTTTTAGCTGGAGACAGCGGGGCTTCTCAAATGCAGCACATGGCCGTGATGCGAACCTATGATTTTCCTCCGGAGCTCGACGATTATGAAAGCTGGGTAGTAGAGAGATTTTCGGCACAAGAGTATGCCCAAGGCGAATCGATTTGGGGTGCACTAGCCGATCCTGATGGCGATGCTTCAGTCAATTTACTCGAGTATGCCTTCGGGACCGATCCGACGGTTGCGGGGAGTCGGGAAAAGTTCCCGGAAGTGGCAATCGTCTCTGGGGAAGATGTTGTGAGTTTCCTGGTGAGAGACGGATCTGCGTTGACCTATGAACTCCAGGTTTCGGATGATCTCAGTGACTTCGTTGAGTTGTCGGGTGGAGTTGTCAGCGACGGTCCGGTGAGCGATGGTTTCAAAATGAGGACGGTGACCTTGCCGATATCGAACAAAAAGTTCTTTAGGCTCAAAGTTGTGCGTTAGAGGATTTCAATTTCCCGAACGAAGAGGCTTTTTTTGTCGGGTTCGCCATCATTCACCGCTTCGAATCGCAGGTAGCGGATTTTGACTTCTTGATTCAACTTGAGTATTTGTTCCGGCTCCCAGGATGTTGCGCTTTTTGCTCCGAGAAGAAGTGGCGATTGATCTGTCGATTGACTTCCTTTGAGGTTCCATTTTGAAGGGGTTCGTTTTTGATCAGCGAAGTGGATTTTCACTCCTTTAATCGCTCTAGCTTCTCCGAAGTCGATGACGAGATGATGAGGGTATCCTTTGGCTCCCTCGCCGATGTCAGTCAGCCAACACTTGTTGCGATCACCATCGATACTCCGTGAGGCGCGGCGAAGTGCTTCGACCGGGTCGTTGTGTCCGGAGGCGGCTATGATTTTCCATTTGGCGGGAGCAGGACCGAAGGTTTTGGAATTGATGGGGCCCAAATTTCCAACCTTGTCGATCACGAGAGCGGAGATTTTCCCGGAGTCGAAGGGGAAGGGTTTTTGGAACTTGGGAGATTCCTTTGTTGGTTCCGAACCGTCCACGGTGTAGTGAACTGGGCTGCCGGGAATCGTTCCATCCATGGAGACGAGACCATCACGGCTGCGCTTGATTCGGACGGGGGAGACCGGAGTGGTGAGAGCGGAGACGTCCATCCACTTGCTGTCCTTGGCTCCGGTGAGGTGGAGGTTTTTTTTGGGTGCGGCCAAGACGAGGGCGTAGGTTGCGCTGACGAGATCGTCTTCGCCCATGTAAGGCGCGCCCATGTGTGGCGTGGAGAAGCGTAAGCCGTATCCGGGTTCCCAGGCAAGGGCAAACCACCAGGCGTATTGTTTGATGACGTCGCGGTAGGCGTCTTGGTTGGTGAGATTGAGGGCGAGCAAGCCGAGTGCTCCACCGGGCTCGCCATAGGCATGGGAATTACGAATCCACGGGTGGCGTTCGTGCATGATCTTGGTGAGCGCGTCGCGCATGTCGGGACGTTCGCCTCGGAGTTCGCACGCCATCGCGCAGAGTCCGCTGCGGCTCCAGAATTCGCCGAGGTCTTTGTAGGAGGCGTTGTATCCCATGGCGCCGTGACCATTTTTTGATTTCGGGTCGGACCAACTGTGTTCGATGTAAGGAGTGAGTTCTTCCCAAATCTTGGATTTCATACCGCATCGCTTGGCGAGGGCTTCGAAGACGATGAGGTGGGCGAGGGGGGCCATGAGTGCTTTTTGTCCGTAAGGAAGTCCGCCAATGCCGTGTCCGAGAGCAGGCATGCCCCACTTTGAAGTGTGCGTGCCGGTAAGGGCCCAGTCGCGAATGTCTTGCATGCGCCCTAGGACTCTATCGTCTCCGCTGGCGAGGTAGTATTCCGAGTAAAGGATCCCCGCGTAAGCAGAATGCCAGAAGCCGAGGTTGCCGAATTTTTCCGCTTCGGGGTAGCGGTTGAGAAGATAGTCGACAGCCTTTTTTATGCGTTCGGTATGCTGCGTATCGCGTGTGGCCATGAGGGCGAGCGCGGAGAAGGTGGTGCGAATGGGGTCGCGGCTCCACGATCCGTCGGGACGTTGGTTTTTGACGAGATAGGCAATGAGATCCTGATGAAGAACGTCAGCGGTTTTGTCTTTTCCGGGATCGAGGTTGGAAAAGTTCATCGCGCGGGGAACCTTCAATTGAAGTCGCTCGATTTTTCCTTTTCTCAAGACTCCAAGCTCGACGGTGTTGCGCATGTCTTCGCGTCTCTGGGGGGAGGCGGCGGCGAGAACCGCTCTTCCCAGGGTGGATTCATGGCTGTGATAAAACCAATCCCAACCGGGTTTCAGGTCATTGAGAGGGAGAGGCCGGCGATTGACTTCGATAATCCGGTCACCGGGTTTGAGCCCGGCCTTGTCTGCGGCGAGTCCTTTGCGGACTTCCATGACAGGGAGCATGGTTTGGGCGTGTTCCGTCATTGCGGAGAATCCGAGAGATCCGGCATTGAGCTTGTCGGGCCCGAGTCCGCCATTGGAGCGACCGAAGAGGTGCTTGCCGGGCTTGCTATTGATACGGCAAAGGTGAACTCCCTGACTTTGGACGCCGCCTCCTGAGATTGTAAGTTGGAGGGTGAGCTTCTTGCCGAAAAGCTGCGCTGTTTTCTCGGGAGGGATCTCCGCCCACAACCTTCCGGATTTACTTGGGGTGGTGAGGATGCTGGCAACGATTTTGTTTTGATCGTCGGAGAGAGTTAGCATAGCCTTTCCGGGACTTTTTAGAGAATCGAAGCCGAGGAAGGTGGTCCATTCACCTCCCGCCTTACTTTCCTTTTCGGTGAGGTCCTGAAAATTGATTGTGCGGGTCAGCGTGAGGCCGGTGGGTAAAACGAATCCCGATTGCTCCTCTTGCTCCCAGACTTTGATGTCCGCTTTCTTACCCTCTTTGATCTTCCACCCAACCGGGAGCGCTTTGGGATTTTTGCTCTTGCTGAAATCGCCGAGTTTCGAGTCGATAGGGGTCGCCTTGGTGATTCCAAAGCCTAAAAGCAAAATTGCAAATAACCGCATGGGGTAACCATTGCTGATTATGAGGCTCTTGTCTTTCCAGAAATTTCAGGAAGCTTTTCAGTGGGCGGTTTTGGGGCGATTTTCAAGAGGATGAAGTAGAGTGTGAAGGCGATGCCCTGGAGGGTAATCAGGTAGTAGGGATACGGTCCCATGTGGTCGAAGAGGGTTCCGGGATCCGGGAGCTCATTGAGGAATCCGTAGTTCTGCCCGATGATCCAGTTGATCGTCATGACGATGGCCATGTAGCCCCAGCTCCAGCAGAAGATTCGCAGGAGCGCTCCTTTCTCCGGAACGATCTTCAGCCCCCAGACTAGGAAAATGGCCGCAATGGGAACTCCGCCATGCTGTAAGAAAAAAACGTAAAATTCAATATTAGAGCTGTCAAACGAGAGGATTGGCGTGATTAAGCCCTGCGTCGTTCCCGCGATACCCCAGAGAAATCCAATTTCAGTGATACGTTGGCTTCTGGTGACGAGGGCGTAGGCGAGAAGAAAGGATACGACGTCGCAAAGGTAGAGTGGAAGCGCGGATTTGACGACCATTTCCCACCCGAAGGAACCGGTGCCGTAGCGGACGAGAGTGAGGACGGGGTCGAGTGAGACGGCGGTGACAAGAAGGACCGCCATGGTGTAGCGAATTCGTTTGAGGGTTTTTGGATCGGGTGATTTTCGAGCGTAGCGGGTTAGGGCGAATGTCGTTATAAAGATGACGAGGATGGCGAGGAGATGAGCGATTCCGAAAAGCTGGAATTGCGCTAGGAAGGAGAAATAGTCGGAGAAGATCATGTCGGAGAGACTGCGGAAAGATTGGGTAGGAGCATCATCGAGAATTGGTGAGGGATCATTGATTGCGTGAATTATTTCTCGAGCCACCCATAACCGCGCATCCATTCTTCGCAGGCGGACGACCATGCGTTGGTGGCGGCTATTTTATGAGCGAGGCCGACGCCGTGACGACCTTTTCGGTAGATGTGAAGTTCCGCCGGGACTTTGGCCTTTCGGAGGGCGAGGTAGAACTGCACGCTGTTTTCGGGAGGGACCAAGGTGTCCTCGTCAGTGTGGAAGAGGAAAGTTGGCGGAGTCTCCGAGTTGACTTGTTTGTCGTTGGAAAGGTGGTTGATGAGTTCCTTGTCAGGAGATTCTCCGATGAGGTTTCTTTGCGAGCCCATGTGGGTTGAGTCCTGTCCGAAGGTGATGACCGGATAGCAAAGAATCATGAAATTCGGGCGTGAGCTTTGTTTGTTGATCGGGTCTTTGGCTTGGGGGTTGCCGAGGTCGAAATGAGTTCCCGTGGTGGAGGCTAGATGACCACCGGCGGAGAAGCCCATGATGCCGACTTTGTCGGGATCGATCTTGAGAGATTTTTCCTTGGAGCGGACGGTTCGAATTGCGCGTTGGGCATCCATCAAGGGAACAGGATGCTTGTAGCCGCCATTGCCGCGGCGATAATCGAGAATGACTGCGGTTACTCCGAGTGAGGCGAACCATTCACCAATGTCGTGGCCTTCGTGTCCGTTGGCGAGTCCGTGGTATCCGCCGCCTGGGCAGACCACGACGGCGGTGCCATTTGCCTTGTCCGCAGCGGGAGCGTAGGTGAGGAGGGAAGGAATGTCTTTTTTAGGGTCGCTTCCTTTGCTCTCGGGAGATCCATCAGGCCAGAGGAGTTCTTTAACTGGTTTCTGGGCCTGGAGAGTAAGCGTGCTCATGAAGAGCAAGCTTCCGGCTGCAAAAAGAATTGGGAGTTTCGCCATCCCTCAAATTCGGTTTTTGTGGAAGATAGGTCAATCTTGTTTATAGTCCAAAAGAAGACCGACAGGAAACTGCCGGTCTTTTTTAAATTAATCCTATGGAGAATTACGCCTTCTTGACGTCAACCCACTGTCCGGTTTTGGCGGACTCGAGGACGGCGTCACAGACATACTGGGTGCCGAGGGCATTACGGAAGTCAGGATAGGCTTTCTTCGCGCTCGGGTCATCGAGGCCCTTCATGAACTCGACCGCGCCGTGTACGAAGGAGTGTTCGTAGCCGAGGCAGAGTCCGGGAACCCACCAGTTCCCGGTGTAGGGATGATCGCCATCGGAGACATGAATGTTGGACCAGCCGCGTGTTTCACCAGGCACTTCGTGATCAAAGTATGATAAGCGATTCAGGTCGTGGAGATCCCAGGAGAGGGATTTGTCGTGGCCGTTGATCTCGAAAGTTTTCAGGGCTTTGTGTCCCCGGGCATAGCGGGTAGATTCGAAGATGGCGGTGGAGCCGTTTTCGAAGCGGGCGAGGAAGGCGCAGGCGTCGTCGATGGTGACGGGATGCTTTTCACCGGTCTCCTGATGGACGCGTTCTTTGATGAAGGTTTCGGTCATGGCCGAGACGCTAACGATGTCGCCATTGATCCAGCGGGCGCAGTCGATGTTATGGGCCAGAAGGTCTCCGGTAACACCGGAACCCGCGGCCGCGGCATCAAGACGCCAGAGTGCTTCGCCGCCCTGCGGGAGTTCTTCGGACATTGTCCAGTCCTGCAGGAAGTTGGCACGGTAATGGTAAATGCGTCCGAGTTCACCACGATCGACGATTTGCTTGGCAAGTGTGACAGCAGGAAGGAACCGGTAGTTGTACCAAACGAGGTTGGGTAGTCCGGAAGCTTCGATCGCCTCGACCATCTTGAGTCCTTGCTCGCCGTTCAAGGCGAGGGGCTTTTCGCAAAGGACCATTTTGCCATTCTCAATGGCGGCCATCGCGATATCGTAGTGGGAATTGTTCGGTGTGCA
>Ga0115013_10000135_pt1 | contig 49620 bp, 41 predicted proteins | sample SouAtlMetagenome_2_FD_88686 | JGI IMG/M metagenome (GOLD analysis project Ga0115013, IMG submission 88686) | Marine eukaryotic phytoplankton communities from Atlantic Ocean - South Atlantic ANT15 Metagenome | ecosystem: Environmental > Aquatic > Marine > Oceanic | place: South Atlantic Ocean...
CCGCCAGGGGACCAACCAGTGATCCCACACTCGAGGAGTGGGCTGTACGCTTTCACAATCAGCGAACCCGACGCGTCATATGCCACCAAGACCTCAAGCAAACCGTCTTGGTTGATATCAGTAAGCACGGGACTGCTCTTGACCAGTTCCGCGGCACCGAGATCGACTGACCATGCGATTTCCGCGTCCTCTCCCTCAATGATTCGTAAGTGAGAGTGGTCATTCGAGTCTTGTTGAACAATGAATGCAAATAGGGAGTCGCCGCCACAGCGATCCTCCGCACCAGCTTCCACGATTATCTGATTTTCAAGACTGGCGATTGGAGTACTCAGGGCATCATTGCCCAAGGAGTACGAGCCATATGCCCAGTCCATCACTGGATTTGTGATGGAGTCAAGTTTCTGTGCAGCTCCCGGATCACCGCCCACTGAGCCGCCATCTGGGCCATGATTTGCAGTAATTGGTAACCGATTCGGATTCTGTCCAAATTGTTCCCAAACAGGCAATTCAGGATAGTTGTACCATGGAGGACTTTCATGGGGCGAATTGATTACTCCCTCCTCCAAATGAGGGACAGATTCGAAGCCCCTCTCAGTCAATGGAAGCATCAATGACGCCTGAAGAAGTACCACAACTAGTACAGCTTTAGCACTAGGTCGAAAACCAGCGCCCCTGATATCCACGTATCAATCCGATTCGCAGCCATCTTGAACGTTCGCCCAAGTCGATCGGTCTAGGTTGCGATTGATGATCATTAACATGACTAACGGGAACCCCATAATATCCATCGCGCTTATAGCCCTCGCCGGTTCCGGCCGGACATCGGGATCTTCTCCAGAGGCTGCGCCTGTGAAGGACGGGAACCTTCCGGCGGCCTAGGCCGAGGAGCGTCCCGACAAGCGGACGTGGAACTATGTACACCCTAATCACCAAGGAGGATACCATTCGTATCCCTGCAGAGTATATCCGTCGAGGACGGAAGCTAGAGGAACACATCGATGAGCTCGCTCACCAAGCATTTGAGGGACAATTCGATGAAGATGAGAACTATGTATTGCTAACCTTTGATCATGAGACTCTCGGCCGTGGAAAGATTATCCACGGAGATGGTGCAATCTACCAGAGGGTGAGGTTCCGAGCTCTTCTGTTCACTATGGAGACAAACGAGATAGTGGATGGAGCAGTTTCAGAGATATCTGAATACGGGGCATTCGTCAGGATAGGGCCCATAGAAGCACTGCTTCACAAGTCGCAGATTCTGGATGAGCCGATTAATGTCAATCCGGCTGAAAGGAGAATAGAGGGAGCTAAATCTGGCAAACTCATAGAAGTTGGAACGAATGTAAGGTCGAGAATTGTGTCGAAGGCGATCAATCAGAACGACCCCCGTTCGAGCAAAATAGGGCTCAACTGCAAGATGGCCGGACTGGGAGCACATCAGTGGATCGAGGGGGATGAGTGAACATGCCAAAGCAACCATTCGCCTGCGGCGAGTGCAATCGCATTCTACCGGACCCTGAGAAAAAGAACGATCCAGTCCAATGCATGTCTTGTCCAAATGCTCCCGTTACCACTGATTGGCAAGGATATGTCATCATACTCGACCCATCCCGGTCTGAAGTCGCACGACGGCTCAATGTTACTACTTCCGGGGCCTATGCCCTGAAAGTCAATATTCGCTGAGGTATTTGTATGGAAATCATTGATAGGAAAGACAACCCTTTGCTTAATCGGGTTGAGATGAGATTTGTTTGGAATCATGAAGGGAAAGCAACCCCGACCAGAAGAGAGATGGTGGAAGCGGCTGCAAAATCTGAGCCAAATGCAAAGAAGGAACTCACATACATCAAGGATGTTAGAACCGTTTTCGGAAAAGGCCGTACGGAGGGCATCGCACTAATTTACTCGAGTGCCGAGTCTGCATCAATGGAACCTGGCTACGTAAGTGCGAGGCACAAGGATCTTTTCGAAGAATCGCCATCTGAGTCTAAGGAATCAACGGAGTAGATATCATGTCGGATGGAAAACCAAACCCAAATTCAAGGCACAGCAAGTACTCCATTGAGGGGGAGAAGTTAGTTAGGAAAGCGCCCTTTTGTCCACATCCTTCGTGCGGCGAGGGTATTTTTCTAGCGCGTCATGCAGACAGATGGTCTTGTGGAAAGTGTGGCTACACCACCTCTGATTCAGAGGAATAACCACCCCATCGTTCGATAGCACCATCGTTGCATATGCATTTGTCGACCCCTAGCATGCCAACACCTATTTCGGACCTCATCCGGATTAACAAATGATCATTCTTGAATGAGCCATCGTGACGCCATCCTGTCCATTTCCACCCCTCGTCATCAGCATGAGCGCCAAGCACGGGACCAGGAATTTTTCTTATGTATTCGATAATCTTCTGATCATTGTCCATTAGGACGAATTCCTTGCCGCGCGTCATGACCATTGTGCCCAATTCACTTGAGTACACAGCACGATTGACCGGATTCCGAAGATCGAGTAAACCCCTGTCCAATTCAACACCCTCTTCAGCAGATAGTAGAGCCCATTCTCCTCCCTCCGATATCACCAAAACTCCTGATTCAGTAATCAATATCGATGCAATACGATCTCGGATTTCAGGCCCAGAAGATAGAGTCCATGTAGGGTATTGAACTCTCCAAGATTCATTCACACTCGCCACATCATCGTGGATTTTGAGATCCATCGAGTATATTCCCAGGCCAGTTAGAGCGAATATGAATCGACTTCCTGCACCACCAACTGACTCAATCGTTCCTTCGAGCTTCCTCCACCATTTGGCGCCTTCAGGACCTCCATCCACAACACTTTCGCGACTCATTTCAGAAGCCTCTCCAAAATCAATAAAGAATTCTGCAGGGATTAGCCCCATGTATGTCGACGTACGTTCAACATCGTACAAGTTCCATGACGCAATAAGGTGCCCATCGAGGAGAACTGATGACGATATGGGGTCTGACATTGGCCGGAGAACATCTGTAACTTGCCCACTTCTGTTCAACCCGATCAACTCCCCCTCAGTTCCAACCACTATGGCAGCGTCGCGATAATTGTGTACGTGCAGGGGCGTGACTGGCAGCATGGACATGCGCCTAGGTGGGGGCAGTTCAACCTGCGCTCAATTACTAATACACGAAACAACGTGCCAATACTGATGACGACCCTCATTCTGGCATCCAAGGCAGATTCTGCGTCATTGACACTCCATCGGGCCATGATTGGGGCACATACGTGGGAGTCGACGCCCTCTCCTCTGGGGGAATTGCTAATCAGCACTGAAATAGATGCTCACATGCTCCTTATCGATGAGATACATATCAGAAGTGACAATGTGGGCAAGATGCACATGGATTCGATTAACAAGAATATCGATGATATCATAGTTCTTTCAAAGCACGTTTCAAGCTCAGAAGTTCCTGCAATGACAGTTCACCCGATAGGTGTTCTAACCGGTCAAGAAATAGGCGAAGACGGAAGATCCGGAGGAGTGTACGGGACACTTGTCCCCCCGAACCCCCGTATGGCCCAGTTTCTCAGAGCAATAGTTCAGAAAGGTTCCCTAGAGCCAAATTTATCTAAATTTGATTTGACATTGGAGGCAACACACCATGGGCCAGTAATGTCTCTCCCGACCATGTATGTTGAAATTGGTTCCTCGGAGAAAGAATGGACTGATTCGAAGTTAGCCTCCATATGGGCCGAGATCATCATCGAAAACCTCTCCAGCAAGGCGCCTGATCCGAATGAACGTTGGATGCTGTGTATCGGAGGCGGCCACTACGCACCTCGACACAGAGACATACTAATCAGATCAAATGAACTTGTAGGGCACATACTTCCATCGTACTCACTGCCCGATGTCGATGAAGAGGCGTCTCTCAACAATTTTGAGAAGATTCTCAGAGCAGCAATTCTGTCTATGAGGGCGGCTCGTCCAAACGCACAAGTGATAGCACATCTAGATCGAAAATCTATGAACTCAGATTTTAGGAGATATATTACCGACAAACTCGGCACCTTCGATGTAGATGTGGTCCGTGGCAAACAACTCTTGGCAATTGAGTAATCGTCAAGTGCCTATTCGAACGAGCCGGATCATGAACTTGTTCGGCCGGGTCATTATGGCATTCATGCCAATCACTCCCAAGGCGTTCATACGATTCATATCCCGGCGTTATGTTGCTGGGCCAGAGCTTGAGGATGCTCTCAGAGTCATGCGCGAGATGTCGTCTGAGAATACGTCATTCACTGTCGACGTCCTCGGGGAAGATATTTCCACATTGGAAGGAACCCAGCCATTCATCGAAGAATATAATCGACTTATAGAGGCAATAAGCCAATCTGATCTAAATGCCCACGTTTCTTTGAAACCAACTGCCTTCGGCCTCGATATAGATTACGGATATGCTCTGAAGGCTCTTTCCGATATAGTCCGTAAGGCGAATGAATCCCAGATCTACGTAAGACTCGATATGGAAGACAGCACACATACTGAATCAACTCTGAAGATTATGGAGGACCTGTATTCGGAAGGGCATCTCAACGTAGGAGTAGTCCTTCAAGGCAGGCTACTCAGAACCAACGATGACCTCTTGCGTATTGCTGAGACGATGGGCAAACACGCCGATGTCAGAATCTGTAAGGGCATATATCTCGAACCGTCAGAAATAGCATACACGAGTTATTCGGACATCGTGAACGCCACATCGGATGCTGTTGAGACAGCATTGGACCTTGGAATGTATGTGGGCATCGCATCTCACGACCACCCGGTAATCAACGCAGCCTTGCAGAACCTTCAATCTAGGGGGATAATGCCTGAAAAACCAGATCCAAGAAAACCAGCACCAGTAGTCAAGCCAGGAAAGGGGGGCGGATACGAGTTTCAGTTCTTACTTGGAGTCAGAGGCGACGTAAGAAGGCGCCTCGCTTCCAATGGGCATCTGACCCGTGTTTACCTGCCCTACGGGAAGCAGTGGTACGAATACAGTATGAGGAGACTCAGGGAGAACCCCGGAATCGCTTGGCACGTGGCCAAATCAATAATCATGCCGTGGACAAACAGAAGATGAAATCAATCTGCATGCAGGTACATTCTACGAATATCGGCCGCTGCTCTACGACCTCTCAATGTGCGACCTTTGCCCGTATGTATGGCGCGAATCACCCATGTTGAACCTTCGACTTCAATATGGGTCTCACATGAGAAAATGGTGTCTGGACTGCATTCCATCGATGATGAACGACTCACCTCTCCATCAGTCATAGTCAGAGGAATAATCACTCTGTCAACTCTGATGGCCCATCCTCTTCGAATGCTCCCCGCATCCATCTTCTTCACACTTCGAGAATCCTGTCCCTCAAGACGAGTTATCGTCCACTCAAAACCATCGTGCTCGAAGGTATCGCCCACACATATTTCCTCATCATCGTCTGAATCTATGTTCTCGAATGAAGAAGATCTGCCATCGGAGAGAGTCATCCCAATTTTGACGAGTTTACGAGGTCGTAAGATTGCGGTGTGGACGTGATTGCATTCAGAACACCTGACTAGAAGATCGACTCCACCTCCGACCTCCTTTTCTCTTAGCGTGATATGATTCGTCTCTGACGAGCAAGATGAGCAGAATAGGTCTACATGCCCTTCTGGTTTGGAAGTCATCGTTTCAAACGCGAGAGCCCCCCATTCTTCAATACAATGGAAAATAGCCATGTTTGATATCTGGGGCCTCTAGCCAAGTATCGTGACACTTGCCGGCGGCAACCTCCCGATGAGGGGCGAAGAGGAAATTCTCCATGCCTTGATTGAGCAGAACCAAGACTTCAGCATGGATGAGCCAGAGATTGCTGCAAATATCGGTCAACAGATGCTACACATGGATTTACCACTTCTTTCTCGTGATGCTAGGTCGAGAATTCGAGATATTGCTGCTAGGGTAACTCCTGAGAATGTAGTTCTAGTCGGGGGAGGCATAGGGCACCTTGCTGCATGGCTGTTGGATGCGTGGGCCACTGAAGACTCCAAGCGCCCATCTTCATTCAGAATTATAGAAGAAGGTGGAAAGTTTGGAGTGATATTAGATCGGCTTATACGCAGATATTCCGCTGAATCATGGACTTCAGTACTGTCGCGCCCATGGAATGAGGTGGTCGCTGAGACGACGGCATGGAATGCAGCATCTGCGACACCAGAAAACAGCGTCATTTCACCTATACCGCTGCCATCCCCCACTGGTATGGTGATAATCGATGTACCTGAAGTGCAACGACCTGCCAGCCTCCAACTAGCATTTGAGATAGTGAAAACGGACGGCATCATCATGGTGATCGAACCAGAAGTCCCAACAGGGGATGTGGGGGACTTCGAGCCAGGCAATCCACTGACGGAGGCTCAGAAACGTGTAGAAGCCTTCAACTCGTGGATTTCTGCGATAAGAGAATCCCAGATACGCGGATTCAAGTCGGCCTTTGTCGAACTATCGGGCGCGACATTGGTCGTACTCATTGGCCGATGAGTGTATAACATTCTTTCAAAATCTCGATTTGAAGTACTATCATTCGACATGCCCCCAATCAGGCCAACTGTATTCACGATCCCGTAACCAAATCGATCATCATGCCCCGTAACCCCTTCTTTCTGAGTGGATGTCTGTGATATCCGATTCTTGATGTCCTCTATGGCATCCCTGTCTCCTGAGCGAGCAAGGTCCGGCTCATTTTGCACTACCAATGCAAGGATACCTGACACCCAAGCAGTTGCAGCTGAAGTACCGCTCGAGTAACCGTACCAACTACCGCTATTCGTGAGTAAAACAGGTACTTCTGATGCAGGAGCTATAACCTCGGGCTTTTTGTCGGGGTCTTGTCTTGGAAGAATTGGATTGGGCCAGAGTCGACCATTATTATCTCCCTCTGAGCTGCCCGACCACACGTCTCCATTCCGATTGACACCTCCAACACATATCACATCCTCGACAGATCCAGGGGAAGCAACATCCCCGTCATCATCCGTACCGTCGTTGCCCGCTGCTGCGACCACGAAGACCCCCTCATCAAGAGCATCTTCTACAGAGTTTTCCAGAACATCAAGAGTGAGGCCTGAGAGACCTGGCCCCTGATCCCCCCCGAGACTCAGTGAGATTATGTCGGCACCTTGAGCAGAGCACCAGTCTACCGCTTCTGCAATGCCTTCATCCGTGCCGGAGCCAGAATCATCAATCCCCTTGGCGATGAGAAGTTCCGAACCCTTAGCAATGCCACCCACTCCTCCTTTGGATGCAATTATGCCAGTCATTGCAGTCCCATGACCCTGATCATCATAGGGGTCTATCTTTCCGTTTACAGCATCATACCACCCAGATATGCTAACTCCGTCCATGCCGGGGTGTGAGAGGTCCACTCCCGAGTCAACTATGCATATCGTAACTCCTGAACCATCGAGATCCCCATTCACCTTGTCAATGCCAGTCATCTCCTCGTAGTCATCTTGCCATGCTAAGAGTGTTGCAGGAGGCCCTCCAAATATTACATTCTCTTCGCTGAGGAGCCACATCGCTAGAATGGCTATGGACAGCCCGGTAACTAGGGTCGATACTGCGGTAATGAGGTATGGAAGTGCCGAAGTTTTCGATATGTCATGAGTGGAGACGCTCTCGTCATTTCGATTTAGAAAATCAGAGAATGAGTCGTTTTCTTGATCCACACTCTCCACTCCATATGGGCCAATTCTGGAGGCTACCATAGCTCTCCTTGTGTGGAAAAATGATCTTCAACGTTTGACGTGGCGCCACACGAGCCGCATGCCAGCGACCCTGTGTACTCAGCACCACAATATTCGCACTCTTTTCCTACAAGTCCCCGTCCCTCGCAATTTTCAGTTCTGCAAGAAACAATGATCGAGCCATCACCCTCTCTTGATGCAGAACTTGTCACGCCACAATCGGGGCAGGTTCCGATTTCCACCTCTATCTTTTCCGACCCCATCCCTTCAGAGACCATCCTCGCTAGCTTCGATTGTATACTTCCGCCGGAATCCCCCATCATGAATTGAGGATACCAGGAAACGTGCATGAGTAGTGCAAATGATGCCAGTCCGGATATTATGTGCAGAATTACGAATCCTCCAGTATCGCCTAAAATGGGGGGTGGACGAGCCACTGCATGGGATGCTGACCACGCACTAATGTTGAGGAATAATAGCCAGAGGAACAGGGAGATGTTCCATAGCAGAAGGCTGTGATCTTCGTGTGCACTTCGCATCCGGCGGGGATCCGGATGGATGTGAGAAACCTCCACATGAAAATCTCGTGTTTCCATCACAGATCTTCTCACAACGCCCAGGCTGACAAAGAGTATGATTCCATTTCCAATTACGACTCCTGCCCATGTCGCCAGGTCTGAATCTATTGGGAAGTACGGATCAGAAGCATGGCTGGCTATGTGCCCGTACTCAACAGCAAGTATCCCGAATATGAGGTACAGTAGATTCTCCCGCATGAGCGGAAATATTACCATCAAGAGTACATATGCTGCTACGGATATGAAGAGTGAAAGGAACGAAAGAACTAACGCTCCCCCTGTAACGTGCAGAAATCCACTCTCGGACCCAAATATCCCTCCTCTGTTGTAGTCTCCACCGCCCGATAACTCCCCGCTTCCAAGATCCCATGAGCCAAGAACAAGGCCTCCGAATGCAAGAACGAGCGGAGCTGCATGAGTGTAGGTTAAGCTACTTTTAGCCGCTATTAAATTGAATTTTATTTGCCTGAGTGCCTCGTCTATGTGCGATAGTGCTCCAAACCTAGTTCCAAATTGTGTAAATGCGTCTATGTCGGACAAGCGCGTAACAGGCTCAGAAGCCAAATTATGCTCTACGGCATCAACGTCCACATGGATCGGCTTCGATCCAACCATTTGGAAATTCTGTATACGAGTGCGGGATAGGATGCCGATTTGGCGCCGAGACGGAGATTTGAACTCCGGAGGGAAGATCCCACATGATTTCCAGTCATGCGCAATACCAGGCTATGCGACCTCGGCTTATGAGCCGGCCTGAACACCGATGGTGTTTGAGGCTGTTGATTGTTCAAAACGATTTACGCAGCGATTAAATCAAGACTCTAGGTCCCGGTGCTGCCGCCACTGTGGCTTAGGGGTATAGCGTCGCCTTGGTAAGGCGAAGGTCGGGGGTTCAATTCCCCCCAGTGGCTCCAAGAGTTATTCAGTTTCATTCGCACATTTCATAGTCTTAGTTACGTGTCGTGAGTATATGTCTCGTACGAACGCCCGCCGAGCAATACTTCTGACAGCCTTGATGCTGTTTGTGCCGATAGCCCAAGCCGACCTCTCAGAGTGGCGCGGCCCAGATGCCGTGAGGCCTTCTGATGGTGGATCAGATTTCACAGCACTGCGCATTCCCACAAATGCGACTGTATTGGACAGCTGGATGGAGATATCGAACGAGGAGGTCGCACAGTCTTCTGAGAATCTCCTCTCATGGCATGAAGACTCCCCGCACAATGATGGAGCCTTTCTCAGCGGAATAACGGTCAATTCGGATGGCCAATTGCTACTTGAAGATGATTTCACCGTATCTCAGATAGAAGACTTCGACGGGGGAAATTACACCATCGAAATGCCGAATGGATACTACCACTCCCCCGGGATTCTAGTTGTCTATTCCATCGAGTATATCCCCTCAAGCACATCATGTAGCAATCAAGACTCCACAAAACTATCTTACGGGTATGACACCGATGGCGATGGAAATCTCGACTCTGATGAGATCGAATCATCAAATGAGTACTGTCCTTCCTCGGGGCTGCCCGACAGCATTACTTCATTGAATATCACCGATTCAGGTTCTGGCTATGGCGATGGAAATCTATCTGCAACAGGCGGTGGCGGATCAGGATTCAATGGCACATACCTCTCAGGCAGAGGTATTGGTTCGGCCACCTTGGTATCAGGCGGCCAAGGGTACCAGAGTGGCACCGTGTTCAATGTGGAATGCGGGCGAGATTGCCCTGGCACCGGCGCCAATTTGACTGTTACTTCGGTTGATAGCTCCGGCGCTGTAACTGGGATTTCCCTGACTTCAAATGGCTTCAATTACACAACGGAACACACCCTCTCATTAGCTAACACCGCTGCTAGTGGGAGGCAGGTAGACATCGCTCTAACACTGAATTCGACAGGTCCCATCGTAATCGCCACGATAGACGCACTTGGCTCGGGGTACACATCTACTCCGACTATAGTCCCAAGCGGCACGACGGGAAGCGGTGCAGTGATCACGCCTGGATTAGGCGGCTTCTTCAACTGGCTGGTCGAAGATCATCCAGATGCTGCTGATTCAGCCACATGCAGTGATGGCGGTCACCTCATGGATATCGGGCAGGATCTGAATAACGATGGAACCCTCGGCACTACAGAGATACAGCAGACAATCCCTCTGTGCCACAACCCAGATATCGACTACTGGTCCTCAGTACTGCCTGAAACGATGAATGGCTCTGTTTACTTGGATGAGAGAACCCTTCCACACGGGATAGTCCCAGCAGCAGCGGTTGAGGGGAAGGTCATCGCAGGAACCATGCCCGGAAACCCCGTTCCCGCGGGCGTAGACACATCCCTCTATCTCCCTCCCCTGGATGTCCCAGTGAGCGATCTACAAGTTGGCTACACCCTATCTTTCGATCACTGGTATCACGTTGACAGCACATCCGCTGGCGATGGCGACGGCGCATGGCTCGAGTTCAGGATGATGAATGGCACATGGGGCCCATGGTCGTACATTGAACCAGCAGGAGGGTACCCTAGCACATTGTCCTCAGATGGCCCCGCAGTTCCAGGGCAGCCATCAGGCGACCTCCCGGTCTTCGCCTCTCCTTCGCACAGCGGTTGGACTTCTGAGAACATAGACCTCACAACCCTGTCGGGAATAGATGAAGCCGACAAGATACAATTCAGATTCCGACTCTGGACCCACCCGTCATCTCAGAACTTGAGGCCTGGATGGTTCCTTGACAACATCTCTTACCAGAATGTCGGCGGAATGGACGGTGGCTGGCTCCACGGATGCTCTCTCCCCGCTCAAGCAACCTGTTCGTATTCTAACTACGCTCATGGCGCCCTCCAGACTCAGATAAACACACAGGGCACATCGGCGAATTCCAAGATACGACTCAACATCGAGTACGACCTGGAGGGCAGCACGTACGACAACTACTGCGTGGAGATGTCCACAAACAACGCCACGTGGGTCGACATTTCTTCTTCGACATCTTTGACGAGTACTGCTTGCGATGACAGGACTGGAGCCATACCAGGCAATACTGGCGATCAGAGCGGGGGCCTGGTGATCCAGCAGTACACCGTCCCTTCGCAGTTCCTCAATCTGAATACAGTGTATCTTCGAATTCTTGTTGACACCGACGGTTCTGTAACTTACGGGACCCCTCAGGATAATTTCGAAGGCGTCTTTTTGACCGATGTGTCCCTAGTAACTCCCGGTACAGCTGTACACTGGTCTGATGATTTGGGCACTAGCAGCACGTTCTACCATTATGTCGCACCCGGAGGATACTGCTTAACTTCCGGATGCGTCGATGATTGGAACCACATCCAGCTTTTCGGCGGAAGCATAGACCAATCCCTTGGATTTGAGAACTCATATGCGACTGCGCCGGAGAATGCCCATGCTCCCGGTTGGAGCACCACCGGGGCTTCTGACACATGGGATTACGGATTCCTAGGATCGTCACTTACGCTTCAAGAGCCAGCAAGCTTCCCCTATCTTTACGGGACAGATCTGTCTGGGCCGTACTCGGACAATAAGAATGGATATCTCCTTTCGCCAGACTACGACATCCCTGATTCAGGCGCAACGCTCCATTTCTCGAAATGGAGTTGCATGGATCCTCTCTACAGCACTGATGGCGCACAATTGCAGTACAGGGTCAACGGAGGGTCGTGGCAGCATTTCCAGCCCTCATTGACGGGGTGGTACGATGGCGTCAGAACTTCGACATGGAACAATCCGTGGGGCACAGAGGAGCTGTGGTTCGATGGTGAATGCGGGCTTGATGAGATGACTGAGAGAGAGGCACCCCTGGACCAATGGTCCGGCGAACAAATGCAATTCAGATTCCAATTCTCATCGGATACATGCTGCCAGAATAGTGGTTCTGAAACCTATGAAGGATTCTACGTCGATGATTTTGGTATACTCATACCCAACTACAGTTCAAATGGATCATGGACATCTCCTTCAGTGGACCTATCGAACCAATCAAGTTTCAATATGGGCTATGTCGATGTCGATGCTGAGATTCCCGAGGGAACTAGGGTTCTAATTTCAATCCTAGATTCCGTGTCTATGAGTCCTGTAGATGGCTTTGACATGGGTGAATTACCAATGTCCCTCGCAGGTATAGATGCTGCAACACACCCATCTGTTAGAATTCAAGTCCACTTGGAAACTGTGAATTCCAGTCTGACACCCATGATAAATTCAGTGAGACTAGACGGTTTCAGGACACTGTCATCCTCTTCAGGGATTTCTAATGGCTGGTCGTTCAGCCCGAGCACAGTCATAGAGGGGGATTACATCGTCAGCACAGGGATAGCAGGCACAATTGATTCCGAGTACCTCACCTCTTCAAGACCGATAAGGGCATTATCTGTATCAGGGGACTACTCGGGAGTTACAATCACCTTCAAAGATGCGAATGGCGCTGTTATAGGGCCACAGGGGGTAACAGGGGGGCTCGTAGAATTCCCATGGCTTCAACCGGGATACCGTGCTACCATTTCCCTGTCTCCAACTGGCAGTATCAATCAACTCAACATCTCTGCTAAATTCGCAGAACCGGCACGATCACCGACTGTAGATTTGGGTTCAGATGGTACAAATGATTGGGCTTTCCCCATGGGCAGCAGCTATGGCAACCTCGGCTGGCAATCCCTGATTGAAGGAGGCACCATGCAAAGAAGCGAATCTATATCGCTCACTCCATCCAATCCGGCAACTATCTCTGTGCTTGTGCCTTCTGGCACATCAGCAGATACGAATGTGGATGCGACATCATGGGCGGCAGCCGGCTTCATGGCAGTATCTCCCGTGGGATCGCCAACCCTCGACTCGCCCGTCGTGGTATCCTTGGGTTCGGCATCCCAGTCGACATATAGTTCTGGAGCAGGCCCTTCAGCGATCCACTTCAATGGTGCTATGATTTCTCAGATCAACTCCGTCCAGCCGAGTATTACAGACCCATTAACAAGTAGGCATTGGAAGCAACTCGATTTCCAAATTTCATCAACGTCATCCCAAACTGTGGCTATCGCGACCTTGGGGATATCGTACTATCTCCATGAGAATGTATCTGGACTGCAGAACGTAGTGACAAGTGCCATAACGGCAGCTCAGTCGAATTCCTCCAATACGGATGTCAACGTCGCGGTAAACGCGCTGGAGGGCATGATCTCCATCGGTGGTGGCGCGGAATACGACTACATCACAACCAATCACCCGTTCGACCCGCCCAATACATTCGCACCTAGGGCTGAATCATACCATCTTGTGACCGAGCACAGCCACCTCTTCGATAATAGTCAGATTTCATCAGTGACTCTGACTGGAAGCACGGAGGACGGAGATAGCGCCACATATACCGCCTATTCCCCTGATGGTGACTGGTCTGACCAAGGCTCAGTATCATTCGCCCAATCCGGTTCGATACCTGGACTCGATCTTGTAACCTCCGAGTCAGCCTCGGCACTCGTAACAAATCAAGACGGAACTGAAAGAATACAGGTCAATTGGTCGATATCCGCCTCATGGGGCCCAGATGACCTTTCATCGATATCGTGGTCATCCAGCGCCACTGACCTGAACGGCGAGACCCGATGGTCTGCTGAGGCGTCAAGCGGCAATGGCGGAAGGTCTGCTTACGAGAATGACTTGGAAATTGACTCTTTCACAGTGGTCAATCATCTCGGGAATACGCTTTCCGACCAATTCTCTTCGATGTACCCGTTCCCCGTTGATCCTGGAAACATGATCTCCATCGAGGGCAGCGTACGCTTCCAAGGCTCAGAAGAATTGAGGCCGGATTCAGGAGACTTCTCCCCAGCAGTCGACTTATCTGGAGTCATAATTCCACTAACTCCTCAATCTGGTGGAATCTTCAGTGGAGACCTGATGATCCCATCGGGCATGTCTTCAATCACACTGCAGCCACTGCTAGAGGCAATCGGTCCAACCATGGTGTCCATTGTTAACGCCGAGGACTTGACCATCGACCCCCCCAGTATCCAGGCAGAAGTAGATTCCGAGCCTCCTGTAGCGGGACCAATCCAGATACTCACCCCACTCGGCTTCCAAAACGCAGCTGGAAAGATTGTGGACCCAGAGATGCCGCTATCGGTATACGTGACCGTGTCTGACGCCGATGCAAGAGCATCAGAAGTAACTCTGAGGTACTGGCGTACTGTGATGGATGACGCAAATGGTGATGGCGTTCCTGATTCAGAAGAGTACAGCTCAATGACGCTCCCCCTATCCATAGGTTTCTCCGGCGAGGAGCAGAAGAATTTCGCAGGAATTGATTTGACAGGTGTGCCATTCAATAGCCCTGTTTATCTGTACATCGAAGGTACTGACTGGTCTGGACGAACATATCAGTCAGGCGGCACAGGGGGAGGACCCGGAGCATCGGAAGCATGGGCGACTATGCTCGTCGCGGAGGACGTTGAGACGCAGATTCTAGGCTCAGGATTCTCTCTTGATAGGAAATCCGGCTATCTGCTACCTGGTGTGGAGCATACGTTCACCATGGTAATAGATGAACCAAACGGCATCGCAACTCTAGATGGCATTGACGTGATGCTTTGTGACGACGGGCCAACAGGTCTCGGCAAGATGTTCTGGAATCCAGCTGAGCAGATCCTATCCACACCCGAGGACTCCTACGTACACCTCATAGATGCAAGCGCTACGCCGATGGAATCCGACTCAATCCTCTCTGTTGAGTTTGATTTCATTCTTGATTGGAACTACCCTTGGAATACAGGCGACTCAGACTGTAGCCCAAGAGTCAGAATAACAGATGACTTACAGATGGTCGCTCAATCATCACTGCTAACTTCCCTTTCATGGGAATTAGACAACATGTTGGAAGCCGTCCCCACGCATACTGAGGACCTGACTCTTCCGATCGGCGAGTCGGATGCGTCTGGCATCTATCTCATGAAGGGAGACTCATTCAGAGTCAATGGAACGCTTTTACACGCAGGCTCGGGGACGCCATTCACGTCCGGCCTGGATGAAACCATGGTGGAAGTATCATTCATTTATGGCTCCGAGAGGGTGAGCGAGGCCTCTTCTCTAGGCCAGGACGGCACATGGACTGTGGACCTCACTCTCCCTGATAGGCCACCTGTATACCCTATCATGGATGTCATAACAAATATCGTGAATGCACCAGGATCCGCAATCTCATCCGAGAATACAGGTACCTCAATCACAGTTGACTCTTCCGCGCCAACAATACTCTTCGATCAGACAGCATATCCCGACAGCTCTTTGTCGGTGGAGGAATCAGATCGGCTGAATAGGGTGAAGGTAACTCTGCAGATAAGCGATTCAGTGGGCATGCAGCAGGGAGACCTCGAAGTCGCATGGATATTCAAGCGAGGAAATGATCCACTTGGCGCCGAGGGGAGCGGCTCTATACCGCTCATACTCGACCAGGAGCAATTCGACGTGTATCAAGGCGAACTGGATATGGGATACCTTGTGAATACGAAGCTAGTTGATGGAGACTACATACTATTCTGGGTCGTTTCGACGGATCGTGCAGGAAATGGGGTGAACGGACTTGGGAGCGAGGACAACCCCAAGCGAGCTGATATCAGAATAATGGAGTTCCTGCCGACTCTGACGAATACCGTATTCGAACCAACAGACAGGCCACTTCCAGGAGAGAGAGTCACTGTGAAGACATTCTGGTCCAATCCCGGAAAGCGCGGCGGCTCCATTGATGTCTCATTGTGGCAGAACAACGGCGGCGAATCATGGTCTCAATCACCACCATCTGGTTCTGTTGAACTATTCCTTGAGCCAGGCTCTACCAGCGTAGTGGTCGATATGATCTTCGAACCCAGCCTGCCCGGTGTCCCTGTGCTCTACGTGATTGATGGAGGAGACTTCCAGAATCTTGCATATCCCGTGGAGGGGATGGTAGTCTCTTCAGCCGATGTATCTAGTGTGAGCTCAGGCGACTCTACTCTGGCCTACACCCTTATCGGAGGAGTTGCAGTAATCACTGTCGGCATAGGCATCGCTATGGCAATGCGCGCAGGCGGAGGAAGGGACGACGACTACGATGAAGAGTACGAGGATGACGATGAAGAGTACGAGGATGACGATGAAGAGTACGAGGATGACGACGATTGATTCTGACCCCGTACTAACTCGAAACCCTCGAAAACGCCATGCAGGATATGTCCAGCCTGTCTTGTTTATTAGCCAGAAGTGGTGAAAAGCGCTTCGGAACGCTAGTCGTTTCGGATGGGATGCCGATGCAAGAAGTAGTTGAACTAAGGAAAGAGATCGAAGATCTTAGGGTGCTCGTACACACCTTATTGACAATAATAATGGAAGAGTCTGATGGTTCAGATCAGGCCATGAAACCCGCAGGCATGGATGGCATACCACGTGGCTACTCGATGTAATCAGTAATTCACTGGTTCAGGGTCTACAACCCTCCAGAGATACCACGTCGCCACTGTTTTGTAAGGAGACCAACCAGTCGAGATATCAAGTATCTCCTCAACCCCAAGGTTCGATCCTCCCGCATATGTTTTCTCAATGGCTCTAATCAGCCCAATATCCCCCAGAGGGAGTATGTCTGGTTGACCCAATGCAAATATCATCACCATGTCAACAGTCCACGGCCCCACGCCGCGAATCTCCAGCAACCTGCTCCTTACACCGTCGCCATCCATTGAAAACCAATCAAGATCGCTGAGAGAATCTACCCACAACCTGCTGAAATCTAGTATATACTCGGATTTACGCATCGAAAGACCACATCCTCGTAGATCTTGAAGATTGTACAAAACAATGTTCTCAGGAACTACGGTGCCAAGAAGACCCTCCATTTGGCGCCAAACAGAGTCTGCAGCCTTTACCGATATTTGCTGCCCCACAATCGATTTGATCAGAGTATTGCCAACATTTCCATTTGGAGACAGGAAGGGGCGTAGATTTTCATCTATTATGTCGGATAAAATCGGATCAGCCAATCTGAGGTGCTTCACTGCCTTTGTCCAGTAGGCGGGTTCGGACATATGCTTGCGAATGAGTGAGGAGGTTTCAATATGGGGTGATAAGACGCGAGACTATGGATGCAACACGAGCTGCAATGATTGGAAGCATAGCATTCACCGTCATTTTGGTCGGCGCCGTGTTATGGGATGAGATCGCACCGCCACCTATTGCGGACAATGCTCAGGAGATAGCAGACTTTTGCCTCGGCGATCATAGCAACATCGGTGTCCATTACCATCCGATGTTGGAGATAGTCATCAATGAACAGCAGGTCAGCATCCCCGCCAATACGGGCATTAATCACGACGGTTGCTCGATGAGGGGCGTGCACACACATGATTCAACAGGCAAGATTCATGTTGAGATGGATAAGAAATACAACGTACCAATCGAGTCATTCTTCATTGTATGGGGCGAGACGTTCAATGAGAATCAGATACTAGACTATGTGGTCGATGAAGACCATGAGATTATCGTGACACTTGATGGTGAAAGGGTGTATACCTACGAAGACACTGTCGTCGACGATCAAGAGGTTCTCAGAATCGAATACCGTGAGAAGTAATCACCCCTTGATCACGCCAAGTGGTCTAAGCCTTGCAACCGGCCTCGCTAGACCAGCATCTTCGGTCAATCTGACTACATCATCCACATTTTTGTAGGCTTCAGGGGCCTCTTCAGAGATCAGGGACCTTGTCTTCGACCTCACTTCGATACCCTGTTCCTCAAGCCTCTTAATGAGTAGTTCAGAATCGATTGTCTTCCTGGCAGCAGTTCTTGACAATCTTCTGCCAGCACCGTGACAAGAAGAAGAGAATGCATCATTGCTGCCGCTCTTGGGGCCGGCAAGAACCCATGAAGCGCGCCCCATGTCCCCGGGCACAAGAACCGGCTGACCCACATTCTCGAATTTACCTGCCATCTCCGGATGATCACCTGAGAATGCTCTCGTAGCACCTTTTCTATGGACTGCACAGGTACAATTTTTGCCATGAATGACGTGGTCCTCGATCTTAGCTATATTGTGGCTTACATCGTACGCCACGCCAATATCGGCATCACTTCCAACACCTTCTCGAAATACCTCCCTCACTCTCTGCGTCAGAGCAGAACGATTCGCGAATGCAAAATTGCCAGCAGCTCTCATCGAGTCCATGTAGGCTTGTCCTTCTTTGCTGTGTATCGGTGCGCAGGCAAGCTGTCTGTCTGATATCTCGAACCCCCAACGATCAGATATCCATCTGCCGCCTCTCTCTGTATAGTTTGATTCAATTTCTCTCACATGATCGGAGCAAACTTGGTGCCCCAAACCTCTCGAACCTGAGTGAATCATGACTGTTACATCTCCCTCATATATGCCGAAAGCCTCAGCAGATTTTTTGTCAACAACTTTGTCAACAACTTGGATTTCTAGGAAATGATTGCCTGATCCTAGAGTGCCAAGCGAGGCACCTCCTCTGGACCTTGCCCTTTCGCTTATTGCCCGCTCTTCAGTTTCCATCAATCCTCCAGATTCTATCCCGATCAAATCTTCTTGAAGGCCAAGTCCCATGTCGGCAGCAGACGCCGCGCCTCCAGACAGTATCGAATCGAGAGCGGCAGAATTGAGCCGGACACCCCCCTTGGACGATACACCTGCTGGAACATGCTTAGAAAGTAAATCTACTAATTTACTGATATCGGTACCACGTTGAGAAATGCCCGTCGAAAGCAATCTTACTCCACAATTGATGTCGAAACCAACTCCACCTGGTGAGATGCCTCCTCCCTGCTCGCCATATTCAGTCGAAGTAGCAACGACCCCCCCTATGGGAAAGCCATACCCATAATGCCAGTCGGCCATGGCCCAAGCGTCCCCCACTATGCCTGGAATTTCTGCAGTGTTGACGAGTTGCTGCGGTGAACGATCATCAATCCCCTCTCCTAGCATCTCGGGTTCTGCAACCATCATGGCATCTGCAAGCATACGTCCATGCTGACGTATCCTGACTCTGCCGGGTCCAGCTGATTCGATATGGTCGCGCCAGCCGTTCGTCATGTTCGCTCGTCAACGCCGTACACAAGAACACTCGTATTGTTGGGACTTGTCGGATAAGGAGTTTAGGGGTCCACGCCGGGAATCACTAAGTCCTCGTGCCTCAACCCACGGCCATGATCGGGTTTGAATTGTCGGAAGAGCAAGAGATGCTTCGGGAACTTGCTCGCGATTTTGCCAGAGATAATGTCAGGCCTCATGCAGAGAAATGGGATCTTGAAGGAGAATTCCCGCTAGATACTATTGCTGAGGCACATTCTCTAGGACTTACAAACCTGCATATTCCCGAAGAGTATGGCGGTGCAGGGATGGGAATTCTAGAGGAAGCCATTGTTTCAGAAGAAATGTCGTGGGGAGACCCAGGATTCGGAACTGCCCAGTATTCCAATGGTCTAACCGCCGCTCCGATCATCACAGGGGGTACCGAGGAACAGAAGCACAAGTACCTCGGTATGCTTGCCAAAGAGCCTCTAATTGCAGCATACTGCGTAACTGAGCCGGGCGCGGGAAGTGATGTTTCCGGAATCATGACCACTGCTGTACTGGAGGGGGATCACTACATTCTCAATGGGAGCAAGATGTGGATTACCGGAGCTGGACATGCAGAGTGGTTCTTCGTCCTGGCATACACTGACCGATCCAAGGGATATCGCGGCATGAGCGCTTTCATAGTCGAATCAAAATGGGACGGTGTTGAATTGGGGAAGAAAGAGACAAACATGGGCCAAAGGGCTTCAGATACACGAGGCATCACATTCACCGATGTTCGAGTACCTGTCGAGAATTTGGTGGGCGGTGTAGAGGGGCAAGGCTGGATGAATGCGATGAAGGCCTTCGACTTCTCAAGGCCGATAGTAGCCGCTCAGGCAGTTGGAACATCAAGGGCGGCATACGAACACGCTTTGCAATACGCAAGTGAGAGGGAATCATTTGGTAAGAAGTTGCACGAGCATCAGGCGATTCAATTCATGCTTGCAGATATGAAGACAAAGATTGAGGCTAGCCGCCTGCTCTGCTGGAAGTCTGCATGGGAAGCAGACCATGGAATCAGAAACACCGAAAGTGCCGCACATGCTAAGCGATTTGCAGCAGACTCTTGCATGGAGATAACAACTGATGCAGTACAGGTTTTCGGCGGGTACGGTTATTCGGAGGAATATCCTGTTGCTAGACTCATGCGAGGTGCAAAGGTTTTACAGATATACGAAGGAAGTAGCCAAGTCCAGAGAATGATTATCGGAAGAGAGATGCTAAGGCACACTCGCACCCCCTGAATTCCGCAACGCTTTGAAGTGCGATGCTGGGCACGCATTTGTTATGGCATTCGGCGAGATCGACATACCGTTCTGGCAGGAGGCCGGATTCCGACTCGCAATTTGCGAAGTAACTGGCTCTCGCTTCAGGACTCGAGACCCTCAAAGAAAAACATGCGGGGACACTCATCTCGATTCTTACACCTTCATCGGAACTCCCATCATATCTGGATACGAAGAGAGAGGCAGTGCACTCAAAGAAAAAATGAGGGAAGCATTTCTTGATTTCTATGAGAAAAAGGGACATGCTCGTCTGGAACCATACCCCGTCATTGCGCGATGGAGGGATGATATACACCTCACAATCGCTAGTATCGCAGATTTCCAGCCGCACGTAACTTCAGGAAGAACCCCTCCACCAGCAAATCCCCTGACCATAAGCCAGCCATGCATACGCCTCACAGACGTAGCCGCAGTAGGTCGCAGTGGACGCCATCTTACGACTTTCGAGATGATGGCCCATCATGCCTTCAATCGAGACTCAACCGGAGAGTATCACTATTGGATTGATAATTGCGTCCGATTATGTGACGAACTCCTCGTTGAAACATTCGGCATTGATCCAGCAGAGATCACTTATGTTGAGAATCCGTGGTCTGGAGGCGGTAATGCAGGCGCTGCACTTGAGGTGATAGTCGGAGGGCTCGAACTTGCTACGCTGGTCTTCATGGATCTGGAGGAGCACCAAGAAGGGGAAATCGAAATCAAAGGGCTGAGATATCGTCAAATGGATCAGAAAATCATCGATACGGGATACGGTCTCGAGCGTTTCTGCTGGGCTGCTGCTGGTACTCCGACTATCTATGAAACCGTATACCCTGAGTCCGTTCAATTTCTGAGGAATCTGGCCAAATTTGATGACATGGTCGACTCGTTGGAGATACCGCTCGATATAGACACGCTGTTGGGCGAACTATCCCGGCTAGCAGGAATTCTGAATATCGATGTCGGAACTGATGCAGATGCATTATACTCATCTTTAGCAGACAGGATTTCTCAAAACGAGGCACCCATTTCCGTATCTCAACTGAAATCGATAACCGAGCCCCTTGCATTGATATATGCAATTCCAGATCATCTTCAGGCGCTCTGCTCAATGCTCGGAGATGGACTCGTCCCGAGCAACTCAAAGGCCGGATATTTGGCTAGGATGTTGGCTCGGAGAGTTTGCAGGATGAAGGATGAACTAGGAGTCGACATCAAACTTGCCGATCTCGGAAATCAGCATTTGGATCTGAATATGGCGAATAAGAAAGACATCGATAGAAACGGCATTATTGACATGCTCAATTCCGAGGAGAGAAAGTACACTGCAATGTTGGAAAGAGGGAGGTCTGCAGTTGCAACAGCTCTGAAGGATACTCCCTCGAGCTCCAGCACAATCGATGATGAGATACTCTACAGGCTCGCTGAAGAGAGGGGAATACAACCTGACATGACTTTAGCCATAGCTAGAGATTTAGGGTGGAAAACACTCGAGATTAGAGTCGGCTTCGCTGCCGATATGGCTGCTAGGAACGCTCAGAGAACCAAAGAAGCAGCCTTGAAGTCAGAGCCTTCTTCTTTGACATCCACGTACCCCCCCACAATTCGTCTGTTTGATGAGAATCCTGGCATGGCCGTTTTCGATGCACAGGTCATCGACTGCGTTGAAATGGAATCTGTAGATGAACAAGGCACTTCAAGAGCTTCATGGATATTAGTCTTGGACAGCTCAGCCTTTTACCCCGAGAGCGGCGGACAACTCGGTGACAGAGGGACCTTGGGGCCCGCTGAGATATACGACGTAAGGATCGAAAACGGAGTAATATTGCATTATGCGGATCGTCCAATTAAACCTGGACGCGTCTCAGGATCAATAGACGAGGAAAGAAGGCTCCAGATATCTCAGCACCATAGTTCCGTACATGTCGTCGGAGGATCAGCACGCCAGATATTGGGCCCCCACGTGTGGCAAGCTGGATCATTCAAGAATGAGTCACTTGCAAGATTGGATGTAACTCACTATGGCAGACTTTCGAGAACTCAATTAGATCAGATAGAGGATCATGCTAACGAAATAGTATCTCAGAATAGGAATATCGAAATCACAGTCATGCCTCGGGCAGAAGCCGATTCGACACATGGCTTCTCGATATATCAGGGAGGCCCTCCTAAGCACGATATGATTAGATTAGTCAACATTGAAGGGCACGATCTGCAGGCATGCGGCGGTACGCATGTGAGTAAAACCTCCGAGATTGGCGAGATACGAATCGTTCGTTCCAGTCAAGTCCAAGACGGGGTAGAGCGTCTGGTGGTCATGGCGGGCGAGGCGGCTAGGGAGCACGCCCGCGTTCAATCCGAACTTCTGAGCCAATCCGCCGACATTCTCGGCGTACAGCCTCAGGACCTCCCCCAAGCAGTTGATCGCTTCTTCAATGAGTGGAAAGACCAAAGAAAAACAATAGAACAACTCAGGGGCGAAATCGCTCGCATACGGGCCGGAGGAGAATCCTCTGCCACCACAAAAGATGGCATTCGATATGTGATTATGGAGATGGACGGCGAAGTCAAGGAACTAATGGGTACGCTAGGAGAATTAACCAGGGACCCGAATAATCCCACAGTCGCAGTAATCGCAAGTAAAGAAGGAGGCGGTAAGCTAGTGGTTGCAATTACCGAGGATTCAATAGCCTCGGAAAAGCATGATGCATCCAAAATCATTCAAGCTATCTCCCCTGCAATCAGCGGCAGCGGAGGGGGAAGGCCAACCATGGCTCAGGCAGGGGGAACAGACCCTAGCGGCATCGATAACGCACTCAAAATGGCGAGATCGGAATTAGGAATCTAAAGTCGGCGCCTTCATGTGCCTCGGTGCAATCCAGAAGCATGGCCGGCATCATGCCAACGAGAAGGGCTGCCGCCATAGAGTACGCTATTCGCGATGTTGTCGTGCCTGCTCTGGAACTTGAGAAGATGGGCCATGAAATCATCAAGATGAACATAGGCGATCCGCTGGCTTACCCCGGGTTACCCACCCCGAGTCACATGGTTGAGGCGTTCAAACAGGCTCTTGATCGACAAGACAACGGCTATGGTCCATCGTATGGAATTCCTGCTCTGAGGGAAGCGATAGCAGCAGATGAGAGATCAAAAGGATGGGGATGCCAGGCTCACGATGTCTATGTCACGCATGGAGTAACGGAAGCACTCCAGATTCTCTTCGCAGCGTTTCTTCACAGGGGCGATTCGATACTCGCTCCAGGGCCCCATTATCCGCCATATCTTGCATATCCCCAAATGTATGGCGCCAAGACCGTCGAATATGCACTCGACCCAGAAAATGGTTGGGCCATCGACGTAGAAGATATACGCTCAAAGATGGATAAAAATGTCCGATTTATCGTTCTGATTAATCCCAATAACCCAACTGGGAACGTAGCCACTGCTTCTGAAATTCTCGAGGTTCTTGATATTGCCAGGGAGTGGCCCGATTGTACAGTAATCGCTGATGAGATATACGACGGATTGGATTTCTCTGGGACGCAGAAATCGGTCGCTTCACTTTCTGTTAACTCCCCCGTCATCACCTTGAACGGCGTATCAAAGGTCCATTTCGCACCCGGCTGGAGAATCGGCTACATGGCATTTCATGATCCAACAGATGTACTTGGTGAAGCACGAGATGGAGTGGAGAGATTACTCAGGAGCCGTCTTTGCGCATCTACCCCAGCCCAACACGGGTATCTCGCGGCCCTTGGGGGAGACAAGAGATGGCTACATGAGAGGCTAGAATCCATCAGAAGTAGAGTAGACTTGTGTATGGACAGAATCGACTCGATTGAAGGTTTGTCGTGCAACCGACCAGGTGGCGCATTTTATCTATTTCCGAAAATAATCGATCAAGAAAGATTCCCGTCGGACAAGGATTTCGTATTGAAACTTCTACATGAAGAACATGTACTCTTAGTCCATGGTTCAGGATTCTCTCCAGTCCATGGTTCAGGACATTTCAGACTCGTAGCCCTACCTCCTGAAGAGGTGCTCAACGATGCATTCGATAGAATCGATCGATTCATGAGGGCCCGTTCATGAAGTTTCTTCGAAGATTGTTAGGTGCGACTGTCCCGAACCCTCTGGAACGTTTGAGGGTCACAGAAACGGGATCAATAATTGACACTTTTAGATCCAATTCACCCATCTGGCTCGTAAGATCCGACACCATGGCATCAATCGCCAACGAGATGTCTGAGAAGCTCGGCCCAGACGTTTTGCGCACGCTGCGTTATGCGGCAAGAGATGACTGGGCAATGATGCTGAATGAGTCGAATATAACTTGGAAGGGTGCTGATCCATCTTCATGGAGAGACTTCGATCGACTTTGGAAAGGCGACGGACACCTACATGCCTCTATGATAACGGATGGAGAAGTTGCTCGATATGTGGTTGAATCTACTTCCCTCGCAGCACTCGCCGCAGGCTCTTTTTCCGCAGCACTCGAACACGCGTTACAGAACAATATCCGGGTCGGAGTGGAATCTCAAAATGAAGGAGCTGCATTTCTCAGTGTGGAGATGCTGGAACGATCTGAATCCGATTCACACCCTCTCGTTCAAAGAAACACGCCTGATGAGAAAATATCTGAAAATAGACTTGAAATAGATGAAATTGAGGTAGATAGCGACGGAGGATTGATGCTATTCAATGCTCCTTTGTCGATAGTTCCTTTCCGACTCTTTACCTTCTGGAAACGATCCTCATCCCACTTGCTCCCCTTGGATAGTGGCGAGGCATCTAACAAGTGGTCAGAATACCTGAGTGACTCAGTGGCAAAGGCATTTATCGATTCTGGCGAGATGATTATGATCGAAGACGAGGGATCATGGGCGGATGTCGGAAAGAATCAACTTTCAAGGTGGGGACTTGGAATCATAGACTCTGCATCTATACTGGAAAATACACTCAGAATAAGGTTGAGATCGGATGCACAGTACTGCATGCCAACGGGTATTCTGACTGCCTGCTTACAGCGAGCAACGGCAAAAAAAATCTCTCCAAAAGAAACTAGATTCGACTCAGGATTCGAGCTTCTTTTTGATCTTGAGGGATGAAAATCACATGCGCCTCTACGCCTAACGGTTATATCCGGGGCACAGCGGAATGAAGGTAGCCTTGTCGGGGGGCGAGCCGTAATGAAACTCAATCACAACCAGTATGCAATCGCTGCAATCGTTGCAACGCTGTGTTTAGCAGGCTTGTACACCGTAGTCGATGCGATGCTTAGTACAAGTCAGAGTGTCGGATATTACGAGCCAGCTGCAGACGATATTTTCCTAGATGAATCCGAGACTCAAATCTCTGGCCAAGATTTCGACGAGGACGGCATACCAGATAGAATGGAGCAGACATTGTACGGCACGAATTGGCAACTTGCTGACACAGATGGGGACGGCCTATCTGACGGGTGGGAGATTGACAATGGACTTGATCCACTGGATAGTGGCGAGGCTCAGATCACAGACATAGATTTCAGTAATCCGGATGCAGGCTCAGACGGCGGTGATCAGAATGAGACATTCCCAGATCCGGACAATGGCCCCAATGGAGACCCTGATCGTGACGGTCTGACCAACATAGAAGAAGCAGAGATAGGAACTAATCCAAGTGTAAAAGATACAGATGGGGACGGGCTAAATGATCGTTGGGAGTCACTCTACACCCTAGAGGTCACAGCTGCAGGCTCCGAACCATTTTTCCTACTCGACCCGCTTAACCCAAACTGGGATTGCCCCCTCCTAACACCCACTAAGAAAGCCGAAATCCAACAACAGATAGGCCTTGCTGATTGGCAAGACCTTGCAATTGGTCCATTCGGGGAGCATTCTTGCGACGCAGTTCTTGATCTCGAGCCATCTGGCGGAGATACTCTTCCCAACTACATCGAGGAATCATACTCTACAAACCCTCTCTCCGATGATAGTGATGACGACCTCATCCCTGATAGGGTGGAGGTTGCTTACGGGATACAGTATCTGGACGTCCACTGCGGGAGATTCACTTTTTCTTCAATAGTGAAGGATGCCCCATACACTTCCATGATGAGCGAATCAGGGGATAGAGATTGGTTCTCTCAAGATATGGATGGCGATGGCAAGTTCAACGGACCAGGTGACTGGGACACGGACGGCGATGGAATGCCGGATGGATTCGAGTACTGCTATGACGATACACTAGATCTTCTATCGCCGACCGACGGATACGGCGACCCTGATGGAGATGGTCTAAACAATCTTCAGGAGTACGAGGTTGCATACACTTGGGGATCTACAAATTTCACTGATCCCTCATCAAATGATACTGACGGGGACAAGATGCCCGATGGATGGGAGCATCTCAATGGCATAAACCCGAGAGACGGGATGAATGCCCTGTATGACCCCGATATGGACGGTTTCGATGCTGATGGGGACGGATCAGTGTTCTACACTGAACTCGTCGGGGTCTCGACCGTACAGAGTATCTCCGTCGAACTGGGCGATTTCGTCCAAAAGAACCAGACCCTGATTTGGATTAGGACAGTCCAAGATCTTGCATATATCAACGTCCCAATCAAAGCACATCAGGATGGCTATGTGTACGGGGTACATATCGAGGTGGGCGATGAAGTCGAGCGTCGTAGCCAGTCCCTAATGACTATTGTCGAGGGTTATGAGCGACTAACAAATCTCGACGAATATCAAGCAAGGGATCTGAATAAGGACGGTATAGTCGATGGTCGGTCGACAAATCCGATGAACCCGGATACCGATGGAGACGGCTTAATCGATGGCATAGAAGTCATTGGGTGGACTATTCGAATTGTCGACGGAACAGCACGTGACATCAAGGTTAGAAGTGACCCGGGAGTATTCGACTCTGACTCCGACGGATTGTCCGATTCGATGGAGTACTACACCACATACACCAATGCAACTGACAGAGATACCGATAGCGATGGTATAGAAGACTTCACGGAAGCAATGGACGGATTCCAATGGAACGGCTCAGTCTACTTCACCAATGCTTCGAGAATCGATACAGACAATGATGGTTTAGATGATAGGGAGGAAGTCATAGCAGGACAGGATCAGTATGTCACAAATGCCTCGGATGTCGATAGTGACGATGATGAATTGAAGGATGGATACGAGGTCCTCAACATACCTCGTCCGTGGCAGACTGCGACAAATCCCTTGGACCCTGACACAGATGGGGATTTACAGCCAGACGGTTGGGAAATGCAAATCACTTCTGTTGAGGACGACACCACCAGCCATAGCCTATGGATAGCGCCTGACAATTGGCTTCCCCCGGGCTGCCAGTCCATGCTTGAATGCGGGCGAGCACCAGGGGGGTGGATTTGGGATAACTATCTGCAAGGCTTCTCCTCTTCAGGCGACCCTGATGGCGATGGAGTGCTCAATCCGACTTACACCTTTTCAGAGTTAAATCTCACAGGATTCACAATTCCCGAGAATGGCAGATGGGCGTTAGATCCAAGCTTTGGCAGCCTCCCAGACTCTTCATTCGATGCTGATAACGATTCATTGCCGAACCTCATGGAGATACCCTCGAGATGGGACACAAATCCCGTACGCGTCGATACAGATGGGGACTTGCTGCCGGATGGTTGGGAAGTCATGCACAACGAGTTTGCAGTGACGTATGGGAACATCACGCTATCAGTGACGGAGCGCGGACCACTCGATCCGAAGATGATAGATTCGGATGGTGATGGCGTAGATGATGGCTCGGAAGACCTCGATTCCGATGGATTGAATGTGCTCCATTTGATGAATAAGTACTGCCCAGGTTGGAACGACCCCCAGAATTCAGCATGCCATATCGATCCAGACACGTCCTCAGGATCATCTTTCTATGACGATTTAGGAAATTACACTAACTATGAAGAGTTCCAGAATGGGACTCACCCCATCCTGAATGATACAGATGGAGATTTGTGGCTCGATGGTAGCGAGGTGTATCACCAAGATCAGGATGGTGACTCGATGTGGAGCGGCTGGGAATATTTCTTCGGACTCGATCCAAATGACCCCTCCGATGCCAGTATCGACAGTGATGCAGACGGATATACGAACAAATGCGAGAATAAGTACAATACAAATCCGCTCAATCCACTCTCATTCCCAGGGCAAGGCCAACTCTGTAACCAGTTCGATTGACCCACTAGTTCTTCCCGAATGGTATACTCCGAGAGGCATGGCCTCTTGGAGCATTCTTCCTACGACTGCGGATGTTGGCTTCCTTGCGGAGGGCGAGAATATCGTCGAATTATTCAAAATATCTTCTTTGGCCCTTCAGTCAATAAGATACGGATTTGCCCCTGAGACCCCGATACCATGGGGAGAAGGTGAGCAGATCTCATTTTCAATTTCCAGATCAGACAGAGAAGATAGAGATTTATTGTCCTGGCTCGAGGAGATAAATTGGCTGTCCGAGTCCGGATCTTCAATGATGCGAATCATCGATGTATCGATGAGCGAAGATCAAATCTTCTCAGAGGCAGTCAAATTTGAGATTGATGGAGTCGAGCCTGTAATCGAGATTAAAGCAGTCACGCATCATGAGTTGGAGATAGGGTTACAAGAGTCCGAAGACGGTTCAATCATCGGTCTTAGAGCAAAGGTCATTCTTGATGTCTAGTCAACCGTCGATTTCCAATCCTCTGTAAACCTCATTCGTCGTCTGAGTCACTCTGATGAATGTGGTACATTTCGGGAGGTCTTTGATCCTCCTGGCGCCTACGTAAGAACAACTTGATCGAACGCCCCCGAGTATCGATTGTACAGTGACTGAGAGAGATCCTCTATATGGTACTCTAACAGCCTTACCCTCAGGCGCCCTATGGTCTGCAATCTCCCCGTAGTGTCGTTCCATTGCAGTTGAAGAGGACATGCCGTGAAATGATTTGAACAGACGACCATCTTCAGATTCCACGATCTCGCCGCCAGACTCGTCGTGACCCGCGAACATCCCTCCCAGCATGACAAAGTCGGCTCCTGCTGCGAAAGCCTTCGCAATGTCGCCTGGAGAGTTACATCCTCCATCCGCCATCACGTGCCCTCCGAGACCATGTGCAGCATCCGCACATTCGGAAATAGCCGAGAGTTGCGGGTAACCCACTCCGGCAACTTTCCTAGTCGTACAAACCGAACCCGGCCCTATACCGACTTTCACGATATCCGCACCAGCTAGAATTAGAGCCTCAGTCATCTCATTAGTAGCAACATTGCCTGCGATGATTATCTTGTCGGGAAAATCTGATCTGACCCTCTTCACGAACTCGAGAAAAATCTCACGATATCCATTGGCAACGTCTATGCATATCATCGAAAGATCGTCATTAGTCGCTAGTTTCCTCTTCAGGAGTTGGAATGAATCTTCAGTAGATCCGCACGTCACTGCGATGTATCTGGCATCTACGCCATCCGTCCATGCTCTCTCAAGATCTTTTACGGAGTAGAATTTCTGTAGGCAGGTCATCATATTGTGACTCTGGAGAACCTTGGCAACATCGAAGACCCCCGTAGTATCCATGTTAGCTGCAGATATCGGGACTCCTTCCCATGTCCTGCTTGTATGCCTGAAAGAGAATTTTCTCTTCAACGTGACATCCGACCTTGAAACCAACGTGCTCCTCTTTGGCCTAATCATGACATCGTCAAAAGCCAGCTTTATTTCGCCCTCTATCCTCATTGAGACCTTACTAATCCAACGAAGGACTACTTTTGAGTTTGTTGACTGGATATGAGGTTGTTAATAAACCGAAAAAGACGTTTTAGATATGTGATTTTCCAGTGTTGCTGGGCACACCCGCTTTACTTGAAAACTACGTTTTTAGCCTCCTAGGACAACTCAAAGCCCCTTCCACTTATATACTCAACAATGTGAAGCGTGTCCACTCGTATATCGAGGAGATGAATAAAATGGAAATGGATATGAACGCAATGAAAGCAGAAGTCGGCGGTGCCTTTGTGCTGTCGTGGATGGTGTTTGGCATGGGCTTGAGCACGATAGAGGGAGCAGCCGCTCTCGCAGTCGTGTGGATGGCCTTCGCAGGCGCACACGTGCTGCCAATAGTGACCTGGTGCAATATGATGACCGGCGATCTAGGCGACGTTGAAGGCAACTGGATGGCGAACGGCATGCGTCTAGTGGCACAGATGATCGGTGCCCTACTGGCCATACTGATGGCAACCGAGTTCGGAGGCATAGAGACTGGCTGGGCTGCAGCAGACATGTGGATTACCGATATAGGGGACCATCTTTGGACTGTAATCGGCATGGTAGCTGCTGGTGCAGTATGGTGGCAGGTCCACTCCAGGTGTGAGAGTGCTTGGGCTAGTGCATTCGGCCTGATGGCTCTTGGCGGTGCTATGACACTGACCGGGGCTCATGAGATGGGTGCCTCTCTTGCAAGCGCAGGCGACGGTATCGTAGACACGCTCGTCAACTGGATATTCGACGGTCTCTTCGTTGGTGTTGGTGCCTTAGTAGGTGCTAAGATCGACGAAATGCTCTGATTGACTGGGCACTTATGACTTACGTAAGCAGGTTGGGGGGGCAACTCCCCAACCTGTCAAAACAAATCAGTCTCAATCGACTGTCCGTACAATTTCACTCGGAGTTCCTATCGTACGGCTCTATGTTCTGCCATTCAGAGGAGTCCGAGCGTGCTACGATAGCATGCACCCAGTCATCCTCGGAGCAGTTGAAAACCTCGTGTGGCAGCCCGGGTTCGATGTAGAACATATCTCCCGCACTGTGAACTACTGATTTCTTGCAGCCAGGTCCGTATTCATGCCTAACGCTCCCCTTCAACAGGAAAATCATCACATCGAAATCTACGTGGATATGGGCCTTTGCTATCCCCCCAGGAGGGATATATGCTCTGTTCATGGAAAGGCCTGTCGAGGGGGTATTCTTTCCAGATAGTCCAGCACCGTATTCGATGTTATTCCATCCGCGTACTTTCTCTACATCCCGAAGGCTCCAGATGCCACCCTCATCGGTTATGTATTTTCCAAGATCCAACTGCTCCCCTGTCAGTGCCAATTCATCCTCTTTCATGACTGGCATGCCTATGTAGTGGGCAATAATGGTTATTGATTCTGTCCGATGTCCCTTCGGTCAAGCATAAAAGGGGCTGGCATCTCGCAAGCGCATCAGGTGTCCTGTAATGAGTGATAGAGCAGCAATTTGTACATCTTCTGGAATTCCACTTGTTGAGCCCAAGGCAACCTCTTTTCCTTGCCCGAAATGCGGCGAGCCAATCGGTCGAAGCGAGAGATGTAGGGATCAGGGTGTCCAATACAGATGCCCAAAATGCTCATTCGAAGGGCCATGATGTTGGAGTGATCACTATGGGACAAGTCGTTGTTAAGTACAAAATTACGTTAAATCAACCCGAAGACGAGCGTCCGGACTATGAGGGGATTGCAGGCAAGATATCCGTCCTAGAGGAAGTTCAAGCCATCGCAATAAAACCGCTAGCCTTTGGTATGATGTTCATCGAAATAGATGTTGTTTTGGGGGAAGGCGAGGGGATCGTCGATGGCTTCGAGGACAAGATCCGCTCGATAGACTCGATGATATCTCAGATAGAAGCTCTTGAGATGGGGCGTCTCTAAGCATCAATAGTGGTCCAACGGGGATCTCATGAATTCTCGCATGAGTACGGTAGCGTAGCTTCCGGGCGGGAGAACGAATCTGAGCCTCAGACAAGCACCATCCGGGTGCCAGCGATCCATATCCCTGGGCCCTCGATCCCATCTCTCTGAAAGATCGTCGTCGGGTACTGGGGGGGCTTCTTCTACGGTGAAGTCGCTAAAAGGGACTGCAAGAGGCCTGCGTGTTCCATTCGTGGAGAGCCTAGGAATTTCTGGAACCATCCATTCTATGCCGTCCAATCCTGCAGATTTGACGCCTTCTGCCTCGTGAAGGCCCGCTTCCCCCTCTGCGAGAATAACGCTGCTACCTGGAAGAATTCCCGTTACTGCTACCCTCCCTCTCTCAGCGTTCTTGGTACAACGGTCAAGATTCCATTCGCTAACTAAAGCAGCCTTGCCAACATCCGCCCGTCCGTTTTCGGAAAGAGGCGCGACGATATCTCCGATGGATGGGTGTGTGATTTTCATAGAATTTGACAGGCGACTCCTCAGAGCATGGTTGAAAGCTAGGGATTGGAGGGAATGAACCATCAAAATCTGTAAAGACTGAGGCAGACTCTTGAATGCCCCGAGGTAATCATCTTCACGATTAACTAGGCGTTCAAGCATCGATCTTTCAAAGCCGAGATGTTTTGGGATTACCTCCAAGCATTTCAAGGGATCCCCCGTCTCTCTCCAAACGGATCTGAATGATTCCACATCTTCCCTGTGGCCGTCTCCTTGCATGCCTATGTATGTCGACACAGCCCCCTTAAAATCAGAATTAACAAGACAGCGCCCAACCTCTGCAGTAACCGGCCTAGTGGAACCAAATCTTTGAGGACCAATCCAATTGGGAAATGCATTCAAGCCATGGAAATTTTCCATTTCCGACCTAATGGACAATACGCGACTCATGGCCTCCTTGCTATCAAGGGGCTTCCCGTCCGGAGACGCGCAACCCCTCACTGTGATGGTGAATCTATTTCCATCATGATCACCCATCCCTACCTTTTGATGAGTCCTTCCCAAGATTTCTATTTGCGAGTCTGGAATATCTACCTTCTCAAGCACATTAGAACTGGCATCGACAACAAGAACCTGGGTAGTCACGGCTCTTTTGTCTTTCAGTCCAGACGAGAATACCCTATTCCTCGAAATCTTACAAGCAGAAGCAAGCCTCCCAATGAACCGATTAGTTTCCCAGTTCCTCAGTGTCACCCTTATTGCAGTAAATCTCCCTTTGGGATCAATGGAGGGTTTTTTTGCCTGCTCTTTGACTCTGAAATCATCCACACGCGTTTTTAGTACGCCTCCTATTCCCTCATGGGAGACACAAAAATAATCCAGACCAAGATAACTCTCGACCTCATCACGGTCGAACACGAGATCACCGAATCATATCTTGAGGGCTGAGAAGTCCCCGATGATCGAATCACACAATTCGGACATTACTTTTGAGGCATTCTTGCCCTTCTTGACTCTGAGATACAATTCTGGATCATCGAGATCGGGATGACCTGTGAAGAAATTCGCATATTCCACATCAGGGTGATCATTCAACCTCGATCTAAAAAGTTGGAGCGTAGAGCTTCCTTCTCCGACAATCCTGAGTTTGAGTTCCACACCGTCATTTGCTAGAAGTCTAACAGGCATGGCCGAGCGTCACTACTCTCCGTTTTGATACCTTCTCTTGTGGAAGAACGTGATGAAGTCCAATTACGGCAGCCGGGATTATACCCCAGTTCACTTGGCGAAGACCATGCGCAGGGTCGAGGAGCCAACAAGTAGGCTCGCATCTGCTCTTGAGAAATATGCGATGGGCATCGTGATCGGCTCTCTCCTGCTGACTGTACTTATGGTATCTCAACTAATACCATTGCCAGAATTCTCGACAGATGTTTCTGATTTCGCTCCTCCAAACGAATCTGAAGATAGAATTCAAGCTATAGAGTCTGAATTCCCCTCTCAAATGTCCAGGATATACGTTGACGTGAAATCTTCTGATGGAGTTGAAAATCCACTCTCTGTCGACGCTTTAAATGCCCTTTATGAGGAATCTGAATTTGTTGATAATCTGGCCCAAGAACACGAGGTAATAATCGGATCCCATATCAATGTTGCAAGAACCTTGAACACCCTCATAATGGAACAATCCCCCTCCAGTGATCTTTCCAGTATGGGCGACTGGGGAGATATAGTCGACGCGATACAAAATGGTGAAGATTGTACAAGTTTGGCAGGTGAGACAGCAGTTACTTCTACAGCTTCGTATGCAGTCTCCACATTGGTGAGTGAAGACCTTGTCTTTGAAGGGATTTGTGATTATCTTGAGGGTATAGATGGTGCTGATCCGACCCCATTCGCCACATCAACGATGTGGGTTATCGAGATCTCCGAAGCCTCAGACCAGGAGCGCGTCAGAAGCTTCTCTCTAGAACTCCGAGAAAAGTTATCGAAGGAAGGAGTTGAAACCGAATCTATTCTGTCCTACAGTGTAGTTTCGGAAGATCTAGTTAGCGAGGACATCAATTCAGAGACCCTTTCCAACTTCACAATTCTTCTTGCAACATCATTGGTAGTCATTGTCGGTATACTCGCCATTGCCTTCCGGTCCACGGTAATGGTGGCCGCGCCACTTGTAGCACTCACTGCAGCGCTTTCATGGACATATGGCCTAGTAGCCCTATTTGGATACGAATTCACCGTTCTGGATATCGCTGTCGCCCCGGTCATTTTGGGGCTTGGAATCGATTATGGAATTCATCTTCAGAGGGGGTATGAACTCAATGTTTCAAGAGGAATGAAGCCGGCTAGGGCGTGGGTAGAGTCTTTTGATTTGCTGAGGCTGGCTCTTTCACTTTCAGTGATCACCACTGTAGCAGCGTTTCTGTCAAACGCGTTCTCGCCGATAATACCTCTTCGGGCCTTCGGGATAACGTTGGCAATAGGCGTCGTATGCGCCTTCACGGCCAGCACTATAACTGTCGGAGCAATTCATGTAGTCTCAGAACGCTCTACTGGCAGGCACAGAAGCAGAAAGACAATCCAGCATTCAGTATGGAGGAACGCCTCAAGGCTCCAAGATAGGAGCCTTGTCAAGGTAGTCTCCATAGTCGCAATACTCACATTAGCCTCTGCAGCGGTCTCAGTGGGAAGGTTGGAAACTAGTTTTGAACTGACAGATTTCTTGGATGACGACATGCAATCGATAGAAACCAGAAATGAGATCTATGAGAATTATGAGGTTGAATTCGTAAAGACCGCGATAATTTTAATCGAACTAACAGGTGAAAATCAACTTCTTGGAGATGACGATCTCATGGCAACAATACGTGGTTTACACAGCCGATTGGTCTTGGATGAGATGGTGATAAGGCCCGATGGAACAGAGGATAGCAGACCTCAGTATGAGGGCCTCTACACCGTCCTTCGCGATCGTTTGGAGGTTGATTCCGAGTGGGGCCAGGAGTATGGCATCGAACTTTTTGACGGAGAAGTCGGCCTTTCTTCTGAGCATTCGGAAGGCGACCTATTCCTCGCTGTATCTGCCCTGATGCAGGATGAATCTCTGGGCGATCCCCTCAGAGGCAATACTTGGGCGGATCGAATTGCAAGAACAGTATCGATTGATGAGGAAAGTGGCGTTTTCCAGTATCTTATGATTGACGTGGCCGTCAGAGCATCTTCCAGCGAAGATACTGATGCAATCGCGGATGGCTTTGCGAATCATGTCAAATGGCTAGAGGGCGATGGGCAGTGCAGTTGTTCAGCATACCTTTCTGGAGAAATTATCGTGATCGAGTCTGTGCTTGATGGACTATTCATCTCTCAAGTTGAATCGACCGCTTTGAGCCTAGTCGCATCATTCCTTGTGCTTATGGCCATGACTAGACGTTTGAGTACCTCAGCAGTAATCATCCTCCCAGTTGCTCTTGCTGGGGTCTGGGTGGTCGGAACAATGGCCGTAGTTGGCCTAAACTGGAACGTCCTCACCATCATGATCACAGCGTTGACAATCGGCCTAGGAATAGACTACTCGATACACATGTGGAGAAGATTCGAAGATGAACTAGAGGCTGGCGCAAATCGTGTGGAAGCAATGGCTACAACGTACTCCGTAACTGGCACGGCTCTTATGATGTCTGCATTTACGACTGCTTCCGGCTTCCTGGTTTTGCTGCTTTCCCCCGTCCCAGTTATACAGGACTTCGGACTTGTTAGTGCAGCTTCTGTGGCCCTTTCACTCATTCTTGCCCTATTCGTACTCCCCGCACTCCTCCTTTCAGAGGCAAAATCAAGAGGCGCTTAGATCGATATGCCCTTTCCGCTGGGTTTGAATCCTCCTGCCCCCTCTCGCCGTCGTGCCAGAGTACATCGCACGTGACCCACGAACCGGTCTTCCGATTCGTAAGGCGTCTAGTAGAAGTGGTCGCAATCTCGGGCCCCTGACTCCCCCATTGGGCCGTTGGGCAGTAATACCCCTGGACAAGATAATACCCCTTGCCAAATCTGATTTGGCCGCTGCAGAGATACCTCTTGGCGACGGCGGCGGATTCGCGACTCGCAACGACGCGATTGTCGCACTACACCGAGTTTCGGAAGAGCGTCTTAATAGCGCCCATGAAACGCTATCAGAAGCGATTGATGACGATGACCCTGCAGTCAGGCTATCTGCAATTACGGGCCTTCCGAGGATGATGCTGAGGAAATCTGAGAATCTGATGTACCAATTGATCGTCAGGTTAGGCGATTCTGATGCAGATGTTTCCGAGTTGGCATGGGAGACACTTGAACGCATAGCGCCAATCTTCCCATCGTCTTCCGAACTATGCCTCGAGGATCTCCTGAGAAGGCCCAATCAGACAGATAGAACCCGTGCTTTCAGAGTCCTCAAGGCAATTTCGAGAGAATGGGTTGAGGCCGGATGTCAACATCTTGAATCTTTGATGAAGGAAGAGGAGGTCGACCTTCGTAGAAGATCAGCAAAGTTGCTGCGAATAGTCACGGAACGCGGAGGAGCAGTCGGCTGGGATTTGATAGCATGGGCATTGGAGGATACTGACTCTAATGTGCGCTCATCCGGCGCGGATTGTCTCCCGAAGCTGGCTTCCGCCGAACCTCGAATCGCAGCAATACTTGTTGAAGCATCCCTGGGCGAGAAAGACTCAACAGTCAGAATGAAGATTCTACGAGCCATAAAATCCCTCGATATGCAGAATCCGAGAGTAGCCAAGTTGGTCATAGATGGGGCCGGTGATCAAGATATACGCTTGAGGAAGGCTTGCATAGACCAATTATCTGTTGTTTTGACGGGAACAGATCTCAGGGAAACTGCTGGAGAGTTGGCAAGAACTGAGAAGGACCCTGAGCTGAAAAGGCGTCTTGAGGCTCTGGCCTTCGATCCCGAGATGGAGGGCACTGAAGAGGAGAAGAATCGATTTTTAGCAGATTTAGACGTGATAGAAGACGATAAAGAAGCCATATTAACACCCCAAAAGAGAAATCCGGCTCAGCGTGAAGGTCATAAACAGGTGGAAGGTCGGCAGGCCGACGAGGAATGACAATGAGTGAAGCCATCAGCGAAAAAGAGGCGCGTTTTGAGCGCCTCTGGGCTGGAGAGACACCGAAGGGAGTCAACCGAACTAAGGCACTCAAGTTCAGACAGTATATGCGACAGCATGTCCTTCAGAAATACCACAAGCGACGCAAGGAACAGTTCGCTAGTGCAGATAAGGGCCATTATAATCACAGTTTTACAAGCAAGCACATGTTCCTGACGAAGGAAAATTGTAGAAAGTACTGGATGGGCGAGCTTCAGCAGCAGATCAAGGACTCGGAGAGCTTCTGAGGCCTAGTTATGAGCAATTCTGGATTTTCGAAATTCAATCTGTCAAAAGAAACCTCCAAGGTACTTGACAACAAGGGTTGGGTCGAACCAACTGAGATTCAGCGTGAGACGATCCCTGCTGCACTCACCGGTCGCGACATAATAGGCCAAGCCCGTACGGGATCGGGAAAAACTGCCGCCTTCGGGATTCCAATTATAGAGAGATGTACGCCAAGTGGGCACCCTCAGGCAATAGTGCTCTGCCCAACAAGAGAGCTAGCTGTACAGGTTGCAGAAGAGATGAACTGGCTACAGGGGAATAAAGGGCTAAAGATTCGAACAGTATATGGTGGGACAGATATTGAGCGCCAGGCAAAGGAATTAGCTTCTGGTACCGATGTCATAGTGGGAACGCCTGGCCGTGTAATCGACATGACCAAAAGATCGCATCTAGATCTCTCGGGAATCAGCACATTCTGCCTTGATGAGGCAGACAGGATGCTCGATATGGGATTCTTCCCAGACGTCATTTGGATCGTAGAACAAGCACCTAATCGTAGTCAGACCCTTCTGTTCAGTGCCACATTTCCCCAAGAGGTTCTAGACGCCTCTGAAGATTTACTGGATGATCCTGAGCAGGTATTCACTGGCGGAACTGAGATCGAGGTTCCCGAAATCGAACAGAGACATGTCAGGGTAGGGCGTGCCAACAAGCTCTGGGTCCTCGGCAGAATCATGCTCACTCTCGGAGAGGGAGATCAAATGCTCGTATTCACCAATACCAAGAGGATGGCGGATATGCTCGTCGATCGCCTTGATAGGCACAAGTTCGAATCGGTGGCCTTACACGGCGACATGCCTCAGAATAAACGTGAGAGGATACTCTCTGACTATCGAGAAGGAAAACATGCAGTCCTAATTGCAACTGATGTTGCTGCTAGGGGGATAGATATCGATACGATAACACATGTCGTTAACTACGATTTACCTGATGAAACCGAGGCATACGTCCACAGGATAGGACGCACAGGGCGCATGGGTAGATCAGGCGTTGCTTGGTCTCTTGTGACAGCAAATGACGTTCTTCAACTAGATCGTATTTCTTCTACATGGAATCTGAATATACCATCCAGTCAGCCACCAGACCTGCCCAAAGGAGTCGATCGGGATCCTGTTCGAAAGCGTGAAGACTGGGATGAAGTTTCAGATTCTTTCGGCATGGTTAGAATCAGAGTTTCAGTTGGTAGAAAAGAAGCATCAAAGCGAGAATTCAGTGATTGGCTAAAGGCGGAGGCAAAACTTCCAGATATCGCAATCGGAGATATTCTTCAGGAAGATCATTCAGCAATTATAGAGATACATGTCGAAAAGGCAGGCGCGACTCTTGAGATATTGAAGCGACGTGAATGGGAGGGATCGAGTCTCAAACCAGAATTGCTAGATCGCCCCGCCGTCGCATTCAATCGTGCTTCCATGTTGGCCTAGGCGTGGTCGACCTCAGAATCGATCTAACCGGGCATCTTTGTCCCATACCCGTGCATGAGACGAGAAGAGCAATAGATGCTCATTCACCAGGCGCAGTAATCGAGATATTCAGCGATGATCCAGAGTCGCTTCATGATATACCTGCACTCTGTGAGAGGAGACAGGCTGAATGCAATCATGAGTTACTTGACAATGGAGTTATTCTATTCAGGATAGTTGTCCCCGATATCCGATACGAGCAGAGTAAAGATTGAACGGAAAACCATGTACGGGAAGTATGGGGGAGCGTAATTTGGTAGAAGAGCCCACGCAAATAAAAGAAATCGATTCAGTGCCCGCCGAAGCAAACTTGCCCACAGTTCACGGCGATTTTAGAATACGTATATTCAATGAGCCATCCACTAATCTTGATCATGTAGCTCTTACTTTGGGAAATATGGATGGTCCGGACCCCACGCCAGTCAGAATACACTCCGAATGTCTCACAGGCGATGCTTTCGGCAGTCTCCGATGCGATTGTGGCCCGCAGCTCGATGCAGCATTATCAATAATCAACAAAATAGGATATGGGTGTCTTGTATATCTAAGACAAGAAGGTCGAGGCATCGGACTCCTAGCCAAGATACAAGCATACAATCTACAGGACAAAGGAGCAGATACACTCGATGCAAATTTGCTGTTGGGGCATCCTGCTGATGCCAGGGATTATTCGCTAGCAGCTACGATCCTTAATGCAGTAGGGACTAACAGAATCAATCTGATGACAAATAATCCGGATAAGGTCGACCAACTTACTTCGTTAGGGGTGGAAGTCGTGAATAGGATGCCGTTGATAGTCGGTGTAAGTGATGAGAATAAGGGGTATCTTGGCACCAAAGCAAGCAGGATGGGGCATACGATATCAGATGATGATCTAGATAGACCATGATTTGGGGCCGTGGCCGGGACTTGAACCCGGGCCGGCGGGACCACAACCCACCGTGCTAACCGCTACACTACCACAGCCGTGTATACTTTCCTTGCTAGTGCCGTATTTCATCTCTTCCGCAAATACTGCTAACGTATCACCAACGGTTTCAAACGCACAAGTATGTTATTTCATCACGATGAGCACACGGGCAGCCGCGTTTCTGGTAACCTTGCTGCTCTTTCCGATGGTAGTTGCCGACACACCGATTGACTCCAGCCAGCAAGATATTTTCACAGATCCATTCGACGAAAACGTCTGGACATTGAGCGCGACCTCGGGATTCGCGGGAGATGAAGCACATTACACGGATGCAAGCATCAATTCAGGGACGCTACAATTCACCCATCAAAGACCGAGAAACTACCAGTCCCACATATCGTACGCATCCAATTCCGAAACAGGAGCTACACTTGCAACAGGGGTGCCCGATGGAGACTACTCGTGGTCGAAGGGCCCCGACATCATTGTTTCTGGTTTTGATTTTCAAGGGCTCGAAAGTCGAGACATCATCGGGGTAACTCTAAGATTGTATATTTCAATACCTGATGCGATGCCCTCGGACGAGGTCATGATTGTAGTAGATGATGGATCCTCGGCCACATTAGTATCGACAATTGCAAGAACTACGGGTCCAATCGACCGCTTCACTATCCCACTAAATTATGATCTTGGCAACGGCAGCGTATGGGACTGGACGATGCTATCTTCTACATCCGTCAAGATAGACTATGTTTCAGACGGTGCTCCCGATGATTCGGAGATTCAAGTCGATGCAGTAGCGTTGGAAGCCTCTTTCTTCCAACCATGGTATGGGTTTGAGAATGCAAAGGCAGTTGCAACGATAGATCCATCTTCTTACCCAGTCATCGATTTCGACGTCAATAGCGGAAACATCGCAGGTCTTGAGATATCACCTTGCGGATTACAACCAACAGGCAGCGCCCCAGGGGAATGGTCAATTTTGTCCGTTATCCCGCCTTTCGAGCAATCTTTTGGACGCATCCACATAATATCCGAAGAGGGATTGGATGCCACTCTTGCCATTAGGACTCCAGGGGGAGAATGGACAACTTGGTCAGAGGGAGCGTTGCTCCCGCAGTCGCAGTCTTTCGATATTATGCTCGTCATAAGAGATGGATGCGTGGGCGGATTAAGGGTCGATATAAACGACCCAACTCTCTATGTAACGGGCACTGTTGACGGTAATCTGTCCGGAATAGTATCTGAATCGAGTCATATCCGTTTTGCGATTGGGAGCAATCTTGCACTTGAAGCCCCCTTTCAAAATGGTCCATTTTCCTATGAGATACCCGTCGGCGACCTTCTTCCTTCCGTGGGGGAAGAACTCTTGCTTGGAATAGGTACGAGGTTCCAATGGTCTTCAGGCGGCGAAGAAGAATCTGTGACCATGACTATTCAATCGATGGTCATATCTGGAGGATATTCCATAGACGTCGACACTTCTCCGGTTTGCCTAACACCGTCGAGCCAGTATCTTGTTGAAGATGAGGGTGGCATATCGATTCCAATTCTTAGCGCATGTTCTGATGATAGGGACCCCTACTCTCAACTCGAGATAACTGCTACTTCTCGAATCGATGGACTATTGGATCTGAAGACTTCCGTGGGAGATTTACAGATCCAGCCTCTTCAGGACTCTAGCGGCTCTACAATGGTGGACATCACAGTTACAGATTCAGCAGAAAATCATTGGTCCGGCTCTTTCTTGGTTGACATACAGCCCGTTGCTGACCCCCCTTCTGTTCAAGGACTTCCTTCTACAATTACAGTCGAACTCGGTGAAACATTGAGAATACCCTTAGCAATAACCGATCCAGATACGGAGGAACTAACGATAACAACCTCACGTTCATGGGCTGATATTGACGATAACCATCTCGTTCTCACGCCCGTCGTGCCCGGTTCCAGCCTACTCGTAATCACTGTCGGCGACGGCAATGTCTACGTTGATACTGAAATTGATGTAATCGTGCGAGCTCTTCCTCGACTGATAATCGATGACGTATCTTCTTTCAACGATGACTTGAATCAAGAATTACCCCCAGGTACTCTGATTGATTTGTCAACAACGGTGTGGAATCAAGGCGAGGGTGCTGCCTTCGATATCGATGTCTATTGTCATGTCGAGGGTATCCTCTATCAGACGATAAGAATTCCATTGATTGAGCCTAACTCACCTGCTCAGGTGACATGTGCCATCCCTTCGCCCACTGAGTCGGGGGAATTCACAATATTCGTAGAGATTGAATCCAAGAATCAGGTAATAGATCCATCTTCTTCACTGGAGTACAGTATTGTAGCAACCGTCGAAGGACAGGATGAAGAATCAGGAATTTTGACGTCCATCCTTTCAGGCAATAATGCAACCATAGCATTGCTCATTATTCTATTTTCTATATTGTGCGGGGTTGCACTCTATCTGGGACCAAATAAGGTGAGAAGGCCATATCGTTGACGTAGGGCCGATAATGTTCTCAAACCAGATAATGCTTATATGAGCCAGGTATCGGGTCACGGTTCCGAGGTTTTGATAATGGCTTCATCCACCCTGCTAATCCGTCTCGAGACTCTTGAGTGGGTCTATGAGGAGCACGATCTCAATTAATCGCTAGCGCCCAGACCACGCGCCAGGATACTCGTCCTTGTCCATCAGGACTATTTTTGGTTTGACCAGTTCTCCTTCATCCATGTCTCGGACATCTGAAGAATTGACAATCATCTCGCCGACTGCAACAGCCTCGCCCTTTGAACTCCAGATTACTGTTTTATCGCCCGCAGACATGCCGCTATCTAGGCTAACTACGCCTGGAACTGCGAGTGGCGCCCCGTGACAAATTGAAGCTATAGCCGAGTCTCTTATCCACACTCCCGGGATTGACCCTAGTATCCTCTCTACTGGCGCTATCAATCTGCAAAGAGCCTCTTCATCGCCTTCTTCGGCTAGCATTGCAGCATCTGCAAGTTGTTGCATGGTGCATAGCGAAGATTGTTCAAAACTACCCGTGGAGTGACGATGAAGCTCGGATAAGACGCAGGGAGAACCAAGAATAAGCCCTATGTCGCGAGCAAGAGTACGTATGTAGGTCCCAGCCTGACATGAAACGCTAATTGTGTGGAATCCATTCTCTTGATCACTTTCGAGTAGTTTGATTTCACTTATGACCCTAGTCCTGACTCTTATTTTTACAGCAGATTCAAGCGGAGGAACGTTGTATATCTCTCCTGCGAATCTTTCTAACACCTCTTTTACCCGCTTGTAAGAAATAGAAGAGTCAATTTTTAGAACTGCAATATACGTCTTATTTCCAGATAGTACCACTTCGGTTAATCTGGTTGCCTTTCCAAGTAGTAGCGTCAGAGCTCCTGTTGCGAAAGGATCGAGCGTCCCGCCGTGGCCGAGCCTCTTCAACCCTAGAATGTCCCTTGCCCATGATGCAAGTTGGTGACTGCTTGGCCCAGGTGGCTTGTCAACTAGGATTACTCCTGCCTCCATCAAGGCCTCCAAGCCTCTTTCTGAGGGAATTTTTCCATGTCGGCTACTCTTGGCTGGAGACCCGTCTATTACGATTCGTGAAGTCAAACTATCCCTCCAATATTTTTAGCGCCATACTCAGAACTTCTGACTCGCCCAAGTCATCCGCTTCGATTACGTGGGTGTAGGGCGTCATGTCGTCTAGGCCTATCCCATATAGCGATTGATACCTGTGTTGATCGTCTCGATGTCTATTGGCTGCACGTTGAAAATTTTCGCCATATGTGCCGCCATCCCTCTTCATCAATCTCTTAGCTCGCTCTTCTATGGATGTGGAAATGTGTATTCTTGGTACATTAGGAGCGATCTCCATGGCCCACCACGCCGCTAATCTGCTCTCTATAATATCGGGCCCACTCATATCGGCCATTTTCAATTTTAATTGTTCATCAAGCAGCCTATCGACATCAAGATCCTCTCGACATAACTCGCTAAACTCTTCTACAGTCAGGCCTCTTTCTTTTGCCTGTTCTCTGAATACTTCTCCGCCATTAAGACTCGACCAATTACGATTTTTACATATACCTTCGACGAGGGTACTTGTTCCACTTCCTGGAGGGCCGCTTATCGTTGCTTGGAGCACCTATCTCCACTCCTCTAGGCAAACGCGGCAGCGCAAGGATCCCCTAGAGGTCTTATGAGCCCCCTTATTGCCACAGGAAGGACAACTATCCACCGATGGCCGAGAGGAAGATGACTTGTTACTCGATTTCGAGGCCCCCGCCCTTCTTGTGCTGCGTGCTTTAGAAGTTGAACGCTGCCCTCTAGATCTACCTTCAGCCGGACGCTTGTCTTCCAGGAGGTGCAAGAGTGGTTCAGGTATCGTGGTGCCACCAAGAACAAGTTTGTGTCTGGCCAGTCTGAAGATTTTGATGTGGCGATCTATGATGCGCCCGAAAGGCGCACTCAGGCTTATGTAGATAGCAACCCAAGCAGGGAAAATCCACATCACTCTATCTTCAAGGCCCCAAGTAGGATTCCACGGGAGGCTGACGTATGTGACTCTGAAACCCTCAACAGAGTATCCAATCCACGTGAATATGCCGATTACGAATACTATTGTGTACATCATGGGGCGCATCGTCATGGATGTCATCTTGGCACTTTCAGGAGTCATTTCCATTTGGAGACGGTTCATTTTCTCTATTCTGGCAGTATCTCTCGATTGTCTCGCATCCATCAACTGCTTACGTATTTCACGACTCCTGTGAGATAAATGCAATTGAATAATCGGGTCCATGAAAATTCCTCTAATCGCTGTATTGATGACCATCATGGTAGTTCCTACAAGAAATACTGTCAGAACGAAGTATTCGCCGTCATACGGCAATACGGGTTCAATGACCGCCCCTGCCGCATCAGCTAAGCCAACTCTGATCCCTTCATTAATGCTCAAAATTACCATTAATCCAAGTAAAACCAGCATCGGCATCATCATTCCAGATAATGCCTGTGCTTGCGCATCACTCGCGCTAGACTGTGCCATGTCTCTTTCCCTCCGACCATTAGAATGAACGCTTCGGTCATTCCTCCTCTTCAGAGGCTACTGATTCGTATGCTGATGTCTCCGCGCAATTGACACAAATCAGCCCGCCTGAGGGAATATCCCCGCCGCAAACCGCGCAAACAGGTACCGGCACCTCTAGATTTTCTTCAATTCCATGAATCCACTCCCCATCTTCTCCGAACCATTTTGGGAGATTTGGCTCCACCTCTGCTTCTTCTCCGAATTCTGCTCCCAACGAACCTTCTGCTTCTGGATCCGCAGACAAGTCCTCAGATTCGATTAGAGCCACGACTTCAATACTTTCTCCACATTCCACTCTTCCAACACCCCATCGATGAATTTCCGACCGGTCATTTTTCGAAGAAGAATGATTCACTTCGATGATTCTGCCTGTTGTAACCGATACCTCGCTCGATAACATCTCGAACTCTAGGGCAATCGAATCCAAGATCGTCACATCTTCTAGGGGCGTATCGGATGTATTGGTGAACAAAAGACGAATCTCGTGTTGCCCGAGCTCAGGCCCCGGGAATATGGACTTTCCAGTCCGAACCTCCCTTCGTTGCGTAACTACGCTGATTGCTGGAATTTTTACACACTCTCTTGTTATCACCGGTCCGTGGCGTTCCGAAGAAAGATCAGCCCGACAAGGAGACCCAATCGGTACCCCTGTTGCAGCCGGATCAGAAGCAGTAGCGGGGTATCTGATTGTCAGTACTTCACCCGGTTGAAGTGCGATAGGCGAGGTTGTCCCTATGAGGAGCTGTATCGTATGCCCGTGTCCAGCGACCTCTTCGACAGTAAGGGTTCGACCATCGACAATATCGAGCCTCATATTTTCCATATCTACCGCCTTTGAACCTATCTCGACAGAGATATCTGAAAGTTTGACCTTCTCAAAAATCGGCGGGAGGTCATCTACCATCCGAAGCAGGTTTATGGTCGCACTACCCACATTCTCGATCTTCATCTTCGTTTGTACGACGTCTTCAGTGTATGATCGAATACGAGATCTCGCATATCCCTTCTCAACTCTGGCATCGACTATGGGGAGGGATTTCGATCTAAGAATTACAGAGCCGGTCGAACCAATGTCTATTGCAGGAGCGACAGATGACTGAATTCTCTGTGTGAATCGAGGGCGCTCATTCGAGGCATATGGGACAGATTGAGATTCCCACTTCGCCATCGGTCTGACCACTTCCCTCATGCCACTTATTGAAAGAAGAGGCTCTTCCCTCCCTACAACCTCCATCGAAGCCGACTCCATTGTGAGTGAGAAACTAGATGCATTCTCAAAGGAGCATACACAACCCCATTCTCCGGGTCTCTCTCCTTCAGTGGCTGTCACGTAGGAGACATGACGAGTTGATGCTCGGAGCGATGTCGGCACCAGCGTGGATAGCAGACCAGGACTTCTGTATGTCGCAGATATCTCGCCAGAGCCAATTGTCTGGGTGGAACTGATGTTGATTTTAGGCTCCAAATCGAGACTTTTCACTTCATTGACTTCGAGCCTAGGGATTTTCCAGATAAGGGCGTCTTCAGATATTGAATACCCTAGATCGGGGGTAAAATCCCATTCCAAGGGTATGGAACGGACAATTTCGATGTCTATAAGCGATTCAGATCCGACATTCTCGACTTCGATTCTAACTTTAACTGGATGAGGTTCATTCGTGTAAGGGAGAGAGATAGATGGAAAATCATCACGAACAGGCTCGCTGTCAATGATTTCTCGAATTGAAAGTAAGGGTTCAGGATTAGCCGTATAACGCGTGAGGTGCGAGGAATCGGGTTGGATTTCTCTTAGCTTTATGACATCTTCATCCATCGACGTGAGATTAGTTCCATCGAGATGTAGAGACACCCCCCATATACGATCCACTGCACTGGGATTCAGTATTTCGACGCTTCCATCTATATCTCTTGATTCAATCATGCCTTCCGAATCTATCACTGTACGCTCTATTTCACGAATTCGACATATGACAGCATCCCCATCTGTTGGTAACGAGTCTGATAGGGGCGATCTAACAGCCTCTTTCGAGGGAACTACAAACTCGGAATCGTCCTCCATTAGAACGTCCACCTGTGCCTCACTGCTGACAGGTCGGCGATGAACCTTCGGACTATACGCATTGATTCCGAGTGATGTTGAAGTGCTTGACTGTTGTCGACGTCATGTGAGTACCCAAGATGGAACCATGCCCCCAGTAGTATTCGTTGTCGGAACCGCTGGAGCCGGAAAAAGCTCTCTCGTTACAGCATTTCAGAGGTGGGCAAGATTTCTGGAGGTGGATGTCCTTGCGATCAATCTAGATCCGGGTGCTGAGAGTATGAAGTATGATCCAGAGTTTGATGTGAGAGACCTGGTCACCATCTCTGATGTAATGCACGAGTATGACTTAGGCCCGAACGGCGCCCAGATACTGGCTGCAGACTTAGTAGCAGCTCAGGCTGAAGATGTGTTTGAGGAAATAGAGGGCGTTTCAGGAGATATCCTGATAATAGATACTCCTGGGCAGGTTGAGCTTTTTGCATTCAGGGAAGCATCAAGCCATCTAGTACAAGTTCTCGGTCAAGGTATGGCCTGTCTCGTATTTCTTTTTGATCCCATGCTCTCACAAACACCCAGTGGATTTGTTTCTCAGATGCTTCTTTCTTCGATCGTCCATTTCAGGCTGGGACTACCCACTGCTAACTTCTTGTCCAAATCAGACTTACTCGAACCAGAAGTACTTGATCGGATAATGGAATGGGGTCAAAATCTCGATGTTCTCGAGGCAGCCTTGTACGAAGAATCGACATCCCAGAGAATGGATGCTGCCACTACCGGACAACGTTCTGAATTTGCCATAGGACAGCTCAGGATGATGCAGCATGCTTCCATTGTGCCGGGTCTAGTACCTCTTTCCAGTGAAAGCGAGGAGGGCCTGGCGGATGTGCTTTCTTTCGCTCAGAATGTATTTGGCGGTATGTCAGATGCAAGAGATGGATTTGCAGGAGATATAGAACATGAAATCGGCTGATTACCCTCGGAATCTACTTTCAATTGACGATTTTGATGATTGCTTCTCAGACGTAGTTAAGTGGGCAATATCCTACAAAATGGATGAAGAAGCGCAACGTGACTTCAAACCTCTAGATGGGATGGCTATTGGGTCGATCTATGAAAAGCCCTCAACCAGAACAAGAGTCTCATTTGAAGTTGGAATTACGCGACTCGGCGGACAACCTCTAACACTTTCAAAGAACGATATCCAACTTGGCTCTTCGGAATCTGTTGCAGATACTGCAGCGGTCCTATCGAGATATTTGGATGGAATTACATACAGGTGTTTCGGACATGATGCAGTCTCTGAATTAGCGGAGCATGCAACTGTTCCAGTGATCAATGCACTGAGCGACTTACATCATCCCTGCCAGGCTGCAGCAGATATGATGACTATATTGGAAAAAAGGAAACCAGATCAAGGACACATAGCTTGGGTGGGGGACGGCAATAATGTTCTGCATGATCTAATGCTCGCTGCTGCGATGTGTGGGTTCGATATTTTCTATGCAACGCCGGAAGGATTCGAACCTAATCCGGAAGTACTGGACAGAGCCCGTCGTATTTCGGCCGAAAACGGCTCCAAGATATTGGGTACAAATGATCCGTTTGAAGCCGTCACCAATGCAGGTGTGATTTACACCGACGTGTTTGTATCGATGGGTGAGGAGCACCTTGATGAGAAATCTGATGCATTCCAAGGTTTCCAGGTGAACGAATTCCTCGTCTCAAATGCCAGACCAGATTACATGTTCTTACATTGCCTCCCGGCACACAGGGGAGACGAGGTGACTGACGAAGTTATCGATTCGCCCAACAG
>Ga0115013_10000136_pt1 | contig 49610 bp, 39 predicted proteins | sample SouAtlMetagenome_2_FD_88686 | JGI IMG/M metagenome (GOLD analysis project Ga0115013, IMG submission 88686) | Marine eukaryotic phytoplankton communities from Atlantic Ocean - South Atlantic ANT15 Metagenome | ecosystem: Environmental > Aquatic > Marine > Oceanic | place: South Atlantic Ocean...
AGAGAGTCAACGCCCTGATTTTAACAGGGGGGTTTGGAAAGGGCGCAGACTTCTCCGAGTCCAAAGTCAGCTTCGATTACTGCCTCTCCCTTGGAGTGCCAGCATCGGCGATTCGTGTAGAATCTGAATCAACCAAAACTTACGAAAACCTTTCCGAAGCCAAAAAAATCCTTCAGAAAGAAGGATGGGAAACCGCTCTTCTGGTAAGTGACCCATGGCACATAAAACGAGCCCGGCGCATGGCTGACAACCTCGGAATAAAAGTGTATGCCTCGGCCACGAAATCGACACGATTCCAGTCCACCGAAGCCAAGGCGAGGTTCCTCTTCCAGGAATTCTACATGTATCATTACTACCTCCTCACTCAAGAATAGTGGCGGTCTAACAAAGCTTTCGATGGAGCCACTGAAAGGGCAACACTCCACACTTCGCCGCAAGGGAAATCCCCATCCTTCCGACGCGATTTGTAAGAATACGATGCAAGCTCATTGCCAACCGGACGCGGCGCCCAAAACGTTCTTCAAGATTGAGCAGAATCCTCTTACGGGTCGCATCCCAGGCTGCTCCCTCCTGCGCATAAATCATCAATGGCTCCAGTGCGCATTCCGCAGATTCAAAGGCCATCGACATTCCATTCCCCGTGAAGGGAGGAATCATTCTCTCCGCATCTCCGAGCACGCATAATTCGTGATCCACTTGCTGACTTCCCAATCGAAAGCCACTAATTCCTGTGAGCGATTTTTGATTCATCTCTCCACCTCGTAGTCGATCAACCAGCTTCTCCAGCCCGCACTCATCCAGAGCATTGAGTAAAGGGTTTCCCTTTCCCATCTTCGCCCCTCGAAAAAGACCACAAACGTTGATTTTGCAGCCATCGCCTTCTATCGGAGTCAGTCCAACATAGCCTCCATTCCCCAGATGCATCTCCAAATACCCATCAAGGGGAACGCCATCAAAGTGAGCCTTCAATCCCAACCAAGGCGTGCCCTTTTCCAACCTTCTACCAGCTGTCCAAACCCGTCCCTCCATGGCCTCGCGGTTAACGCGGTCTCTGACGATTAAATCACCTCCCAATCGCTCGAATTCCTGCCTTAAGCGTTCGTCCATTTCCCATCGGGACATCCCCAGAGCGGGCTTGGAGAGCCGCGCCTCCAGAATCTTTTCATCTCCAACCCACCAACGCGTTTTCTCGTGCTGCAAAGCATCGGAAAACAAGTGAGCAATACCCAAATTCTCCAATGTCTCAATGGTCACTCCGTTAATAAATTCCCCGCAAACCCGATGCCGTGGATAAGTCGTTGCTTCGCGCAGAATTACGGGGACCTCTCTCCTCCGTATGGCAATCCCCAGCGCAAGTCCGGCCAAGCCGCCTCCCACAATTTCGATCTGCTTCATTCCCGCCACGCTACTACACGAATTCCGCCGAAAAACGACACCTCCTCCCGCCATTGCCAACACTCTCCCAACTGCAACAATGCGGAAAGCTCCCCTCTCCGAAACCCCGCCCGAATACTCACCATCATGTCATGTTTTGTCACCGCGTTGATCGCAGGCCAAAGAAGACTTCCTTGGAGCAGCGAGCGACATGAGCGATACGGCTCAACCGCGACAAACTTTTTTCGGGAGCCAATCAAACCACCCAGCCGTTTTAATTGTTCATCGTCGAAATGATGGAGAACCAAATTTGCCACAGTGGTGTCTCCGGGACAATCGGGCATCGTTTCAAAAAGATCACCCTGCTTCCAATCAACTTCCAGATTCCGGGGTTTTCCCTGAAAATCCAATCCCGTCACCTTTCCAGTATCGCTCAACTTCCCCGTCAGTTCTCCCGCCCCTGCACCCAATTCCACCATAGCCTCCCCTTCTTTAATTTGCCTTTGAATCCAAACCTCATTGCCCATAAACCAATTGATCACACGGAGATCCCGACGACTCCGAATGGCCGCCGGGTCATCGCCGGAGAGTCCGTCCAATAACTCCGGTTCAACCACTCGTTTCATGAAACCTTAGATAGCTCCGCTTTCTCATTGGTCAAGACAGCCTCTCTTCATTATGTTACCGCCATGATGACAGCCACCGAAAAAGCGCAGGTTCTGATTGATGCGCTTCCCTATCTGCAACGATTTCGGGGGAAAACCTTTCTAATCAAAATGGGAGGGTCCGCAATGGACAACCCCGGGCTAGTCCATGAAGTCATGAAGGATATCGTTTTTCTCGAGAATGCCGGAATTAACCCCGTCATCGTTCATGGTGGCGGAAAAGCTATCTCCGTAGCGATGAGCGAAGCCGGGCTCGAAGCCAAATTTGTCGGGGGATTCCGCATTACCACGCCCGAGGCTGTTAAGATTGTCGAAGAAACCCTGCATCAGAACATCAACGCGGGACTTGTTGAAACAATTAACAAATTCGGCGGAAAGGCCGCTTCAATCCACGGACTTTCAGTTTTTACAGCCAAACAACTTTTCGGCAAAGACAACTCCGGAGCCCCGGTTGATATCGGAAGGGTCGGCCAAGCCACCTTCTGCCACACCGAAGACATCCTCTACGCCATCAGTGCCGGATTGGTTCCGGTCGTTTCCCCTCTTGGAAAGCACGAAGAAACCGGAGAACCCCACAACATCAACGCGGATTTGGCCGCAGCAGCCCTTGCCTGCGCCCTCAAACCAGCCAAATTAGTATATCTCTCCGACGTTCCCGGCCTGCTTCGCGACCCATCCGACCAATCCACCCTCATTGAATCAGTCAGCAGTGCAGAAGCGCAGAAGCTTATCGACGACGGCATCATCTCCGGTGGGATGATCCCAAAAATCACCTCTGCTTTGGAAGCCCTCGAGAGCGGAGTTGAAAAAGTTCACTTTATCGATGGCCGTACTCCGCACACCCTTTTACTCGAAATTTTCACCCAATCGGGAATCGGGACCGAGATTAGGTAATTCGCCATTCTTAACTAATGTTTGTTCTTCTCGATTTCTTTGCTATTTAGTTTTAAGCGATGCTGAACAAAGCCTTCACTTTCTTTTCCACCCTCGCACTCAGTTTCTTTTTGGTGAGTTGTTCGAGCAGACGAACTCCCGACTACAATCCCGCCATTGGCCCCTTTGACGAAGACGGAAATTACATCGAAGCCTGGGCTGACAATCCGCCCAAGAGAAATCGCTTCTGGTTTAGTAAGAAAAAAACCGAAGAGCCCAAAGTCGTTGAAAATGAGAACCCAACGCGCCAAGTCTACAAAAACCCAAAACAGGCAACACGTCCGGCACCGAAGCCGACATACCGCCCCAAGCCCAAGGTTAAACCAAAACCAGTCAGGGTGAAGCCGAAGTCACGCCGCCATACGGTTGTAAAGGGCGATACTCTCTACGGACTCTCCAGGAGATACGGAGTAAGCGTCTCGGCCATTCAAAAGGCGAACAAATTAAGCGGAACCAACATCCGAATCGGTGCCTCGCTCCTTATCCCGGCTAAGTAAAGTGACTTGCTATCAAAATCATTCGTGAACACTTTGGTTGAGATGATTCGGTCGCTGCTTGTTCTCATTTTGGCTTTTGCGCAAACCACCTCCGCCTACGATGCCCAATTGGACGGCCCCGGCCTCGATGTCGCACTGATTTCAGAGTCCCGCAGCATTACGCCCGGTCTTCCCCTCACCATCGGGTTCCACATTCATCACCATGCCGGATTCCACACCTACTGGAAAAAACCGGGAATAGTCGGAGTCCCCACTTCCCTCGAATGGAAACTGCCGCAAGGCTTCACCGCTTCCGAAATCAGATGGCCTTATCCTGAGAATACCTTTATGGCAGAATACCCCTGCCATGGTTACGAACGAGACGTCACCTTACTGGTTACGCTCACTCCTCCCGCCAAGATCGAAACCAAAACAGTCACCCTGAAAGTCGATGCCAACTGGATGTGCTGTGCGCGAGGCTGTTTTCCTAACTTTCAATCGTTCGAACTCACTCTCCCCGTCACTCGAAAACCCATCCCCGACCCTCACGCTACTGCGCTCATCAATACTGCCAGCAAGGAGATCCCCAAAACAAATCCCAAGCTGATAAGCTCGGTCCGGGGTCATCAACAAATCGAATTGAAGTTATCCTCCCCGGCAATTCCCAATTCAAAAAAGGTCTACTTCTTCTCCAGCGACGGACAGGTCTCTTCGGATCAACCGCAAAAAATCAGCCGAGGAACCGACGGCTCTCTAATCCTCACCATGCCGCGATCAGAGTTCTCTCCAAAAAAATTCAAAAGCCTCCCCGGAGTCCTCAAAATCGAAAAGCAATTTTTCAAAATTAATCCGGCTTACCCCAGGGGCTGAACTGCTTTAATCAGCTAAAAAACCCGTCAACGGGCTCGTAGCAGAAGCCGATTCCATCACCTCGGGAAGTCCCAATTCGTAGGCCTCACGGCCCGCCTCGACTGCTTTCTTAAAAGCCTCTCCCATACGACAAGGATCCGGGGCAATTGCAATCGCCGTATTGACAAGAACCGCATCAGCACCCAATTCCATTGCTTCCGCGGCGTGACTCGGCACGCCAATCCCTGCATCAACCACGACCGGAACCTCGGCCTGATCAATAATGATTTGAATCTGATCACGGGTCGAAATCCCACGATTACTTCCAATAGGCGCGCCCAATGGCATTACCGTCGCGACCCCAACCTCTTGAAGCCGCTTTGCCAAGACAGGGTCGGCATTAATATAAGGAAGAACGGTAAAGTCCTCCTTCACTAATTGTTCCGCCGCTTTGAGCGTTTCAATGGGATCGGGTAGTAAATAAGTCGGATCCGGGTGAATCTCCAACTTCACCCACTTCGGCAACCCCGCAGCTGCTGCCAATCGGGTCAAACGAATCGCCTCTTCGGCATTCATCGCCCCACTGGTATTTGGCAAAAGCAAATATTTCCCGGGATCAATGAACTCGAGAATATTGGAAAAAGGATCTTTCTGGCCACTGAGATCCGCCCGCCGCAAAGCCACGGTTACAATCTCAGTCCCACTGACAGCCAGAGCATCACGCATCTTCTCGTGGGAGGGAAACTTGCCCGTCCCAAGCATGAGACGGGAAGAAAACTCCCGCCCGGCAATGACCAATGGTGAAGCCATGAAATTAGTTAAGAAGGAATGAGGTCTGAAACAGCCTCAAGCTCGTCGGAAAGCTCAGCAACAGAGGCGTCGAGCTTCCCCTGGGAGAATTCATCAAGCTCAACGCCTTGAACCACTTCCCAATTCGATCCATCGGTGCGGATAGGCATGGAAGCAATCAAGCCCTCAGGAATGCCATACGATCCATCAGAACAAACCGCGACGCTCGTCCAGTCTCCCGCTGGAGTTTCAGTCGTCAACGAGCGCACGGTATCCACGACACCATTTGCAGCCGAAGCCGCTGAGCTTGCTCCACGTGCCTTAATAATCGCCGCACCACGCTGCTGCACGGTGCTGATAAATTCACCTTCAAGCCAAGCACGATCATTGATAACCTCTGGAACAGGTTGCCCATTAATTTTGGCATTGGTGAAGTCGGGATACTGGGTCGCCGAATGATTTCCCCAGATACAAAGATTGCTCACGGAGCTACTATGCAACCCGGCCTTGGCTGCGAGCTGGCTCTTGGCACGATTTTCATCGAGACGAGTCATGGCAAAGAACTGCTCCTTGGGGACTCCGGCAGCGTTATTCATCGCGATCAGGCAATTTGTGTTGCAGGGATTTCCCACAACAAGCGTGCGAACATTCGATGCCGCATTGCCCGCGATGGCCTGTCCTTGACCAGTGAAAATTTTTCCATTGATTCCGAGAAGATCATTACGCTCCATACCCGGGCCACGTGGCACTGATCCAACAAGAAGAGCCCAATTGGTTCCGCGGAATCCCTCGGCCAAATCACAGGTGGGAACGATTTCATTGAGGAGGGGAAAGGCACAGTCATCGAGCTCCATGACGGTGCCTTTGAGAGCACCCATCGCAGGCTCAATCTCAAGCAGACGGAGATTCACCGGCTGATCCGGCCCAAACATGGAACCTGAAGCGATACGGAAGAGAAGAGCGTAGCCAATTTGTCCGGCAGCTCCGGTCACTGAAACGGTGATGGGGTCTTTCATTGCTGGGCATTCCTTAACGCCCCCGCCCCTCCCGGTCAACTATGGGTCGAGGAATTTCCCACTCAGCTCATTTACAAGGGCCAAATCACCGGAATCAGGAAGCTGGCAACAACCCACAAGACCAAGGCCAGCGGCAGCCCGGCGCGGAAGAAATCCCCAAACTTATAGCCACCTGCGCCATACACAAAAGTATTTGTTTGATATCCAATCGGAGTGGCAAAACTTGCGGAAGAACCAAACATCACCGCCGCCACGAATGGCCGAGGATCAACGCCTAGCTCATAAGCCACAATCATCGACAAAGGAGTAAGCAAGGCTGCCACGGCATTGTTGCTCACCATTTCGGTCATCACCGCGGCAAGCAGATAAACAATGGCAATCATCAAACGCGGGTCCATTCCCTGCATTATCCAAACCACTTTGAGCGCCATCAACTGCGCAACTCCGGAATAGTCCATCGCCTGCCCCAGACCCAACATTCCAAAAATCAAGAAGAGAACCTTCCAATCGACCGCCTCATAAGCCTCTGAGGGCTCCAAACAACGAGTCACCAAAACGAAAAACGCCCCCGAAAGCGCAATCAAGACGATGGGCACTTTCGGAATCAATCCAACCCCACCAAGCATTCCAATAATCATGAAGGCTAGGATCGCCAGAATTGCGAACGGCGCTTTCTTCGGCCTCACTGTTATTTGCTTCGGCTCACTTAGATTAATGAAATCCTTCAGCTGAAAAAGCTGCTGCATTCGGCGTCCCGAACCCTGAACCAGCAAGGTGTCACCAAAGGCCAGTTTAACGTCTTCAAAGCGCTCCTGAAGATTCCTTCCTCGACGGTGAACAGCTACAATGAGCACCCCAAACTGCTGACGGAAGTTCAACTCCTTCAGGCTCTTTCCGGCCATCGTGGAATCCGGACCGATAATACCTTCCATCAAGACCGCAGACTCAGTCCGAATCCCCTCCAGCCCCAAATCTTCCTCAGCCTTCAAACTGACTCCGGAGTCCTCCCCAAGGTTCATCAAGCCTTGCAGTTTTCCTTTGAGAATAATCTCGTCTCCTTCTTTAAAAATAACCTCATCAAGGGATTTTTTAAGTCGCTGCCCATCCCGAATGATGTCGAGAACCCGCGCTTTGTTTGACTTCTTCATCGAGCTATCGATGAAATTTTGGCCAATCAAGGGTGAGCCTCTGGAAACGATGGCGTAGGTAATGTATTCCCTTGAAGACTCGCTATCGATCAGCGCGGCCAGGGTCGCTCGATCCGGGAGAACCTTTTTCCCAAAGAGCACCAAATAAACAAAGGTCACGAATACGAAGACAATCCCCAGTGGAGTCACGTCGAACATCTCGAAAACCACATCCGGATCCCTCTTGGCCGCAATTCCCGAGGCTACGAGATTGGTGGAGGTTCCGATGATTGTCATCGTCCCGCCCGCAATCGCGGCATAAGACAACGGAATCAAAAAACGAGATGCCATCCAATCCTTGCGACGGCAAATCGCCAATACAATCGGAAGAAAAACCACCACGACAGGTGTGTTGTTCATAAAGCCCGATAAGCCGGCTACCACGAGAATCATCACCACCAACATCCTCGTCGGACTGGACCCGGCGGTCTTTTCAAACCAATAACCAAGTGTCTCGATGACCCCGGTTCTCTCTAGGGCTTCACTCATGACGAACATACAAGCCACCGTAATCGGCGCAGGATGAGCAAAGACCCTCAAGGCATCTGCTTGAAACTTTTTCATTGCAGCCGCCAATGCATCCCCGGTCAATTCCGGAGAAGGCGCGGCCACTGCAATCGGCAAGACTCCGATCAACACACAAATTACCAACGCCCCAATTGCAACGACCTCAGGCGAGAGCCATTCTTTGACGAAGCTCGCGAACACGACGATCACCAGGATGCCGAGTGCAATTTGCTGCCAAGTTTCTACCATCAGTTACGGAGTTTAGTGTGCCCCAACACGTGCACAGGGAAAAGATGTTTGGTAAAGTGATTTTTACCCCCAAATCGCAAACTTCACCGCTCCGAGCATCATCTTTTTGACCTCAGACCGTGATACTTTCAACCTTCCATGCCATTCCTCCCAATTCGCGGCCTCCAACAATTCTAAAGTTCTTCGCCCGATCATCGCCGGAAGAATCGTCGCAAAACGCATCCGTTTGCCATGCAAGGCCCGCGCGTATTTCTCCGCGGAATCGAGCCCTGCTGAGGCCTCTTCAATCCACTTCCTCCGCAAGACGATCAATTCCTCTTCCTCAGGCTTCCCTTCTCCGGGAAGATAGCAGCGTCCATTCTTCAAGTCTTCTGCCACATCCCGCAGAATGTTGATCAGCTGCAAGCTTCTCCCGAAATCCCGTCCCCACTCCAGCATCTGCGCCTTTGTCTTCGAGGCGAAATTCTCATCACATCCAAATCCCAACTCCGTCCAGAACTCCCCGACACACCCGGCAACCTGATAAGTATATCGGTGCAACTCTTCATCCCCATCCAGTCGCACCAGCCCCTCACCTTCAAATCGCACCAAATCCCAACTCTGCCCTTCGGTAATAATACCCACCACCTTCCGCACCGAATTCTGCTGCCACTCCGGCAACTCCACAATCGCATCGAGACATTCATTGGTCCGAACCACCAATCGCTCTTCGCCCTCGCTCAGCCCAGTGAGCCGATCCAAGCCCCCCAGCCAATCCCGCTTCCCTGACTCCATCGAATCCCTAAACTCGGCCAGCAAACTTTTCCGATCCTCCGGCGAAGCCCCACCCGCATCCGCAATAGTATCGCTCAACCTCGCCAATAAATATCCCAGACTCGCCGGAGCTCGAAATCCCAGCGGCAAAAAACGAAGACTCAGGTAGAAAGAACGCGAAACATTCTTCAAAACCTTCGTCGCGAGACCGGATTGCATTGCCACAAGCAAGTCTTCCCCCAAAATCGGCCCGCCGACAAGCCTGTGCATTTATATCTCCACATTCCCTTCTGCCACCGCATCTGCCCCTACTGCTCGTTCTACAAGCATACTCCTGGCAAGACCGATTTCGGCGCGTTCGTTCAAGCTCTCATTACGGAAGCCCAATTCTTCGCCCAGAAGAACCCCGCTTCCCTCAAAACAATATACTTCGGTGGAGGCACACCCTCCATGCTCTCGCCGACTCACCTGCGAACTCTCTTCGAAGGCCTCCACGCAAACTTTGACTTTTCCCAAATGGAAGAAATCACCCTCGAAGCCAATCCGGCAACTTTTACCGAACGCACCGCCAACCTCTACAAAGAGCTCGGCGTCACCCGCGTCTCTCTCGGCATCCAATCCTTCCTTGGCAAACACCTCGAAACACTCGGCCGCGAACACAGCCCAATGCAGGCCATCCAATCGGTTAATCTCCTCCGTGAAGCCAGCTCACTCGAAGTCAACATCGACCTCATCTTCTCCGTTCCCGGACAAACCCTCGTCGATTGGGAAGACACCCTCACCCAGGCTCTCGCCCTTCAACCCGACCACATCTCCGCCTACAATCTCACCTACGAAGAAGACACCGCCTTCTTCGAGCAATTCAAAAAGGGCGACTTCATCGACGACCCCGACCTCAACGCCAAGATGTTCTCTCTCGCCGACGAAATGCTCGTCTGCGCCGGATTCGAACACTACGAGACGTCCAACTACGCTCTCCCCGGCTATCGCTCCCGCCACAATCAGGGCTACTGGACCGGGAACGACTACCTCGGACTCGGCCCCTCTGCCGTCTCCACCCTCAATCGCGAACGCCACCAAAACGTCTGCGACACCTCAGACTATCTCCAGCGAATCAACTCCCTCGGCCATGCCCAGGACTCCGCTGAATCCCTCGACGACGAAGCCTGGCGTCTCGAACGACTCGCCCTCATGCTCCGCACGGTTGAAGGCCTCCCCTGCGAATTCCTCACCGAAGAAAATCAAGCCACCATCACCCAACTTACGCAACAAGGCCTTCTCTATCTCACCGACACGCACCTCCGCCTCACCGGCGAAGGCCCGCTCCTCGTCGATTCGATCGCCGGTGAACTTGCCTAAATTTTCAGATCGCTTATAGCCACACCAAGCCATGCTCAACAAGCTCTACCCTGCCGCCCGCGCCCTTCTCTTCAAAATCGATGCTGAGAAAGCCCACCATCTCTCCATGGCCGGCCTGCGGGCGATGGAGAACATATACCTTTTGGAGAAACTCGCTACAACACCCGAGCACAAGCCAGTCACGATCTGCGGGCTCACCTTCCCAAACCCCGTCGGTCTCGCCGCCGGTCTCGACAAGGAAGGCAACACCATCGACGCTCTGGGGACCCTTGGATTTGGCCATATCGAAATTGGGACTCTTACCCCAGTGGCCCAAGATGGAAACCCTTCTCCCCGCCTCTTCCGTCTTCCCGAGCACGAGGCTCTCATCAACCGAATGGGCTTCAACAACCCCGGCATCAAGCAAGGCATCCTCAATCGTCAGCAGTCAAAAACCTTCAAAGGAATCGTCGGCATCAACATCGGCAAAAATAAGGTAACGCCTAACGAGCAGGCCAACGACGACTACGCTATCGCTTTTGAAAAAGCCTACCCATCCGCCGACTACATCACCGCAAACTTCTCTTCGCCCAACACTCCAGGCCTAAGAGACCTACAATCCGAAGATGCCGCCGGGCTCCTGTTGCAAACTCTCAAGGATCTTCAATCAAAACTCCACAAAGAGACCGGGAAATACGTCCCCTTCGCTCTCAAAGTCGCACCCGACCTCGATGAAGAGGAGATCTCCGGACTCTCCAAAGTCTTCTGCGATGGCGGACTCGATTTCCTCATCGCGACCAACACCACCATCGCTCGCGATGCGGTAAAGGGCCACAAAAACGCCGAAGAAGCCGGTGGACTTTCCGGAGCGCCACTCACCGAACATTCCACCAATGTCATCGCCCAGTTCCATCAACAACTCGGACCTGACATCCCCATCGTCGGAGCGGGCGGAATTTTCTCAGCAGAAGACGCCCTCGCCAAAAAGAAAGCAGGCGCCTCCCTGCTACAGCTCTACACCGGATTTGTGTATCGCGGCCCCGCTTTGATTCACGAGATCATTAAAGTATGGTAGCACTACTGACCAGCCTTCACGGTGCGATCTTTACCCTTTCCCTCTTTTCCAAAAAGCTGTCTCTTTAGGAAAATCTTTACCGCCTCCGCCACCGAGGGACCGAACCCATTTCCGTGCCCTCCTCCCTCAACGGTCAGGAGCACGGAGCTGACACCCGCGTTATCGAGAGCCTCGTCAAAGGCTTTTCCCTGCGCATAAGGCACCAATCGATCCTTCGTCCCATGCACGGTGAGAATGGGCGCATCATCTTTTGAAACATGATAGTGTGCCGAAGCCTCTTTGGCTTTTTGAGTTAACTCCGAAACCACCCCGCCAAGCAGCTGCCCCTCGGGAGAGCTGGCCGCATTATGATTCATCGGACTCCCTTGCGAATCCATCTTCACAAAATCGGTGGGACCAAAAAAGTTCACCACACAATTCACGCTCGTCTTGGCCCCAACATGTGGACCCAATTTTCCGTCAAGGGCTTCATCATTTTGAGTCGTCCCCAAAAGGCAAACCAAATGCCCTCCTGCCGAACTGCCCCATACCGCAATCTTATCAGCGTCTAAGCCATATCTCCCAGCGTTGGCACGCACGAATCTCAGCGCTGCCTTGCAGTCATGAATCTGAGCCGGCCACTGCGCTTCCTGCGATAGACGATACCCAACCGAAACCACTGCATACTTCCCCTCCGCCATCCCCAAGGCCCTCCCCGCGTTCTTCTTACTTCCCTGACGCCAGGCCCCGCCATGAATCCATATCACCACGGGGACCGGTTCATCGATTTTCTCAGGCAAATACAAATCCAACATCTGCCTCGGATTGCCATTACCGACATAATCCAGATCCGCGACTTTCTTCATTTCGGCAATCGCTTCCGACACCATCACGCCGCACAAAACTGGCAAATATCTGATCATGGCGAAACTCTCTCATCTCATCTTACCCTTGTCACCCTCTTCCCCCTTCATCCTAACATATTTTCATACCTCTGGAGGGAAAGAACCAGCTCACCCCTAATCTCGTAAACCTCCCGATAACACTTCCAGTCTCCGCAAAAACAACAAGTGACCGGTTTGATAAAGTATGGGAATGCATCGAAGGAACATCCAATTTAAAGTCAGCTCTCCTCGATGCCGCTCGTGACAATGATCTTGCCGCTTACTAGGGAAACATCGAAAACCTCAATGGATCACTTCAGATCCCGATCGGGATAGCCAATCCACTTCGGGGTGGGGATTTTTCTTTGATCTTTCTTAACTTTTTCAAGTCCGTAACAATTCGGTGTCGCTTACCGAATGATCATGAAGCGTCTCTCCAAACTGGCATTCCTCGCATTCTTAATCGGCGGAGCGTGGATCGGATGGAAATATCAGGATCAGCTTTTCGGCTTTTACAACGAACACTTTAAAAAAGACGAAAGGTCATATGCTGGGCATGTCCCCGATCCAGAGCGATACCAAGAACTGAAATCTGAACTCAGCGAAAAACGCCGCAAGCTTTCCATTCGATACCAAAAAGCCCACACCGCCCGGGAAATTTCCGCCGTCCATCGGGAAGCCCGCGAAACTCTGGAAAGCGCCCTACCCAAAATGATGCGCTGTTGGCTCGGAACTCCTTGGGATTTCAATGGCACCGCCACAACCCCCGGCAGCGGAAAAATTGCGTGTGGATACTATGTCTCCACCATTATGCAGGATGTTGGCTTCAAAGTGAGACGGGTTCTGGCCAACCAGCACGCAGCACGCAGCACTAAACCTGATGCGAAGCGAAACGGGAATCCAACGCAAAAAGCGCCCGTTAATCCCTCGTGTGCCATCGTCCGATCGGACCTCTGCGATCACCTAATCGGGAAAACTTTGGATCTTACCGAAGTTACCCCTGGTGATAGAACCCTCTCGCACCTCTTGCAGAGCTGCTAACGCTAAATAAGATTTAAGATAACTAATAGTTTTAAAAACTTCTGATAGAACTAATTGAAAAGATCAAGGCAGTGCTCCCGGCTGGCGGGAAGTTTCCCGTAGGCATTGAGAATTCCCCGCTCCGCACCATCTCCCAAACCCAGCAATCTCGCTACCTCCTTTTCAAAATGCAGGACTGCTTTCCGACTTCCCCCCTCCTCTTTTAAATAAGCCAGCCCTCGCTGAAGCAGGGCAAAGATTTCCGGTTCGGCATGATTCAGCTCAAGAACCATTTCCAACAGCTGACCGAAATAAGCTGCCACCACTGAATTGCGATAACTACCGCGAAGCGTCTCCCGGTAGTCCGTCACAAGGACCTCCCGCAAGCCATGTAGATCACTCGAGCGACTCCGGCTCCACTGAAATCCAGCATCAACAAATAGATCCAAGCGTCCCGCAAAAGCGCTTTTCGGTCGACGCGCCCCCTTGGCCACAGTCTTCAGCAAGCCCTCTTCCTCACTCATCCAGAGTATGATCAAGCTGGTATCACTCAGCTTGGTCAGTCGAATGATCGTTCCCCTGCCAGTTTCCACAATGCAAACGATGTCGTGGGTGACTTCTTTTGGCGAATCAAAAAAACACAATACCGTTGACCAAAATCGCCCCCTTCCCTACCCCTCAATTCAACATGGCAAACGAATCCATCGCTGACCTCCTGGCGGTCGACACCAACTCTCTTAAGAGCCGGTTGTTAGAACTCAGGAGGTATCTTTGACATCCCCACCCTCACCCAGCAAGTCGCGGACCTTGAGACTCAAGCAGCCAACCCGGAATTCTGGAACAACCAAGAGAAAGCCCGCTCCGTTCTCGCCGATACCAATCGCCTGAAAGCCAAACTACTACCCTTTCTCAAGCTCGAAGAAGACTTCGCAGACCTCAGCTCGGGGATCGAACTCGCCAAGGAATTTGAAGACCTCGACTCCGCCAAAGAAGCCCGCTCCACCTTCGATCGCGTCAGCAAAGAATTGGAATCCTTTGAACTCATCATCCTTCTCGACGGAGCAACTGACCCGAATAATGCCTATGTGATAATTCAGGCTGGCGCCGGAGGAACCGAAGCCTGCGACTGGGCGGGGATGCTCTACCGCATGTATACCCGGTGGGCTGAAGGGCGAGGCTACAAAGTTAACGTCATCGACTATCAGGAAGGCGAAGAAGCAGGTATTTCCTCAGCCTCTCTCAAAATTGATGGCAACTACGCCTACGGCTATCTCAAAGCCGAACGGGGCGTCCATCGTCTCGTAAGAATTTCTCCATTCGACAGCGCCGGGAAACGTCACACTTCATTCGCCTCGCTTGATGTGACTCCCGAGATCGACGAGAACATCGTCATCGACATTCCCGAATCCGACGTTGAAATAAGCACGGCCCGTTCCGGCGGAAAAGGCGGACAAAACGTCAACAAGGTCGAAACTGCAGTGATTATGAAGCACCTTCCCTCCGGGATAGTAATTCGCTCGACCCAAGAGCGCTCTCAACTTCGTAACCGCGAGCTGGCTTGGGAGACCCTGAAGGCCAAGCTTTACCAGATCGAGGAAGACAAACAAAAAGCCGAAGCTGACCGGACCTACTCCGAAAAGGGCGAAATCGGTTGGGGCAGTCAGATTCGTTCCTACGTCTTCCAGCCCTATCAGATGGTCAAGGACCTCCGCACCGGCGAGGAAACCGGCAACATCCAAAATGTCATGGATGGAGCCATCGATCCTTTCATCGAAGCGATGCTGCGGGGCCAAAAACGCGATTAAGCACCGCAATCTTGATCTGGCAGTCTCGCTATTTCGACGCTAGGCTCGGCCCAACCCTACCTTGAACATTCTTCACCGTCAGACTTGGCCACGCTTGCGCGACCGGCATCACGAAGTGGCCTGCCACTTTTGTGACTCGCTCCATGATGTCGAATTGATCGAAGAAGGACAAACCGCTTACTGCAACACTTGCGGCAGCACCCTCTACGCTAACCAGCCACAAAGCCTCGAGCGAGCTTTTGCCTTTGGCCTGACTGGTGTTCTCTTTCTCATCGGGATGCTCTTCCTGCCCTTCATCACCATGGAGGCCGAGGGAAATAACATTACCATCTCTGCCGGTGAAACTGTAATCCGACTTTGGCTCACCGGAGGTCCCATCATCGCTCTCGCGGTTGCCATCTTTATTTTTATTCTCCCCTTTTTCCAACTCGCCAGCCTAATCTATCTCTGCCTCCCCCTCCTCAGCGGCCGGGCCTTCCCCGGAATGGTCCCGGTCACCAAACTGATGCAAGGGTTGCAATCCTGGGTCATGGTGGAAGTCTTCTTTCTCGGAACCCTTGTCAGCCTGCTAAAGTTGGTCAAACTCGCTGACATCACCCTTGGCCTCGGTTTCTGGTCCATGGTGGGACTCATGCTCAGCCTCGCCGCCGCGGTGGGTGGAATAGACAAACTTGAACTCTGGGATCGCATCGAAGTGGCATATCGACGGAAAAAGACCTCCGACGTATCCGTGGAAGGAGGCGTGGAATGTTAGCTAGCGCACGTGAGAAAAATAAAGTTAGCTGCCACACCTGCGGAAGGATCAACCCTCTCGAAGAAGGGTATTGCCCTCGTTGCCACACCCCGCTGCATTCCCGGAAAAAGAATAGTGTGCAACGCTGTCTCGCCTTCTCCCTCGCCAGCATTATCGCCTACATTCCAGCCAACATCTGGCCCATCATGATTGTGACTAATCTTGGACGAAACGAGGAAAGCACCATTCTCGCAGGAGTCGCCACTTTTTGGCAAATGAAGGCCTACCCGGTCGCCATCACCATTTTCATCGCCAGCGTCATGATCCCCGCTCTCAAATTACTCGCTCTGGGCTGGCTCTGTGCCCTCTCCGCCGGATGGGTCAACACCAATCCACGCCATGCCACTCGCATCTTCTGGCTCACTGAACTGGTTGGACGATGGTCCATGGTCGACGTTTTCGTCGTGGCTATTTTGGTTGCTCTTGTACAACTCGGCAACATTATCTCCATCACACCGGGAACCGCTGCGGTGTCATTTGGGCTGATGGTTATTCTGACAATGCTTGCCGCTCTCTCTTTTGAACCCAGACTTATCTGGGATAACGCCCGTCAATCAACCTCCTCATGAACGACTTACCTGAATCCGCCAAACCGGAAATCAAACACAGCCGGCGTCTTAGTAAAGTTTGGATCATCCCCATCATAGGACTGTTTTTGGGTCTCTGGCTGGTCAATCGCACCATTGAGCAAAAGGGAGAACTCATCACCGTGACCTTCCAAAACGCCGACGGAATCGTTGTCGACAAAACCGAAGTCCGCTGCCGAAACGTCCGTATCGGAATCGTCGAGTCGATCGACCTCGATCCCGAAGATCTCACCGTCAAGGTCGGCCTGCGCATTAAGCCGCAACACCTCGGACTGATTCGAAAAGACTCCAAGCTTTGGGTCGTACGTCCCCGAGTTTCCGGCGCCTCCGTTTCCGGTCTCGGCACCTTGCTCAGTGGTTCCTACATCGACCTCGATCCCGGACAGAGCAAGGAAGGACAATCTCACTTTTCAGGCCTGGAGAGCCCACCCCTCACGCCCAACTCGGTCCCGGGATTACGACTTTTCCTCGATGCCAAGAACCCTGGATCGGTTGACGTTGGCAGCGGCATTTACTTCATGGGAAATCTCGTCGGGAAAGTCGAAAGCCGCGCCTTCCACACCAATACCCGCACCACCGAATTTGGTATCTTCATCGAGAAAAAATACTCCTCCCTCGTTAATACCGAAACCCGATTCTGGAGAGAATCTGGATTTGGACTCAAACTGGACGCGAGCGGCGTCGACTTGGAAGTCCCCACTCTGGACTCACTCATTGCCGGAAGAATCAATTTTGGAGTCCCCGAAGGAGTCATCGAGGGCGAACCGCTCTCAACTAAACACATCGAGTATTTTGTCCTTCACGGAGATGAAGACGAGGCCAACACCAGCGCCTTTCGCAGTTCCGCCCAATTCCTCATCCTCCTCGACCAGTCCGTTCGAGGCCTCGAAAAGGGCACTCCGGTAGAATTCCGGGGACTTCCTGTGGGACGGGTCGACATCATTTCCTACCAACTCGTCGTGAGTTCTGAAATCAACAGCATTCCCGTCTTGATCCAACTTGACGAACACCTCCTCGCCAAACACTTCCCACCTTCGCTCCGGAATGAAGGAGAAGATGGCTTAAAGACAGCTCTTAAAAATGGTCTCCGCGCAAGTATCAAAACAAGTAACCTCCTCACCGGACAAGTGTATGTCGACCTCGACTACTATCCAGACCTCCCCACCAACGATGTCAAGATCGTCAGCGAATACGTGGTCATTCCCACAACCGAAACCGGCTTGGCTCGTATCGAGGCCGTTATCGAAAAGATCAACAATCTCGAAATCGAACCGCTCCTTACGAAGTTCACCGAAGCCGCCGAAGAAGCATCCAAAACCATGCAAGACATACAGGCCAGCATCGGTGGAGCAGACAAAGTCATCGCCGAGACCAAGTTGACGATGGAGCAGACCAAGGAAATGATGACCGCTCTCAGGGAAATCATGAACGATCCCGACACCCAGGCTCTCCCCGCAGAGATCCGTACATCGCTTGCCGAAATAAAAAAAGGAATCCAACCCTTCTCCGAAAATGGTGCGGTCTACGGAGACCTCCTGCGCACCATGGACGAACTCCGCAACGTCTCCCGCTCGGTAAAGCGGATGACCACGGAAATTTCCGACAATCCAAACTCACTTCTCTTTGGTAAAGATCCCAATACCAGCAAAATTCCCCGCTCCCGAAAAACCCGTTGATCAATTTCTCATGTTCAAGAAATCCTCTTTCCTCGTTCTCGCCTGCTTCGCGCTCTTATCGTGTGGCAGCGAACGAAACTACTACGTCCTCTCCCCCGCCGGCAAAGCCCCTCTCAAGCAAGGCATTGGCCTCGGCATTGGACCGGTCAACATGGCTGACTATCTTATCGAGCGCCCCTACCTCATTTTCCAGTCCAGTCCCTATAAAATGGAGATGTCCGACCTCCATGAATGGTCGGGTGATCTCAGCGACAACTTTGGACGGGTCCTTGGAACCAACCTAGGTCGCCGCCTTGGAACCGGAAACATTCACAGCTATCCTTGGAATCCCAGTAGCAAGAACCGATACCAGATTGCGGTGGATCTCAACCAATTCCATGGAGATGATCAGGGTGATGCCGTTCTGGAAGCATCATGGCGGGTCTACGCTCTCCCCGGCAGGAATATCGTGCGAAGCCACACTTCTACTCTCCGCTGCCCGCTTGAAAAAGACGGCTACGAATCACTCGTAGCCGCCCAAAGCAAACTGGTTGATATGCTCTCCGCGGAAATTGCCGCCGCAATTCGCTAGTTTCGCGCAAACTCGATGCACATCGCCCTCGGCACAGCCGTCCGTTGTCCCGAGAACAATAGCTTTCCGGTTTCCGCATCGACCTTGAAGGAGGTCACCTCATTGGACTTTTGCCCTGCAACCAGAAGCCACTTTCCACTGGGATCCAAATTAATGTTTCGAGGGATACTTAGGCGACAGTTCTCAGTCTGAATCAACTTCAGTTTTCCACCTTCACCAATCTGAAACACGGAAACAGAATCTCTTTTTTGATCAGTGAGATCGCGATTTGCAGCATAAGCGAATTTCCCGTCTTTGGAGATACGAATTTCCGAACAGCTCATATTGCTTCCGTCCACACCTTCCCTGAAGACACTCACTGTTTCCTTTATCCTCAAGTCGCCGTTCTCGGAGTTGCGATCATAAACCGAGATACTCAGTCTGAGCTCGTTTAAGACATAAGCCTGCTTCCCGTTCCTCCCAAACTTCATGTGACGGGGTCCCGCACCCGGAGGCGACTTGGCAAAGCCCACTTCCTTCACCGCGCCCTTATCAGAATCGAGCTCGTAAATCATCACTTTATCGATTCCTAGATCGGGAGCATAGCAAAAATTGTTATCCGGCCCGGCGTAGAACGAATGCGCATGCGGCCCTCTCTGGCGCTTTGAATTCACACTCGATCCCTTGTGATCATTCACCGTGACAGCGTCCCCCGGGGCGCCCTTTTCATTAAGCAGAAAAGAGGCTACTTTCCCACCGCCATAATCCGCCCCCAAAAGAACCTTGCCGGTGGTATCCAGACTGACGTGGCACAAGCCCCGGCCTTCATAAGTCCCCTTTCCTCCATGATGAAGGGATCCATCCTTATCGATACGATAGGCCCTGACCCCCGCCTTGCCTTTTTGGAATTGCGCGGTGGAATAGAGCATCTTTCCATCCGGTTTCATCTCGAGAAATCCCGTTCCTTTTTGTTCAAAAGCCCTCTTGGTATCCGTCATTTCTCCGGTCTCGAGATTCAACATTGTGGTGTAAATTCCATCGGCGCCAGTTCCGATGTAAACCCGGGTCGATTCAGCGAAGCCAAGACCCGTCAAGGCAAGTAAAAGTAAAGCGGTCAATTTCATAACGAGTCTTCAATACGAAAGGCTTCCCTCTTCTGTTTCATCAGACCAAGTCTTGCGATGTCACGATTTAGAGACCATTATCCTACAGATGTCTGACACCATCAAAAATGACCAATATTTTAAGGAAGGATTCCGTGAACTAGAGGAAACCCTCGCCGAAACCACCGGGCTCCTCGCCAAGTCCCTTCCACTCGACGACGAACTCCGCGCCCTCATTCCCTGGCAGGATGGAAAAGGCATCCCCGATACAGTCCCCGTCGGTCACGAGCGCGAAGGCGCCCAACTGCTGTCAATCTGCTTCGAATTGCTCAATATCGTCGAAGAGCGTGTTGCCTGGCAATTCCGCAGCTCACGTCGGGCCGATCACGGAGCCACCGCCATCAAAGGTCTCTGGCCAGCCGTCATCAACCGTTTCAAAGAAGAGGGCCTCAGCGAGGCCGACGCTATTGCCGCGCTCAAGAAAGTTCGTGTTGATCCCGTTCTCACCGCGCACCCCACCGAAGCCAAACGTCCCTCTGTCCGTCAGCGGCACAAGGCAATCTACGAAGAACTCCGCAGCTTCGAGAGTGCGCGGCGCGACCCGCACCACGGCCGCCGCATCGCCGATTCACTAAGCTCGGAATTCCAAACCCTCTGGTATACCGGCGAAATTTTCGTTCAGCGCCCAGACGTCCAAGACGAGCTCCGCAACGCCCTCCCTTATCTCAGCGAAATCTTCCCCGAGGTCATCATCCGTCTCGACCGCTCTCTGGAATTAGCCTGGGAAGACGCCGGATGGAATGTCGAAAACCTTCGTGAAGAGAACGCCTATCCTAAAATCTACTTCGCCAACTGGATCGGCGGCGACCGTGATGGCCATCCCTTCGTGACCCCAGAGGTCACCAAAAATACCCTCGCCGAACTTCACAAAAATGCGGTGGCACTCCAAATCAGCCAACTCCTTCGAGCCGCCGAAAAGCTCACCCTTGCTCCGCCATTCACCAAGGTCCCCGCGCGCCTCAGAGAGGCAATTTCCAAACTGGAAGAAACTCTCGGTGACCCCGGAGAGCAAATCTCCTACCGCTACCGACAGGAACCTTGGCAAGCCTACCTCCGGCTCCTCGCCGAAAAACTCAGGCAAGAACTTTACCCGGACAAGGAAGCCTACGTCGACGATCTGCAACTGGCCCACAACACGCTGGAAGAGATCAACGCCACCCGCACCGCACACGAATGGATCTTTCCGCTCATACGACTGGCCAAAATCTTTGGTCTCCACCTTGCATCTCTCGACATTCGAAATAACTCAGAAGCCCACGACGAAGCTGCCGCCCAGCTTTTCCAGAGCATCGGCGTCCCCGACGGAGAAAACTTTGGCTCTTGGAGCGAGGAAAAACGCCGCGAACTCCTCGTCAGCGAACTCAGCAATCCCCGCCCATTTCTATCGCGTTATGAAGTCGCCGGAGACAAAGCCGACGGGATCCTTGCCTACCTTCGTCTCCTAGCCACCCACCTTCGCAAGAGAGGACCCGACGGACTCGGCCAGCTCATCATCAGCATGACCCGGAACGTCTCCGACCTACTCCTCCTGCAAGTCCTTGCCCGCGAGGCCGGCCTCGCAGCCCGCATGTCCAATGGACTCTGGCGATCCAAACTTCCCGTAAGTCCGCTTTTCGAAACCGGCGAAGACCTCGCCAACGCCCCCACAATTCTTGAGGAATACCTCAAGATCATGGGGCCGCATCCATCCGGGATGCAACCAGCCATGGTCGGCTACTCCGATTCAAACAAGGACGCCGGCGTCTTCGCCTCTCAATGGGGAATTTTCAAAGGCCAGGAATCCATGACAGAAGTCTGCCACCAAGCCGGAGTAGTCCCGCAATTTTTCCACGGTCGCGGCGGCACCATCGGGCGGGGAGCCGGGCCTACCCGTTGGTTCCTGCGCGCGCTTCCCCAAGGCTCTCTCTCCGGCCCAGTGCGCGTCACCGAACAAGGCGAGGTCCTCCCCCGAAAATACGGACACGAAGGCAACGCCCACTTCCACCTCGAACTCCTAACCGCTGGAGTCACCCGCGTCGTCGGTCTAGACTCACACCAGGAAAATCCCGTTGACGAATGCCGAACCTCCCTCGATGCCCTGGCCTTGGAATCAGACAAAGCCTACCGCGCCCTTCTCGAAGCCGACGGCTTCATCAACTTTTACCGTGCCGCCACCCCCATCGACGCCCTTGAAACGGGCGTCTTCGGATCACGGCCATCCCGACGGACCGGCAAGGCCGCCTCATTAGCCGACCTTCGCGCAATCCCCTGGGTCTTCTCATGGACACAGGCACGCTTCTATCTTCCGGGTTGGTTTGGAGTCGGCTCGGGGCTCGAAGCGATTGGACCAGATGCCTATCAGGAGATCAAGAAAGCCCTCCCGCGTTTTGACTTCCTCCGTTACGTCTTCACCAATATTGAGTCCTCCTTGAATTCAGCGAATCCTGAGACGATGAGACTCTATGCCAATCTTTGCCCCGACAAAGATCTCTCAGAGCGTCTTCTGGAACAAATCCTCACCGAGTACGAAAAAACTCGGAGTTTAGTTCATGACCTCTTTGGTCGCGACTTCAACGCGCGTCGCCCCCGCATGGAAAAAACCCTCGCCCTCCGCGAGATTCCCCTGAAAATCCTACACGACCAGCAAATTGCCCTTCTCAAAAACTGGCGCTCCAACAATAGCCCCGTGGAAGCGGAAGACGGGCGATTTAACCGGGACTTCCTTGCTCTCCAGCTAACTATCAACGCAATTTCCTCCGGCCTCCGCGAGACCGGTTAATCAGCCTTCCTCTGCAATAGAGTAAACTGTCAGGGTGCCATCCCCATTCGACGACACAAGGGTTTTCCCGTCGGCGCTGTATGCCAATTTTTCAGGCGCCCGATAATTGCCAATTTCCTCAATCACCTTCAACTCCTCTTCTAGAACTTCCCCCAAAACGATTTTTCCTGTCGACCCAGCCCCGACGACACCAGCCCAATAGCGCCCGGATGGATCACCGGTCACATGCCTAAAAACACTCTTAAACTTGTGAACCACTTTAATGGCATCATCCCCTTCCGGGCAAATGATGGCATCCCGGACACCGGAAATACGAATTTTTAGCTCGGGATCTTCAGCTTTGATCTTTTCCAGAAAATCCAGCACATCCTCACCTATAGCGATCAACTCATCCGTCGCAGCCTTACGCACCTCAAACTGATCGTCCGCCATTTTAAGGACAAGCTCGTTGATTCGCCCCTCATCCACTTCCACCCTCGCCTGCACTTCTGGAAGAAACCGACCCCAAGCGCTCGTCTTGCCAACCGAAGCAATAAGCGAACGCGCATTCCCGACCAAGGCGATCGACGCAGGTTTCTCTTTCGGAATCATCAACATCGCCAGCGGCTGCTTGGTTTTAAGAGACCAGAGTCTCACCGAGCCGTCATCCGAGGACGAAGCAAAAACCTCTCCCCCGGGAGCCACTGCAAGATCGGTAATCTTTTTAAAATGCCCCCGGAAAGATTGAATCCTTCCTCCATTCGTCAGAGCCCATTGACTGGCAATGCCGTTATTTCCACCAGTAATAATACTGCGACCCGTCGGAGAAAACGACAGGGCATTCACCTGGGAACCCGTTCGAATCTCACTCTGAATCTCCCCATTTTGAACCTTTCTCAGTTTAACCTCTCCATTCTCCATCCCGATTCCAAGAAGCTTCCCATCAGGAGAGGCCGCGAGACTGTAGATCGTCTGATTTTCCTCGATCACCTTGGACGTTTCTTTTCGATCCAAATCCCAAACATGAAGATCGTCACCAACAGATGAATACACCTTTCGCCCGTTCGCTCCTACCGCCAAGATGTCAAATCCATTCGGAGCAACGGGAATACCCAAACCAGGGGTAATCCTCTTGCCTGTTTCCACATCGTGCAAATGCAAATGTTGATCTCCACCTGAAATCAATATTTTCCCATCCGTGGAAAATATCACTGGAGTATGACGGGAACCGGCAACGGTAATCTTCCTGACCTCTTTTCCGTCTTTGGCATCCAAGATATGGAGGTATTGATCCCCATCCGCAATCGCCACCAATTGACCATCGGGAGACCACACCACCACTTCGCCTTCCTTCTCGAGCTTCACCTTCCACACTTCTTTCCGCGTTTTGGAATTAAACACGCGGACACACTTATCATCACTGGCCATTGCGAACTGCTTCCCGTTGGGGGAGAGGGCCAACGTAAAAATATCGTCGTAATCCTTGCTCGTCTCGAGACACTTGCCGGTCTCGACATCCCATACCTTAAACTTGTTGTCGGAGGACCCCGTGATCAACCGCGTCCCTTCTTCCACAAAGATGGCAGTACAAATCCGACCCTTATGCCCTTCGAATTTACGAATCTCTTTTCCAGCATCCGGGCCATCCAAATTCCACAAAATCGCAATCTTATCATCGTCCACACCCACGAAACGTTTTCCATCTGGATGAAGGGCGACTCGCAAGACATCATCCGAATGCTTGTATGTCATCAACTCTTTTCCCGTCGCCAAATCAAATCGAACCACCATATTGCCCCCAGTTCCCACTAAAAATTCCTTATCTCCTGGAAGCACCCTCATTCCCCACATCGAACCGCTCCCTGCTTTCTCAAACCTCCTCATCAGCTTCCCTGTCTCAATTTCCCAAAGGGCCGCATAGCCATCCCGCGAGGAACTCAGAACGTGTTTCCCATCAGAAAGGCTGAGAATCTCCGCAAGAGTTCCTGTATGTTGAAATCCAGCGAACCCCAGCACCTCCTCTTCTTTCAAGATTTCGCCCAAGGATGCCCCAGATAACCAACACGAGACTCCTATCGCAACCACCGATTTCATAGCCAAAAACTATGTGGAATCCCAGCCTCCGCGAGCCTTCTTTGAAGTCATCCACCTTGAAACTTGCCACGCCACTCACAGCATTCTCCACTCATGACTCGATTGCTCTTTGCTCTCCTCGCCACTCCATTCCTGCTTCTTGCCGAAAAAATCCTCAATCGAGGCGTCGGTGCGTGGAGCGAACACCCCGTGCCATCCCCCACAGCACAACATCGAGGAAAATCTGCAAATGGTGGAAGCGATCCTGCAATTCCCAGCCAAATAGCGCTCCATGCAACTCAACATTTTCCCCCTTTTGGCTTGATCACCTCTCCTTTCAGCAGAGATTTCAGTCCCTTCCTTTCGAGGCGTTGACCCATTCATTCAGTGCCTGTCAGCCCGCACTTGCTTCTTCCGCTAAAAAAACTACCATCGAGGTATGCATTTTACTTTTCTTACCCTTGCTTCCCTATTTTTCATCTCCTGCGGCAATTCCAACCAAGTCGCCGACCGCAAAGCTGTCCCACCTCCGGGATCAGATGGCGATATGCCTTGGAATGTTCCCATCGAAGGCCAAGGCGGTGGACCTCTCAGCGGAATTTTGGAACGACGATAGCTTTCACGCCTCATCTACTCCAGCGTGAGCTCGTCTGAAGAGGCCATACCCGAGTTCCACTCCTGTTCCGGGTGTGACGAACTCCTTGACGTCTCTACCTTCGGGCCTCTCGAAACGGCGGTCTGCCCCAAATGCAAAGCGGAAACCACAGTCAAGAGCACATTCGGCAGCTACACCCTAAAAAGCCGCTACGCCATCGGCGGCATGAGTGTCGTCTTCGTCGCTCAAGACAATACTCTCAATCGCGGGGTCGCCATCAAAGTCCTCAACGAAGATTACTCGGTCAATGAAACCAGAGTGGCCGCTTTCGAAAACGAAGCCCGCCTCACCGCCGCAGTCAACCATCCCAACGTCATCGACGTTTACACCGTAGGCCGTGCCTACGGTCGCTTCTACCTCGTCATGGAGTTACTCAAAGGAAAAAGCTTTGAGAGAATAATGAGCAAACGAGGTGCCCTTCCCGAAAAAGAAGTCATCGACATTGCCTTGCAAGTGGCAGCTGGGCTTCAAGCTGCCAAGCAATCCGGCATGATCCACCGGGACGTAAAACCCGGAAATATCCTCGTCGATAAAAACGGTCACGCCAAACTCCTCGACTTCGGGCTCGCCCTCATTACCCAGGGTGGCAGCGCACAGGCCGAAGAAATCTGGGCAACCCCTTTCTACACTCCACCAGAAGCCCTTGAACGTGGCAACGAGGATTTTCGCAGCGATATTTATGCCTTCGGAGCGACACTCTATCATGCCCTCGCTGGTCGCCCTCCCTTCGAGACAACGTCCACATCCAACAAGGTTCTGCGTCGTGCAAAACAAACCATTCCGCGCCTCACAAAAGTCGCCGACTGGATAAGCCCCGCCACCGGCGAAGCCATCGACCGTATGATGGCCTACAAACCGAAAGATCGCTGGAGCAGCTATCCCGAGGTCATTGAAGCTCTCGAGTATGCCCGACGCAACGTGGAAAAAAATGCCACCTCTCCCGTCCACGGTGACAATCGCCGCAAACGTCGACGGAAGAGAGGTAAGCTGATTCCTGTATTGGGAATCCTTTCTGGGCTGGCAGCGATTGGAGGTGCTCTCGCTGTCTGGAAACCGTGGAATTCTAACGAAAAAAAGAATACTTTGGCAACCCCGCCAAAGCCCCCCGTTGCCATCAAAAGTTGGGAGCCCGCTGCCGTTGGCGACCAGGACAGAAACGACCGTCTGGTCAAAGCCTTGAAGGAAGCCCGGTCATTAGTTGGAGAAAAAAAATTCCCCGACTCCGAAGCCAGCTTCGACAAACTCGCGACTGACATCTCACTCCCCGACAGCACCCGTGCCTGGGCCGCCCTTGAGGCCGCTGTCTCAGCCTACTTCGACGCCCGGAGCCAGGATGCCAAAAGCCACGCCACAAAACTCGTCCCCTATCTCAAGTCCGACAAAGACAGTGATGACGTAAAGGACTCCCTTCTCCAGATTTCCATGGTTCTTCGCCGCCCGGAGCCCCCCTCCATCGAGCAATTCCCCGAGGACCTCAACAACATCATTAATCGCATGGGGACTCTGGCCCTCACCCTGAAAATGTGGGAACAGGGAAAGTGGAAAGACGCCGTTCCCTTCTTGCAGAGGATTCAATCCCTCCCACTGGAAGAAAATTTTGAATGGTTCAAAATCTACCAGACCATTGCCGGACTATATCTGGAAGATGCCGAGACCTACGCCGAAGTCCTGGATCTCCCTCCGGTCACCTCACCGGAAATTGCTACTGAACAAGTAGGAGTTCTTAATGCAGCTCAGAAAAAACTGCATTTCAAAAGCAGGCTCCGCTACAACATCCGTGCACGACAGGCCTACCTCCTCCGAATCAAAAAGGGCCTGGAGTCCCGGCCATCCGAAAAAGTAATTCTGGATTGGTCCGTAACCTTGAAGCAAGTCGCCGAGAAAACTGCCGTCAGCCGGTTCAATGAAGCGCTCACTCTTATCAAAGAAAATGCCGAAAAAGCTCCGAAAAACGGACTCTGGGCCTGGAGTTTCCTCACCGAGCAAAGCATCGGCTTCATCGATGACCTCAAGAAGATGGAAAACTGGGAGGTGAGATCCAAAGAAGGGATCACCCTCAAACCAACCGGGGCCAACGTTCTTGGAATCATTTTAGAGAACAACAAAACCTTGGAATACCGTGAACTCGACCCAACAAGCCTTATCCGGGCCCATACCATTGCTAGAGAAGGATTAGAACCAGCGGAAAACCGCTTCCGTCTGGTTCACGCCATCGCATACGCTTGGCAGATCGGCCTTACCGACGACGCCGAATCCCAAGCCGAACAACTCGCCGAAACCGACGAGCAATTCCGCTCCGACTGGAAAAGAGTCATCGTGGGCCTGTCGGAGGAATAAAAAATGCCCGGAAATTCCTCCCGGGTATGTGTAATTCTCTAGCGACGTAAATTCAGCTTGCTTGGTGAGTCGCCGCTTTCGCACGGGCCACCGAGACGGCAGCGAGTTATAATTCTTTAACCTTGAGAACTTTTCCAGATGGTCAAACCAGACCAGTTTTATATCTGAAAATCCGCAATCCGTCCCGCGAGATCCTTGGGCACCACGGCAGTGAGCAGCACGTCGTTCCCCTCGTAATCGGTGGAAATAACTTTTCCTTCGCGATGGATCAGTCCGGAAATATCCCCGCGAGCCTGGGGAATGCGAAAGTTCAAGCGAACAACCCGATCCGAAAGAAATTCGGCAAATTTCGCCACCACTTCCACCAATCCCTCCCCCGTAACAGCCGACGCCTCGAGGGCATAGGGAAATCTGGCTCTCAGATCCGCCAGTAACCCCTCGTCCTCCACTCGGTCAATCTTGTTGAGAACTACCAGCGATCGCTTTTCATCAGCTCCCAGCTCTCCGAGAACCTTGCGGGTGGTTTCGTAATGCTCGAACACTTCATCCGAGGTGGCATCAAGCACATGAATCAAAAAGTCTGCCAGAATTGCCTCCTCCAGGGTCGCTTTAAAAGACTCCACCAAGCGATGCGGAAGATTCCTTACAAATCCTACCGTGTCACTGAGAAGAAGAATCTGTCCGTCTTCCAATTCGATTCGGCGGGTCGTCGGATCCAGCGTGGCGAAGAGCATGTCCGCCTCCATCACATCTGCACCGGAAATCATATTCAGCAAAGTCGACTTCCCGGCATTGGTGTAGCCCACGATCGCAGCCGTGGCGGTAGAGGTTTTTTGCCTCTCCTTACGTTGGGTTGCCCGTTGCTTACGAACATCCTCCAGCTGTGACTTCAGACTGCTGATGCGCTTCCTCGCCAAGCGGCGGTCAATTTCAATCTGCTGCTCCCCCATTCCCCGGGCCGCACCTCCACCACCTCCGGAGCCACCTCCACCTTCGCGGTCCAGGTGCCCCCACATCCGAGCCATGCGAGGCAGGGCGTATTGCATCCTCGCGAGATCAACTTGTAACCGGGCTTCCTTTGTCCGGGCCCGTTTTGCAAAAATATCGAGAATGACCTCCTCGCGGTCAATGATCGTCAAATCGGCGAGTGATTCCCAATTTCGCTGTTGCATCGGGCTGAGTTCATTGTCGATGACGATGCAATCGCAGTCACGAGCCCTTGCCAACTCGACAAGTTCATCTGCCTTGCCCGTACCACAAATGAAGCGCTTGTTCTTGTCACGAATGCGCACCAACTCCATTCCGACCACTCCGATCTCCAGGGTATCAACCAACTCCTCCAGCTCAATAAGAAGCTTCTGGGTCTCGGGTTCATCGGATTTGTCGAAACAAAATCCCACCAACATCGCGCGTTCAACAAGATCCGGCTTTTCGCGAACTTCAAACATGTTCTTTTAACGCATTGTGAGCCCGAATAACGCGAACATGATCAACTTAAAGAATGCCGTAGGACTGGAAAACAGCCCCATCAGTACAATGATAACTGACTCCGGTGCTCCTAATATCCCTAATTCCATTATCTTAGTGTTTCCTTTATGCCCTCTTCGTCAATATTCACAAAGGTGACTTGGGTTGTAAATAAAACCTCGCCCTTCTTGGCGCGTCCGCGCCGAACCGTGACAGAATAGGTTGCCGAAGTCGCGCCTTCTTTTTTCAACCGGGATTCGATGGCCAGGATGGTTCCTTTCTTCACACTGTGACGAAAAACCACCTCATTTATCGCCACTGTGACAAATCGAGCCTCGGGGAAATCAAGACTCGCTGCGATCCAACTCGCTTCATCGATCCAAGCCAATAATCGCCCGCCAAATAAATACCCAAATTGGTTCAGGTCCTCCGGCAAGACGAGGCGATGGGTCTCCATGGAAAAACGATTACTTCAAACGAATGAGGATCTTCTTGTTTCTTGCACCGCTGTTTTCCGACTCTGTTTCGACTTCGGGATCGTCCACCAGAGCATTGTGCACAAGGCGACGATGGTAAGAATTCATTGGATTCATCCAGAGCTCACGGCCGCTTTCCTTTACCTTCTCGGCAAGCGCGCGGGCCTTATCAGCGACCCGTTCCTCCTGCTGGTGGCGGTATCCGTCACAATCCACGCGAAACCGCGGGGCATCGGGATGGGAATTACGCACAATCCGGTTGACCAAATATTGCATGTCATCAAGACGATCTCCATGCTTTCCGATCAAAAGAGCCTGGTGGCCTGAAACGATGTTCAAAGTAGCGTGTTCGGGTTCTCCCACGACTTCAATTTCATACTCAAATCCAAGCTTCCCGAGTATCGAATCGAGAGCCTTCTTAGCTGCATCCAGAGCATTTGCCATGGCGCACCTTACTGACTGATCTGCGCTGGTCAACACCCTGCGACGCCTTTTCCACTCCACGAACGAACATGTTCATGATATTTTCGGGAGTAAGAAGGATGGAGTAGCCCTCTTAACCCGAAATGGCCCGATATTTTCTTTTGCCTATTCCCCTGCTCGTTCCTGCCTGTCAATCATTCTCGATTGCTGATCAGGCCTACCTCCAACCTACGGACCATTTTTCAGGATTTTGCTGACACATCCATAGAAGATTGTCAGTAGCTCATCGAGGGGCTAGAATTCACCTACCTATGCGTCTTTTCTTGGGTTTTCTCGTCTGCACTCTCTTGGGCAATGCCTTTGGCGCGCCCAGGTTTATCGCACCTGACGACTCCTACCCCCTCATCCGACGGGATCGCATTCCCATCGATGTCGATGGAATCAACAATCTCGCCGACCAACTTGCCATGATCGCAGATGGCCCACTCTCCAGATCCGGCAAAGATCTCCACACCCGCGCCCGAGCATTGGCTCTCAGTCAGCGCTTGTCGCCCGCCCAGCCACAGGCACGTGCGATCATCCAAAGTCTGAGCAACAACGAAAGCCGTCCGAGTCCAAACAGAAGAGAGGTCGGCGAAGCACAGGGAGCCATTCATCGAACCGCTGAGTGGCTCGTTAAACTCCCACCTGGTGAGGAGGGCTATTTGCTGGGCCAACTTCTCATCGATATCATCGCCGCACGACAAAAAGACCTCCCACTGGTTTCCAGTCACGATGTTGATGGTCAGGAGGCACGTTGGAAAGGCTTGATCGCTCCACTCGAAAAATTTGAAAATAAAGTTGAGAGCACGAAGCCTCTCGGACCTGAGCTTCAATTCAAAACCAGCGTGGTCCTGACAACCGCACCCTTCTCCACTTACCCTATCGGAAAAAACGGTATCATACAGAAAGTGAGCCTCTTCATCACCGATGAAGGAAGCGGTGGGGATGGCAATCGAAGAATTCTTTTCCGGCCCAAACCGAATTACGACGCCCGATCAACCGTCAGCAGCGTAGAGCGCTATTTTCAAAGCGCTGAAAAAATTCTCCCCCGAGATAAAAACTTCACCATTGATACCGGTAAATTTCAATATGCCGCAGATAACGGAAGCAATCTTGCAGCTCCGGTGGCAATCATGGTTGACGCAGCCCTCACCGGTCGGCCACTAAGAAGAAACACCTATCTTTTCGCTAAGCTGGAGGATGATGGTTCACTCAGCCGCCCCCACAATGCCTGGCCGATCTTTCTCGAACTCGCCGAGACTGCTCCTCCAAGGGGAAGCCGCCTCATCGTACCGCCGGGAGCTGCCGATGACCTGAGATCACTTCTCGTCCTCGAAAAAGCCGACTTTTTCGTAGATTACGAAGTCATCGGCGCGAGCCATTTCGACGAGACCCGTTCCCTTTTTTACGAGGATGGCCAGATCGATCCAGAACTCTCTGCCGCCATGGAGAGCTATCAGGAAATTTGGGACAAAGCCCTTGAGTCCACCTCACTACAAACATTCGTGAGCCACAAATCGGTCAAGGAACGACTCGCCACCGTGGTGGAACATTCAAATCTCCATGTTTCGGCTTCCTTTCTTGCCCTGCAAGGAAACAACCGCCCTTCCCACCTCTCCGAGAAGATGCTCGCCCGGGAACTCAACCGCTGCCTCGAACCGCTCTCAACATTTCGCTTTCAACCCGGAAAAACCAAAGACACCGACTTCCGAAAACTACATGATCGGTTACGCAAACGCTTCGATCCCTTGGAACGACGAATCGGAAACAAAGAGAAGCCACTCTATGACGAGGCCCTCACACTCATCAAAAAACTAAAAGGCCTCGCACGCGACATGAATAAAAGTTTTCTGAACAAGAAACGCCCAGACATTGTAGCCTTTAATATTTTCAAGGGCGAAGTCACCGCCTTCCGCAACAGGCTAATGATTACCTCCGGTGATCTGAAACCCCGGAAACCCAAAAAAGACAAACCCTAAAGACGATACTCCCCGTCCTCATCGGTACCATACCATCCCAATTCACGAAAAGCGGTGATGATTGGAATTTCAAGCGCATCGTCTTCACCATCGGCATACTCGATTGTCGCCGATGTCGTCATTCCGCGCATCGACTCGATACTGATAACAGTTTTGTGTGGTGGAAGATTAATCCAATCACCCCAATCTTTCTCGTCATGCTGCGGATCGAGACCTTGATCATGAAGGGCAGAGATAACCGCTTTAATTGAGGACGGCTTTTCAGTTTCCGGAAGGTGAACTTTTGTTTCCATGTGTGTGACGCAAGGATCAACTAATCACGGCGGATGGCACAAGCGAGAAAGCGCAAAGAATTTTAAAAAGTGACCACGCGCATTTCTTCCTCGCTCACGACAAACCCCGATTCACCGCATCGGCATCGTAAACACACCCCCCCCAACTTCCCCCGCTGGCATTCTGCAATGCCCCCCAGAGCCGGGTGTCATCGGGAAGATCGGGATGCACTTTAAACAAAGGATTCAACGTGCGTTTTTGAAAACCCGCCCAGTCGCCCAGGTAGTCGATTGCACCCTCGAGAGAAACTGCATCAATCCTCACTCTCACCGTATCTCCATCGCGTAATTTCCCGATCGGACCGCCCGCCAGCGCCTCCGGACTTACGTGCCCAATACAGGCTCCTGTCGAAACTCCGCTAAAACGACCGTCGGTAACCAAGGCCACCTCCTTTCCAACCTTGCAATACTTCAACGCAGAGGTCACTTGATAAGTCTCAGGCATCCCCGCGCCCATCGGCCCAATCCCAGCCAGAATCATGACGTCCCCTGCCCGAATGCGATCGTCCCCTTGCGACTTCACCGCGGTAATCGCCTCAGCTTCACTTCCAAAGACACGCGCCTGTCCCTCCAGGAAAAACAAACCGTCCTCATCAATCATCGACGGATCAATCGCGGTGCTCTTAACAATACTGCCTTCTGGCGCAAGATTCCCCTGAGGAAAAGTCACCGTGCTGGAGAGCCCATCCTCCCGACGCCGAATCACTTCGTTGGGATCAATGTCATCCAAAGCATTGAGACGCTCACGAACCCGCTTCCGACGCTCAGAATTTTCCCACCATTCCAAATTCTCACCCAAGATCTGCCCGCTCACTGTCATCGCGTCCAAATTCAAAACATCGCGCAAGGACAACATCGCCTCAGGCACTCCACCGGCGAGGAAAACCTGCACCGTAGCATAGCCCATCGGACCATTGGGTAGAGCATCGACAATCCTCGGTACCAGTTGATTTGCTTTCTGCCAATCCAACACCGTCGGTCGCGCCAACCCTGCCGCATGCGCAATCGCGGGAAGATGCAAAATCAAGTTCGTCGATCCGCCAAAGGCCGCATGCATGATCATGGCATTGTGCAGCGACTTATCAGTCAGAATTTGATCCAACGAAATATCCTGATCCGCCATATGCATCGCCGCACGCCCGCTTCGCGTCGCAAGATCACGCCAGATCTGCGAGCCACTCGGACTGAGCCCACTGTGTGGCAAACTCATTCCCAGCGCTTCCCCCATCACCTGACTCGAAGCCGCCGTCCCTAAAAACTGACACCCTCCTCCCGGACTGGCGCACGCCCGACACGCCGTCGCGGCTGCTTCTTCCAAACTCACTTCGCCATGGGCATAGCGCGCACCCAGGGACTGTACTTTCCCGAGGTCCTCGGTATCCTCACTCAACAAACTCACCCCACCTGGCACCAAAACCCCGGGCAGATGTCCACAACCTGCCAAAGCCATCATCATAGCAGGCAATCCTTTGTCACATGTCGCCACGCCCACAACCCCTTTCGCAGTCGGCAAAGAACGAATTAATCTTCGCAACACCATCGCAGCATCGTTTCGAAACGGCAGGGAGTCCATCATACCCTTCGTTCCCTGCGTGCGTCCGTCGCATGGATCACTACAAAATCCCGCAAAAGGAACACCATCTAATCTCGCCACTTCCCGCGCCACTGCTTCCATGAGCAAACCCACCTCCCAGTGACCCGAATGATAACCGAGTGCCGTCGGTGTTCCGTCTGGCTGCCGAATGCCACCTTGGGTCGAGAGGATCAAAATTTCCCTTTTCCCCCAACCCGCGGCTTTCCAGCCCATGCCGACATTTTGCATCCAGCCGAAGAGATCTCCGCTGTTTCCTTTCGTTAAATCATCGCTTGAGATCGGAAGTTCACCGTCCGCTCCTTCCGAGCGGGTCACGACTTCTTCGATCCCTTCTTCGCCCGATTCAAAAATCTCACTCACAGCGTAAAAACTCCGTCGACCCGGCGGGCAATACCAAGCGGGTTGGCTTCCTGTAAGGTGGGTGGCAGAAGCGCATCGGGCACTCCTTGATAGCTTATCGCGCGTGCCCAGCGAGTGATTCCGCTCTGGCCCACCGAAGTGAAATGTGAATTGGTCGTCGCGGGGTAAGGACCTCCATGAACCAGTGAATGACAGACCTCCAATCCAGTCGGGAAGGCATTGACCACCACACGGCCGGTGAAGCGTTCTAATTCATCCAGCAAATTTTTCGCCCCCGCCAACTCACTTTCGGTTCCGTGCAGGGACGCTCCGAGTTGCCCTTCAAAATTGCGGGCCGCTTCCGTGAATTGCGCAACCTCATCGCAAACAACCACCACTGCAGAAGGCCCGAAGACCTCTTCCGAGAGAAATTCCCTCTGAGCGACATAGTCCGCGAAGGAAACTTTCATCACCATCGCCGGAGCTCCGACGACTGCACCTTCGAGCGTTCCTTTTGCGAGAACCTGAACTCCCTCGAACGACTCCAAGCGAGACATTCCTGACTCAAACGCCGAACAAATCCCCTCATTCAAAACCGGCTGCCCCGTGCTATCAGCAACCAAGGATGCAAGTTTTTCCAACACAGCATCTGAGCCCGGAGGCAGGAACAACATTCCGGGGCAGGTGCAAAACTGTCCATTTCCTAAAGTAATACTTCCAAAGAAACTCTCGGCGAATCCTTCTCCATTCGCCTCGACTAATTCAGGCAAAACAAACTGCGGGTTCACGCTCCCCATTTCAGCATAAAGTGGAATGGGAGCCTCTCGCTGTGAAGCGAGATCAAATAAGGCGCGTCCACCACTTAAAGAACCCGTGAATCCAACCGCGGCCACGTCGGGATGCGTTACGATGGCTTCACCCACTTCATGTCCCTCACCCTGCAACAATTGATAAGTGCCTTCAGGAAAACCAGCCCTCGCAACACCCTCTTGAATCGCTTTACCAATCAACTCACACGTTCCAGCATGCGAAGAATGTCCCTTTACTACCACCGGACAACCGGCAGCCAGCGCGCTGGTCACATCGGATCCACCGGCCGAAAGTGCCAAGGGAAAATTACTCGCGCCAAAAATGCCCACCGGACCAATCGGAATGAGCATTTTACGAAGATCCGGCTTGGGCAAAGGCACGCGATCTGGATCAGCATGATCGATGGTAGCTTCAACCCAGGAAGCATCGCGGGACACTTCAGCGAAAGCCGCAAAGCCACCCACCATGCGGCCAAATTCACCCTGCACCCGACCATCGGGATATCCGGTCTCGGCTTCAACCCGCTCTAATATCGCATCGCGCGCCTCGGTCAAACTAGCTCCGATTATTTCAAGCAAGCCCGCAAGTTCTTCGCCCGATTTCCGGCGGAGCGTCGTCGCGGCGGCGGCACAACTCTCGCAGGCACGAGAGACCTCTTCGGCGCTCGATTCTACAAAGATTCCGGGAAGGACTTCTCCAGTGACAGGATTCTTGGTTTGGAAACTCATGTGGTCTTAAGCTACCGTATTTTCGAGGATTCCGAGACCCTCAATTTCAATTTTTACAACATCCCCCGAAGCCAAGGTGAAGTCGGTTCCCGGAACAACTCCCGTTCCGGTCATAAGCATCGCTCCATTCGGAAAATCCAGCTCGCGGTAGAGAAACTCAACCAACTCCTCGACACTCCGCTTCAGTTGGGTCAGATCAGTCGATCCCGAAAAAACCTGCTCACCGGCTCGCTCGATCTCGAGATTGATCTTCGCATCGGCAGCCACAGCCTCCCGCCCAATCGTCAGATACGGCCCAATGGCGCAACTTCCAGTGTAAACTTTTGCCTGCGGAAGATAGAGCGGATTTTCTCCCTCAATCGATCGCGAGCTCACATCATTCCCGATCGCGAAGCCAAAAATCTCGCCGCTCGAATTGATCGCCAGCGTCAGCTCCGGCTCCGGCACATCCCACGTCGAGTCTTCCCTCACCCGGATCAGTCCGCCAGATCCCACCGCTCGGTATCCCATCGCCTTGAAAAACAACTCGGGGCGCTCGGCATCATAAACCAAGTCATAAAAAACATCGCCACCCGCCTCCTCCGACTCTTCCATTCGCGCCGACTTCGACCGCAAATAAGTCACTCCCGAGGCCCAAACTTCAGTTTCATCCGGCACTGGAGAAAGGAGCTCCGCCTGATTACACTTACCCACCTTCGCGCCCTTTCCCCCTTCGAGAAGACCCTCAATCTCTCCGGCCTTGGATTGGAACAATCTCAAAATCAAATCATCACCCACCGCGTGAAAATCTTCTCCATCTGCCAGTAAGACGCCTTGCGAAGTCCGGTAAAGTCTCATGAGCAAAACTCAACACTCTAATTAGTGCTTCGTCGAGTCATCATCAGTCTGATTCTGAATCACCCCCCCAGGCTCTTCCATTTGATTCAGTAAAATTCGCAAGGCTACGCCAGAAACAGCAAGGCCGGAGTGGCAATCCCCAAAGTCATGATGCCGTCTTCTCGCCACCCGTGCTTCCAGTCACGAGCGTAAGGTCTTTTTTCGGAACTAAATGACAAAAAAGAACCTTCCCTTTCTCATCTCCCGTCTCTTTAGTTGGTTTCTGTACTCATGAAGCGCCTTATTCCACTTCTCACCGCCCTCCCCCTCTTCGCCGAACCCGGCGGCAAGATCTACCAAGAGGGATTCCTCTCCATTGAGAAGTCCCACAAATCCATCGAACTCCAGGACGGCTATCGTCTCGAACTCGCCCTCAGCGACCCGCATATCAACGAGCCTGTTGCAATGGCTTGGGATGGAAATGGCGCGCTCTACGTTGTTGAAATGCTCACCTACATGCAAGACGCAGATGCCACGGGTGAACAGGAACCCAAGTCCCGCATCTCCCGCCACGAAGACACAGACGGTGACGGCGTTTACGACAAGCACTCTATCTTTATCGACAACATGCTTCTCCCCCGCATGGTTCTTCCTCTCGATGACCGTATCATGGTCGGCATCACCAACACCCTCGACCTCTGGACCTACCGGGACTCCGACAACGACGGCGTGGCCGACGAAAAAGTGAAAATCTATGAAGGTGGCAAGCGTGGCGGCAACATGGAGCACCAGCCTTCCGGTCTCATCTGGAATCTAGATAACTGGATTTACCTCACCTACGAGAATAAGCGCTACCGTTTCACCGACGGGAAACTCGAAGTTCAAAACCTCCCCCGTGGTGGTGGGCAATGGGGAATTGGCATGGACAACGTCGGTCGTCTTTATTACTCCGCTGCCGGTGGAGAACGTCCTGCTTTTTACTTCCAGCAGCCCATTGCATACGGCGCACTAGATCTTGGCGGTCAGGAAGCCGATGGCTTCCGCGAAGTCTTCCCCATCGCCGACGTTCCCGATGTCCAAGGCGGACCTCGTCGCGTGAACAAACGTGGCGGACTGAACAACTTCACCGGATGCGCCGGTCAAGGTATTTATCGTGGTGATCGCCTCCCCGCCGATCTCCAGGGAGACCTCATCATTCCTGAACCCGTCGGCCGTCTCATCCGTCGTGCCAAGGTCACTCGCGAAAATGGCAAGACCGTCCTCACCAATGCCTATCCCGGCACCGAGTTTATCCGCACCCGCGACATCAACTTCCGCCCGCTTTGGGCCACCACCTCACCCGATGGCGCCATGATGATGATCGACATGCACCGCGGCATCATTCAGCAAGGAAACTGGACTCGTCCGAAATCCTACCTCCGCGGCGTCATCGACAAGTGGGGCATTCACAAGAACATCCAAAAAGGCCGTATCTACCGCCTCGTTCACGACAGCTACAAGCCTGATGTCCAGCCACGTCTCCTCGACAAGTCCACCGCCGAACTCGTCCCCTACCTCAACCATCCCAACGGCTGGTGGCGTGACACCGCCCAAAAGCTCATCATCCTCCGCAAGGACCGTGAAACCGTCGCTCCCAAACTCGAAAACCTCGTCATTTCCAGCGGCAACGAACTCGATCGCCTCCACGCCCTCTGGACACTCGAAGGAATGAGCAAGGTCACCGCAAAAATTCTCATTCGAGCACTCGATGACGGCTCCTCCCTTGTCCGCTCCGCCGCCGTGCGTGTCGCCGAGCCATTCCTCGCCGATGGCGATCCCGAAGTAATCAAAGCCCTCAGCAATTCTGAGTATGTCGCCGAAGATATCGAGATGACCCTTCAGGCAATCAACTCCATCGGCGTCAGCAACCCCGAGCACCCGGTCCTCGTCGCCCTCGTCGACGGCCTCCTCGACAAATATTCTGACAACGAAGCCGTCAACGCCATCAAGAATCTTCGAGGCTCCGCTGTCGCCTCCCGCGCCGACGCCCGGGCCCAGGAACGCCTCGGCAAGGCTTTCGCTAAATCCATGGAAAATGGCAAGGTCATCTACCAGCAGCTCTGCTTCTCCTGCCACGGAAGTGACGGAAAAGGCACTCCCATGCCGGGACAAAAAGGACATTTCCTCGCGCCCTCCTTCCTCAACAATCCTCGCCTCGCCGGCAACGATAAGACAGCCATTCGAACCCTCCTTCACGGACTCACCGGCGACATTGACGGAGAGAAATACGAAGGACTCATGGTCTCCATGGCCACCAACAACGACCAATGGATCGCCGATATCACCACCTTCGTGCGCAATTCCTTCGGCAACAAACACGGCCTGACCCAGCCACACACCGTAGCCGCTCTTCGCAAGAAGCATTCCTCCCGCAAAGAGCCGTGGACCCAGAGCGAACTCGAAGCTCTCTCTCCACCCGTCCTCTCTAACCGCAAAGCCTGGAAGCTCACCGCCAGCAACAATGGTGGTGACCTTAATGGATGCGTCGATGGTAACCCAAAATCTCGGTATACCACCGGTTCCTCCATGAAAGCGGGAATGTGGGTTCAGATCGAACTTCCCAAGCTTTCCAAAGTCAGCACCGTCACCCTCGATGCCCGGGGTTCGAAAGGTGACTACCCGCGAAAGTATGAAGTCCACGTTTCGAAAGACGGCAAAAAATGGGGCCGCCCCCTGGCCAAAGGCAAAGGCGACAACCCTCTCACCGCGATCGACTTCGATCCCACCGATACCAAGTTTATCCGCATCACCCAGACCGGCAGACACAGCCTCTTCTGGTCCATTCACGAACTAACCATCAACGGAAAAGAGCTTTAGCCAGAACGGCCATTTCCCACTCAGCACCTTCCTCCTCGAGGGAAGGTGCTCTTTATTGGGAGATTCTAAAGAAGAAAGCCCGTTGCATTGACGTATTACCCATCCTAGCTTCATCACATGATCAAAAAACAACTTCTCCTCGCTGTTCTCGCTCTCGGCATCACCCATGGACAGGAAAGCAAAAAAGAAAACTGGATTCAGCTCTTCAATGGCAAAGATCTCACCGGCTGGACTCCGAAGTTCAAAGGCTCGGACTTGGGTGTGAATTACAAAGACACCTTCAAGGTTCAAGACGGACTCCTCACCATCGACTACTCCAAGTGGGAAAAGTTCAGCGGCGAATTCGGCCATCTCTACTACAAGACACCCTACTCCCACTATAAGATCCGTTCGACCTACCGATTCATCGGCAAGCAAGTCGCCGGCGGCCCTGGCTGGGCCAATCGCAACAACGGCTTCATGCTCCATTGCCAGGATCCCAAGACCATCAAGAAAAACCAGGACTTCCCAAACTCGATTGAAGTGCAACTCCTCGGCGGCCTTGGCAAAGGTGATCGTGGCACACTCAATATCTGCACCCCTGGAACCCACCTTCATTGGAAAGGCAAACTCACCAAGGGCCACGTCATCAACACCGGCGGCCCCACCACCCATGGCGACGAATGGGTCACCGTGGAAATCGAAGTTCGTGGCGACAAATTTAAGCACATCGCCAAGGGACAAGTCGTCTGCGAATACGACAAAACACAACTCAACGACGGGACCCTACTCACCAAAGGCTGGATTTCCATCCAAGCCGAAACCGCGCCCATTGAGTTCAAATCCATCGAACTACTCCCCCTGAAGGAATAACATGGCAGAATCGGAGCGGGATAGAGGGTGCCGAAGACTATCTCTTGGCCTCTAACTCATCACCAAGACTTCTGCTCTAAAAATGTGCAAATCACTCCAGCCATTCTTTCTTCTCTTCGCCCTCACCGCTATCACCAGCGGTGAGAAAGTCTCCTTCTCACGCGACATCCGGCCCATCCTCTCCGCCAATTGCTATAAGTGCCACGGACCAGACGACGGAGAGAACGATAAAGGAAAGTCTCTCCGCAAAGCCGGTCTTCGCCTCGATGTCGAAGACTCGCAGGACTGGGACGACGTGATCGATCGCATCACCAGCACTGATCCCGAGGACATCATGCCTCCGCCCGAAGCCAACAAGACTCTCAAGCCCGAAGAAATCGAACTCATCAAACGCTGGATCGATGAAGGCGCGCAATACGAGACCCACTGGGCCTTCATTCACCCGAAAGCTTCGAGTATTCCCTCCGACAAGCATTCCATCGATCACTTGTTTGGAAACAACCTCGCCGATAAGGCCGATCCCTACACTCTCATCCGCCGCCTCCACCTCGACCTCATCGGCCTTCCTCCCACCATCGAAGTTTCCGACACCTTCGCCGCCAATCCAAGCCCGGGCGCTTTCACCAAGATCGTCGATGAACTCCTCGCCTCGCCTCGTTACGGCGAACGCTGGGCCCGCCGCTGGCTTGACCTCGCACGATACGCCGACACCAACGGCTACGAAAAAGACCGCGACCGTTCCATCTGGCCCTACCGCGACTACGTCATCAAGTCTCTCAATGCCGACAAGCCCTTCGACCAATTCACCATTGAGCAACTCGCCGGCGACATGCTTCCCAACGCCACGCCCGAGCAAATCATCGCCACCGGCTTTCATCGTAACACCATGCTCAATGAAGAAGGCGGCATCGATCCTCTCGAGTTCCGCTACCACGCCATGGCCGACCGCGTCGCCACTACCGGCACGGCCTGGCTTGGTCTTACCACTGGCTGCGCGCAATGCCACACCCACAAATACGACCCCATCACACACCACGACTATTTCGGCCTCATGGCCTACTTTGACAATACCGACGAGCCCGATTTCTATCTTCCGGATTCGGACCTGAGGGCTCGACAAAAAACAAACCAAGCGCAGGCCAAAAAGCTCCTCGCCGAACTTCCATCAAAGTGGCCCGTCCCTTCATCACGCGATGACTTCCAACCTCAGAAAATTAAGGCGATCACCACTTCCGGCTCCAAAGCAGAAGTCAGAGATCACACCGTCTTCATCACCGGCCCTGTCCCGGTGAAGGACACCTACACCATTACTCTCGAGTCAACTGAGAGCAACTTTTCCGCGCTCCGCCTCGATACGCTGGCTTTCAGTGGTAAAGGCCCCGGCCGAACAAAACACGGCAACTTCGTTCTCAACGAAATCGAAGTCCTCGCTTCTTCGCTAAAAGGCAAAGCTCAACCAATGAAGGTCGCGCTCACCACTGCAAAATCCGACGCGGAACAGGAAAGCTTCCCCGCGTCCAACGCCATCGATGGCGACCTCGGCACCGGTTGGGCTATTCACCAGCAAGGTAAACAACTCAACAAAAACCGCTACCTTGAGGTCGACTTTTCCCGGCCTGTCAAATTCGAAGTCGGCACCCGCCTCACCGTTAAACTCACCCAAAACCACGGCAGCAGTCATACCATCGCCAATTTTCGTCTCGCCCTCGCTAAAGCCAGCCCCGCCAACGAAGCACCTCAGGAACATCTCCAAAAGTCCTACCAAATCTGGCTCGCCAAGCAAAAACCCAACCTCGTCGACTGGCAGCCACTCACCGCATCCAAAGCCGAAGCCAATGTTCCCTTTCTCACCAAAGAAGAAGACGGGGTCATCTTCGTTGGCGGCGATATCTCGAAGAAGGACATCTTTACTCTCAATTTCCCGGCTTTAGATAAACCAATACAATCACTGCGTCTCGACGCCCTCCCCGACGACCGCCTCCCCGCCGGCGGACCAGGCATGACCTATTACGAAGGACGAAAAGGCGACTTCTTCCTCTCCGAATTTGAAGTCCACCAAGGCGACCAAAAACTCGCCTTCTCTGGTTCATCTCAAACCGGCTTCGGCGCCCAGTATGGCAAAGGCAACGCCGCTGCCTCGGCTGCCATTGATGGCGACGTACAATCCGGTTGGTCTCTGAAAGGACTCGTCGGCACCCACCAGGCCGCCGTCTTTAATTTGAGAAAACCCATCCCAGCCGGACAGTCCTTCACCATCAAAATGAACTTCGGGCGCCACTTCGCCTCCACCCTCGGCAAGTTCCGTCTCAGCGCTTCTGACGACGCCAAGGTCAAAGCCATTCTGCATCAAGGCACGATGGAAGACTTCCTTCTTCAAGCGCCTGAACTCAAGACGCACTCCGACAAAATCCGCTCCCTTCAAAAACCCCTCAAAGGGCCCGCAACCCTTGTGATGAAGGAACGTCCCGCCGCGCATCCCCGACCCACCTTCCTTCGTCATCGCGGCGAATACACCCAACCCAAAGAACAAGTCTCGCCCCGCCTCCCCGTTGCCATTTATCCCGAGGACAAACCGCTTCCTAAAAACCGGCTCGAATTCGCCAGGTGGTTAGTCTCATCCGAGAACCCCCTCACCGCCCGCGTCGTCGTCAACCGTCACTGGGCCGCGTTCTTTGGCGAAGGCGTCGTCCCCACCCTCGATGACTTTGGGATGCAGGGACAGCTCCCCGCCAAACCCGCGCTCCTCGATCACCTTGCTGTCACCTTTATGCAGGAAGGATGGTCAGTCAAAAAACTCCATCGGCTCATCGTCACCTCGCAGGCTTACCAACAAAAATCTCAAATCGAATCCGGGACCTCACAGCAGTTCCTCCGCCAGCGCCTCGAGGCCGAAATCATTCGCGACTCCGCTCTCGCCGCGTCCAATCTTCTCAACGAGAAAATGTTCGGAGATCCCGTTCGTCCGCCTCAGCCCACTGGTGTCTCTGAAGTTGCATTCGGCAACCCCAAATGGCGCACCAGCCAGGGCGACGAGAAATTCCGCCGTTCCATTTATACCTACCTCAAGCGCACTGCCCCATTCGCCTTCCTCACCACCTTCGATGGCGGCTCCGGCGAAGCCTGTCTGGCTGAACGCGACCGATCAAACACTCCTCTCCAGGCTCTCACTCTCATGAACGATCCCATGTTCATTGAAATCTCGGAGAGCTATGGAAAATTCATTGAGCAGCAAGCAGGCTCTCCCGATGAAAAGATTACCCTCGCCTTCCGCCGTCTCCTCACCCGTCCACCGACCGAAGACGAATTACGACTTCTCTCCGAATTCCACAAAAAACACAAATCCTGGCCCGCTCTTACCCGCGCGCTCATATCCTTAGACGAAGCAGTCACCAAACAATAAGGAGAGCAATAGTCCCGCCCTGCTACCCATCTACCAACAAAATTAGGGCAGGATGCCCAATCTCCATCTTCAAGCCATGATTGACCCATCTCCACTCTCCCGCCGCTACTTCCTCGGGGAATGCCGCATCGGCCTCGGAAAAATCGCCGCGGCCTCCCTCCTAACCAACCAACTCTCAGCCCGTTCACTTTCACCAACACCCGCTCCCGCCAGACCAAAAGCCAAGGCCGTGATTCACCTCTTCATGGCCGGCGCCCCCTCCCAACTCGAACTCTTTGACCCCAAACCCCAACTCTCAAAACTCGAAGGTTCCCCACTCCCAAAATCCATCATCGGCGACCAACGGTATGCCTTCATTCAGCCCGACGCATCCGTCCTCGGCCCGCAATTCGAATTCAAAAAATACGGCGAAAATCAGGCCACCCTCGGCTCGCCACTCGCTCCACTTGGAGCCGTCGCCGACGAGCTCTGCATCGTCAAGTCCTGCACCACCGACCAATTCAACCACGCTCCGGCGCAGCTCTTTCTCAACTCCGGCTTCTCTCAGCCCGGTCGTCCCAGCCTCGGCTCCTGGACGCTCTATGGACTAGGCTCGGAAACCGACAACCTCCCCGCCTTCGTCGTCATGTCCACCGGCGGCGGCCTTTCCGGTGGCTCCGCACTTTGGTCATCCGGTTTTCTACCTACCACCTACACTGGGGTACGATTTCGCAAAGGAAAAGATCCCATCCTCAATGTCTCCACACCCGAAGGTATTTCTCCCGAGGTCCAAAGCGACACCTTCAATCTTGTCAACAAGCTCAATGCCCGAAGCCTCACCACCATCAACGATCAGGAAATTGCCACCCGTATGGCCTCTTTCGAAATGGCGGCGCGCCTACAAAGTTCCGCGCCCGAATTAATGGACCTAAAATCCGAGTCCGACGAAACGATCAATCTATACGGCTGCGACCGTGACAGGCACTCCTTTGCCCGCGCATGCCTCCTCGCCCGACGGATGGTTCACCGCGGCGTCCGGTTCATCAACATCTACCACTCTGGCTGGGACGCCTTCTCCAATGTTACGGGCTCCACCGAGAATAACTGCAAGCAAACCGCCCAGGCAACCGCGGCCCTCATTCGGGACCTCAAACGCCACGGACTCCTCGACGAAACCCTCGTCGTCTGGGGCGGAGAATTCGGCCGCACTCCGATGGTCGAAACCAACCCTTCCCTCGGCCGCAAGGCCGGACGTGACCACCACCCGCAAGCCTTCACCACCCTTATGGCCGGCGGCGGCACCAAACCAGGCACCTACGGCGAGACCGACGACTTCGGCTTCCATATCACCAAGGACAAAGTCCACGTTCACGACCTCCAAGCGACCATCCTGCATCTTTTGGGCCTCGACCACGAACGCCTCACCTACCACCACGCCGGCCGCGATTTCCGCCTCACCGACGTTCACGGCCACGTCGTTCACGACCTCCTCTCCTAACGACGAAAACCGCGCTCTTGAGAAAGCTTTCCGAATTTTTATTGCTTCGCTCGCCCATCAGGCGGTATGAGTACACCAAGCAACCGATGTTGCTTACCCCACGAGCAGGGTTTTCCTGCTATTTCACTTAACGAAAGACAGACCGATGGCATTCACACCTAGTAAAGATCACAAGCGCATTGCGCGGGAACAAAAGAAGCTCGAAAAGCGTATGGCCCGCGAAGAAGCCAAGGCCGCAAAGCTGGAAGCCCAACGCGCTGAGGAGGAAGCCGCCGAACTTGCAGCCGCCAAGCAAGCCGAACTCGACGAAGAGGCCCGCATCGAGGCTGAATTCGAAGCCGAGCTGAAGGCTGAAGAAGAGGCCAAGAAAAACGCCGAGTAATTTGGCCCCTCCCTAAGATTCTGGATCTCGCGCTTTCCGCGCAGCAGCTTCACGTAGTTTATCTTTCTTACTCTTGCGGCGTCCCTTGATTCCGCCCGTGCCCGATGCCTTAAGAACCTCTTCCGTCGGTTCAAAGCCCGCAATTACTTCGCGGGCGAGAGACAACCCGTTTCGTTTCTCGATCAGATTAAAGTGCGCCGTCGCCCCGGCGGTCACAAAACTCACCGCCACCCCCTTTTCTCCAGCACGCCCAGTGCGGCCGATACGATGAATATAGTCCGCCGGTGAGCGCGGCAGTTCATAGTTCACCACCACCGGCAAGCGAACGATATCTAATCCCCGTGCTGCCAGATCTGTTGCCACCAAAACCTGAATCTCTCCGCTTTTGAAATCCCGCAAGACTTCGCTGCGAGCTCCTTGGCTCAGATCACCATGTAACGAGAGAGCCTCAATGCCATTGCGATGCAACTTATCCGCCACGTGATCGGCGGTGTATTTCCTCCCCACAAAAACCAAGACCCGCGCCCACTTCTCTTCAGCAATCAAGAGACGTAACAAGGGCGTCCGCTTCGCCGTATCCACACGAATCGCTCGTTGCTCGATGTCCGGAATCTCTTCGGGCTCCGACTCGATCTCAATCCGTTTGGGATCGCGCAAAAAATCACACGCGATGGATTCAATCTTTTCCGGAAAGCTCGCGGAAAACAACAAGTTCTGCCGTTCATCTGGAAGCATCGAAAGGATCTGCGAAAGCTCATCCGCAAATCCCAAATCAAGCATGCGATCTGCTTCATCCAGCACCAGCGTGCCCACCTCCTTCAGCGAGACCGCATTGTGATCCAGCAGATCCAGCAATCGTCCCGGCGTCGCCACAATGACATCTGCTCCCCCACGCAAGGCCATCATCTGCGGATTGATTGACACCCCACCCACCGCGCTCACTACTTTGATCCGTTCCGGAAGCTCCCGGGCATAATCCTGCATCACCTCCCGAACCTGCGCCGCCAGTTCCCGCGTGGGCACCAGAATCAAAGCATCTAACCTCTTCGGCTTACTCCGCGCAGCTGCCAACCACTTCTCGAGTATCGGCAGCGCAAAAGCCGTTGTCTTCCCCGAGCCCGTCCTGGCCGTCACCAAAAGATCCCTACCCCCCAAAGCCGCCGGAATCGCCGCCACCTGCACCGGCGTCGCCTCGTCGAATTGTGAGAGCGCGCGAACCAAAGGTTCAGACAATCCAAGATCAGTAGTGGGCATATGTGCTTCTAGACACGATCAAGCGACCAAGCAATCACCAGAGCCCCAATAACTTAAACATCTTCCCAAATCGCTTCAATTTCCCTGACATTAATCCGCCCCCTTGTAGGATCACTCTCAGGATCACGTAGATCAATTCTCCATGCTTCTTCGCACTTTCGTCACCACCTTGGTTCTTTGCTCAGCAGCCGGAGCCAAAATCTCCTTCAATCAGGACATTCGCCCCATACTCTCGGCCAAATGCATTATGTGTCACGGCCCCGACGATGGGGTTGACGCCAAGGGCAAAGCCAACCGCAAGGCCGGGCTCCGGCTCGATACTCCTGAAGGAGCCTACGCATTCAAAGACGGTATTCAGGCGATCAAGCCCGGCTCTCTCGAAGACTCCGAAGCTTGGATCAGGATCACCGACAAGGCCGACCCCATGCCGCCCGAAGACGGGCATGCCAAGCCACTCTCTTCCGCTGAAAAAGACCTCATCAGACGCTGGATCGAAGAAGGCGGGGAATACGAAGACTTCTGGGCTTTTGTCCCTGCCAAAAAACAAACCCCTCCCGGCACAAAAAACTCCACCTGGCCGAAGACCTCGATCGACAAATTCACTCTCGCCAAAATGGAGGCCAAGGGAAAATCGCCCAAGGCTAAAGCCGGCAAACGCACTCTCATTCGTCGCCTCTCGCTCGATCTCACCGGCCTCCCGCCCACGCTCAATGAAATTAAAACCTTCCTCCACGACACTTCACCCGAGGCCTACACCAAGCTCGTTGACCACCTCATGGCCAAGCCCGCCTACGGCGAACACATGGCCAAGTATTGGCTCGACCTCGTCCGCGTTGCCGACACCAACGGCAACCACCACGACCACTTCCGCGATCACTCCCCCTACCGCGACTGGGTCATCAAGGCCTTCAACGAAAACCTCCCATACAACGAGTTCACCAAATTCCAAATCGCCGGTGACCTCTACGAAAATCCCACGCAAGACCAACTCATCGCCTCCGGCTTCAACCGGCTCCACCTCATCATCGATCGAGGGACCGCCCTTCCCGAAGAAAGTCATTTTAAGAACGTCGTTGATCGCGTGTCCGCCGTCGGCACCACCTTCATGGGCCTCACCATGGGTTGCGCCGTCTGCCACGACCACAAATACGACCCCATCACCCAGAAGGATTTTTATCAGATGTATGCCTTCTTCAATAATTTCGAAGGGAACCCCGAAACCGGTGGACGAAGTGGACCTGATTTTTATCGAGGACTCCAACCACCCTACATTGACCTCCCGAACAACGACCAAAAAGCCAAGCTTGCCGGATTTGATGCCCAAATCAAATCCGCCCAAGATCGTGTTGCTCGAATCAAAACCGTTCTTAGTTTTCCCGTGATTCCTGCGGACGATCCTGAATTCAGCGAGATGACCAAAGAACAAGTCACCGCCAATCTTAAGGAAGCCGAAAAGAAACCCGGCGAAATTCAAAAGCAACGCTCCAAGTTCCTCCGCCAAGTCCGCGGAGCCATGGTCATGCGCGAGCGTAAGGACATCAACCCCGCCCACATCCGCGTTCGTGGAGACTACGCAACAATTGGCGAGAAGGTCAGCCGCAACACCCCTGCCTTTCTTCCTCCACTCAAGGCCTCGGGAGAAATCCCATCCCGCATGGACCTCGCCAACTGGCTGGTCGATCAAAAAAACCCCCTCACCGCCCGCGTCGCCGTCAATCGCTTCTGGCAACAGCTCTTTGGCACCGGAATCGTCAAAACCTCCGAAGACTTTGGAGCCCAGGGGATGTGGCCCAGCCACCCCAAACTCCTCGACCATCTTACCCTCCAGTTCATGGAATCCGGTTGGGATGTGAAAGCCTTTATGAGGTCGCTCGTCCTCTCGGAAACCTACCAGCAATCCTCTTTCGGCAACTCGGTTGATTTTGAAACTGATCCCGAAAACTTCCTCCTCGCACGCGGCTCCCGCACCCGACTTGATTCCGAAGTCATCCGCGACCAACTCCTCTCCGTCACCGGCCTCCTAAACCCCAAGATGGGGGGACGCAGCATCAAAACTCCTCAGCCTGCCGGACTTTGGAAAATGGTCGCTCTCCCCAGCTCCTTCCCCAACAAGTTCGAAACAGCCACCGGCCCCGACACCCAACGTCGCAGCATTTACACCTTCTGGAAACGTGGCCTCGCCCCGCCGCAGATGACCATCTTCGATGCCCCAAGCCGCGATGCCTGCATCGCTCGCCGCGAACGGACGAACACCCCACTCCAGGCTCTCCTTCTTATGAACGAGACCGAGTATTTCAATGCCGCCGCCCACAAAGCGAAGGAGGTCATTTCATGGTCCGGGTCAGATGACGAAAAACTCAAAAAAATCCACGAAACGATCACGGCCCAACAACCTGACGAAGCCACCTTCAAGATCCTCAAAGAAGGCCTCGCTTCATTCAAACAAGGCAAAGACGATCAATTCGCCTGGACCATGATCATCCACACCCTCCTCAATCAGGATTCATTCAAAAACAAAGAATAAGGCGCCGCTGCATTGTCCCACATTCAGTCTTGCCCCCTCGGCTTCCTTTTCTAACCTGTCACACAGATGAGCAAAAAACCTGTCCGTATTGGCGTTGTTGGCTATGGCTTTATGGGCCGCACCCATTCAAACGCATACTCCCAACTTGAGCACTTTTTCGACACCGAACACGTCCCCGTCCGTCAGGTTATCTGCGGACGCTCCGAGGACAAAGTCAAAGCTTTCGCCGAGAAGTGGGGCTACGCTGATACCGAAACCGACTGGCGTGAGTTGGTGAAGCGCGACGATGTCGACGCCATCGACATCTGCACACCGAACAATTCCCACTACGATATCGCGATGGCCGCCATTGAGAATGGCAAAATGGTCCTTTGCGAAAAGCCCCTCGC
>Ga0115013_10000137_pt1 | contig 49427 bp, 30 predicted proteins | sample SouAtlMetagenome_2_FD_88686 | JGI IMG/M metagenome (GOLD analysis project Ga0115013, IMG submission 88686) | Marine eukaryotic phytoplankton communities from Atlantic Ocean - South Atlantic ANT15 Metagenome | ecosystem: Environmental > Aquatic > Marine > Oceanic | place: South Atlantic Ocean...
ACCAGTACGATCATAATTGTAGGGAGAAATATTTCCATCCCCTTGCCTTAATGGTGGTCTCTGGTGGGTGTCTCGTAGGGGATTGTGTTGCTGCGGATGGTACCGTTTTTTAGCAGTTACAATTATCCAAATTTTTGTACTATCTGCATCAACGTACAATTTACTTACAATTGCAACTTGGTTACATCTTACATCTGGAGTAGACAACGACCAGAGGTCAAAGAGACTGCCGCCGCGCCGCAAAGAGACTGCGTCGAAAAGAGACTGCCGCAAAGAGACTGCGGCACCTACAAGGCATCTAAAACGCCTCGGACACCAAAGGAGCCGGCGACCCCATCTGGTAGGCTAGCGGACCAGGAGGACTCGTGGGGGGACACACCTACTCCCAACTAGGTGAGACCGCACTAGTCCCAAGGGTGGTGGTGGGTATACCCTCTGGCACTGGTTTGGGAAAGAAAATCTTGATTGCAGATGGGTAAAGATGATCCCACCTCTTGCTGGCACCTGTCCCTCCTTTGGATGGTGGGTGATGATCAAATTGATTTAGTAGATCCTTGCAAATGGAATCAACGAATTTGCCTAGGAACCCATCGCCATCGTCTCTAATTTTTTTGTTGAGCTCCATTCTGCATTTGCCCTCCATTAGCCTAGCATGTTTGTAAGTAACAGAGGGAGTGTCAATTTGGCTTGGTGCTCTCTCCCTCAACTTGCTACCATGTTGCACTAAAGGTCCTATCACACAACGCCTTTTTGACCGCCTTTGTGGTAGTCTGGTTAGGCTTTTTGTTGATTTCTTGGTAGCGTACCCAGTTGGTTGTTTGGTAGGGCACAGGCGCCTAGTTGGGATGCCAATAGCGGCACTAGTCGTTGTTGTTGCTAGGTTAGCTTGGGTGTCCGTTGGGATATAGTCCAGAGTGTCAGAGGGGATATTTTCTCTGTCGATATCTTTGTTGGTTTCCAGAAGGTCATCATCAGTGTTTGTCTTGGTGTTTACAGATGGGTCCCCATTTCCTGTAATACTAATATTATAACCGTCATTACCATTGGCAGCAGGCGCACTACTGCTACCAATATCATTCCCGTTGGAATCCACATTGCCAGCATCAGCACCATCGATGCCATTGTGGTTGCCGTTGATCCCAGCACTTACGTAAGCTCCACTGGGTATTCCCTTTTGTCCCGTATGTCTTTTGTGGGGTGTATTGGGGTCATTCGTATCCCTGGAGGCGATTGGAGTATTCTTGTTGGAAATGTCGATGCTGTCAATGTTTTTCTTCCTCTTTCCACGATATCTCCTCACCCTTATTCTCGCCAGCTCTCGCTCCCTCTTTTGTTGTTTCTGACGCTTGCGACACTTGGCAGCGCTTTCCCTACGTTGCTCTGGATTCGATTGGCTCCTGTCTGGACCAGTGGATTTTATGAGCCCATCTAGATCTAAGGCGTTGGCGTCTCTGAGTTGCCCATTGACTAAACACACACCGCGGCTGACAATAGCACATCCCATCGCTCTCGAAATAGATGCAGCAATGTGGGGTAAGAGAACTTCCGAGGCATAAGTTGCGACACAACCACCCCCATGCCCGTCGATCACAGACCATAGGTTCAATCGAATCAAAGAACGATATTCTCCGTCGTTGAAGTTGTCGTGTATTTGTGTTTCTGAATCAAAGTTAGTATGGGGGAGGGGCTGTAGAAGGACATTGACCAAAGACGCACTTCGATCTTCGGATGGAGCATTAGCAGCATGAGAAGATGTCCACATGCATGAACGAGGTTCTGAAAAAGTCGGCAGAGATGTCGGTGCATGTGTGGAATGTTGCGGAGATGTCGGTAGCGAGGACGGAATCCCCACACTATTATTATCGCTATTGACATTTTTGTTCATGTTGGAGTCTTTATCTCGTAGCTTTTGTTCATGCTGAAGAAGATTCGAGGAAGATGATATCAGCGATGATCGTGGTAGCTGCTGCTGCTGCTCAAGGTGATCATCACGCTGTTTTATTTTGTTTGCATCGTTAGAATCTCCTTTGCCAACCGTTTCCATCGGTTCGACATTGTCACTATTGACTCTACCTAGTTCAGCAACGCTTTCTTCCTGATAGTAGAGGATATGATCGCACGATAACAATTGTGTAGTATTTTAAGAAGTCGCATTTCACAGTATTGCAATCACACGAAGTAAGTTTAGATGGATATTGAAGAAATATTAATGTAAGGTTTGCCATAATACTTTCACATTTTGTTTTGACATATTATACCAGTACTTACCTCTGACGAAGCCAGCGAAGATTCGAGAGGGATATCGGTAGAATGAGCAACCGCGGCGGCATCAACGACGACAGCTTCCCTGAGACCCTTCTTATCGTCACTACTCCGAGTGGTATTCTCACTCTTTGTAGATTTGGATTGTGCCTTGTCAACTACAATGCATCCGTGACCAATATGTGTCGTCGGATGATTTTGTTCGTCGGTGGCGTTGTCGACACCATCCTTCTTTTTTGAGACAGTGGTTTGCGAATTGTTGTTGTTGCCGATTGGAGGTGGTGCCCCGCTGATACATTTTTCAGCGGTTTCCCCCGCATCAGATCCCACTGAAGTTATTCCATCCGATGACATATCGAGATGTATCGTGAGGGCTTCTTCCTTTCTCTCCTTTGCGCACGCTTTCGTTTTAGGTAAATGTTTCGCTTCGATTGTGATTATTTGAGGCTATTTATCACGGTTCAACAACGGTGGAAGATATGGCCTGTCATGGCGATGTTCCAATAGGATAGTTGTGACAAAATCGTGGGTGCTACGAAAATCAATTCTGCAAGTATTTCTCAAAAGCCTTGTCTCGATGAAAAGGGAATGACAGCCGCAAGACAGATGTTGATGTCAAACGAATCTTCGGAAATAATTTGTACGCGTGGTTGCGTCGAAGAGGCGGAAAGAATTTCGAACTTCTTTGTTTTACCGTTCACGAAGCGGGTTCGGGACTGAAGTGCATTGAATCAATCCATCAAACAGAAAACACGCACATTGCCACACATCGAAATCGCGGTCTGTGAAAGTATTCACAACAGCGGCAATCAAATCCAGGAGTTACAAGACGCAATGAGCAAACTAAATGATTATTCGAAATTTGACAATTTGAAGGAAGATAGCGACGATGAAAACCATACTGGCAGCAACGATGATGCCAAGAAAGACGATCTCAGTAGTCGAGCAACGGCAGCTGTTACTGGTAGCTTTATTCGACGCGACGAGGTTTCGGGACGCTATCGCTTCGAGTACAATGGTAATACCATATACGAATTCGAACAAAGCCTCGATGATGTGACGATTTATATTCTACCTCCGCCTTTCGTCACGAAGGGACGCCAGATCAATTGTATCATTTCGGCAAATCATTTTCGACTGGGCCTGGTTGGACAAGACGGGTGGTTCCTCAACGAAGCCACGTTCGGGACAGTTGATGTTGACGAATCGACATGGACACTCGAAGATTATGACGGTGATGGTGACGATGGTAACAAAGATGGCAATAAAAATCGGAAGATTATTGTCGTGGTTTTGACGAAAGCCAATCGCGGATTGATCTGGGACGCCGCATTGAAAGGGAATCCAAATGCTGTAGGAGCAACGAACAAAGAAATAGGTAACGTCCCTATTACAATCGATCCAGTTTCCAAAGAACAAGTGAAAAAGGATCTTCTGCTGCAACGATTTCAAGAGGAAAATCCGGGATTCGATTTCAGCGGAGCTGACTTCAACGGAAGTGTTCCCGATGCTAGGAAATTTATGGGTGGCGTAAAATATCAATAACACTCGGTTTCTAATACCAAAATTTGCGACGTATGACAGAAGTATTGCAAACAACGCTATCTTGTGATCGACTTCCATTATATCATATTTTGAGATGGTACCGAAAAAGCAATGCTGGTTTGAAGCTTATCGTCATGACTCTGACGAAAGCCAGTGGCAAATTGATACGGCTACCCTTAGAAATATTGCCACCATCATAATTTTGTGATTACTATTTATTTATATCATACTTTAAGGTGGCGGATCTGTTGGCAATGTAGAAGTTGTTACTTCCTGCTGTTTCAATTTTTTGTTCTCTAGAGCAGCTTCCACCTGCGCTTTCGCTTTTGCAGTAGCAGCTTCAGCCTCGGCAATGGCCTTTTTCTTTGCTTCTATCCTCATTGCCTCTTCCTCTGCCTTCCTCTTTGCTTCCGCTTCTTCTATCCTTCTTTTAGCTTCCGCCTCGGCCTTCTTTTTGGCTGCCTCCTCTTCAGCCTTCTTTTTTGCTTCGACCTCGGCAGCCTTTTTCTTCGCAGCGTCAGCAGATTTTTTATTCTTTCCTTTTTCTGAATCTATCTTTTCTGTAACAACCCTTAACTTGGTTGCTCCAGAGGTGACATCGTACGGTCCAAGACGAGACAGTTTGGATTCTGACGACCCCGATCCACTACTGAGTGTTAAAAATAGACCCAAGCCGACCGAAATCAGAGAAATCGGCAAGAATAACTGAGAGACGAAGGTGTCATCACTGGAATCAGGCTTATTAATTTTTGTGTTGCTGTCATTTGACTGTGAAAAGAAGGAAAATGGTATGGAAAATAGTGGGCGTTCTGTCAAGTTTTCAGCAGTTCGAAACACTTCGATGTAGGTTGTGAAATATGCCACGGCCAAGAAGACGGAAGTGGTACCGATTACAAATGCTACAGGCAAGACGATGTCTTCATCAAAAATGGCTAGTGATCTCACTCCAACTGCCAAGAGCAAGGTAACCAATCCCATATCGAAGGTAAGCCGCGCCACTGTGAACTCATTCCTATATGTAGTGACTAGACGACCGAGTGCTGACTCCCTAGAATTTTTTCTCGTACTACCATCATAAATTTCGGCATTATCTGTCTGTAAGTTGTTTATAGCTCCGTAGTTATCGTCGGTATCCTCGTAGCTTCCATCAGTCAAACGATAAATTAGAAGTTGCGAGGCCGCGACGCAAGATATCATAAGACAGAGCGTACAGATATCGAGAACCACAAAGGTACGGATGAGGTCAGAGTCAGGCAAAGGTCTGGAAACAGAAAGAGATGTTGTCACACTATGAACGAAAGAATGTATAAAGTGTTAGTCACTGAATTGAATATGTCACAGTTCCCTTTGATCAGCATTCCCATAACTTACGAAGTGACTTTGCTTTCCGATACAGTTAGAGTATTAGGCAAATTTAGTGAACCAAACGCAAAAGCAGCAAATAAGGCTGCGTTTGCTTTTAATTCAGATACGATACTAATTGCACGATCGGGATTGGGAGCGTCCCTGGGAGGGGGGCTCCGGTTTGTATTGCCATCGCTTTCTTTTTGCCACCGACTTTCGGGATTGTTTGGGCGATATCCTCCAATTTGGTCCAAATAGTTACTATTAAAGTCGGAATGATTTACACTGTTGTTGTTGTCATTGTCATCGTAGTCACGATTGGGAGCGTCCCTGGGAGGGGGGCTCCGGTATGTATTGCCATCGTTTTCTTTTTGCCACCGACTCTCGGGATTGTTTGGGCGATATTCTCCAATTTGATCCAAATAGTTACTATTAAAGTCGGAATGATTTACACTGTTGTTGTTGTCATTGTCATCGTCGTCACGATTGGGAGCGTCCCTGGGAGGGGGCCTCCGGTATGTAGTGCCATCGCTTTCTTTTTGCCACTGACTTTCGGGATTGTCTGGGCGATATCCTCCAATTTGGTCCAAATAGTTACCATTAAACACGGAATATTTTACACTGTTGTTGTTGTCGTTGTCATCGTCATCATAGTCACGATTCGGCCCTTTTAAATAACATATGTTTTGGCCTCTCTGTTTGAAAGTCACGTGCTGTCTTGCAGTTGTGAAATACTTGTCGCATTTCGATCGGTTACACAATGTTACCAACTCATGACCGACTTCTTTCTTGTTTCGTGAATTTATGGTGAAAGAATTGACCGCAATGAACATGATAGAAATATTGAGAAGTAGTCTTAATTTCGTACTTCTTCTACAAACGGCAGGAGAACATATCTTTGGACACATTTTCCTCTGGATGATTGCGCTGTGTATTCCTTTCGATGGGTTTTGTCCAATCATCGTACGATTAGAACGATTGAGGAATTAGCTCTCGGTGCAAGTCTCAGTTTTGAGCCATTTTCTTCAAGCTTACTTCAGGTCTTGTCTTGCTCCTACTCGAAGAAGAAACAGAGCTTTGTTAAATTAATACTACTTGATCGTTCCTCTGACAACCACATCAAAATTCAAAACACGTACGCGTAGTAGTTACAGTAAGGTTTCGTGTCTTAAAGAATAAAAAAGCGAGCAAACATCGCCGCGCTAAAAAAATGATGAGCGCTGCTTCTTGATTCTGGGGGATTGTCTCACAAAAGCTTTTTTCGCGCGCGTCCCCCTTTTTGTTGACTCTCAAATATTATTCATAAGGTAGACCTCCTCAAGTGAATTTGGGCAGTTGTGGCACAGTGCTCTCTTGCCCTCAACATGGTGTGCCCTGGATTGCTGGCCCACCCAGTTGGCATGCGGCCACACTGGGCTTGCTCCCAGCACTGCATGGGTGCCAAACCCAACCCACCACTCCTCCAAGTGCAAATGTGCAAGCCCCATTCCACAACAGCCAGCTTCGAGGGAGCAAACAGCCCAGTGTCTGTTTGGGCCTGGCAGAGCCTCAGTGCTGGTGCTGCAAGTTTGTTGGCAAACCGAGCGTTTGTGATGGAGCAACAATCAGCCCACGGCTTTGGTTTCGGCACTGATTCGCAAAAAAATTTGTCGGTGAGTCGTGTGAATCTTCGTTCTTGGTCGGAGTGACAGCCTTTAAGCGCTCTGTTCGTGCATGGCACAAACTTGGCGACCTCTTCCAATCCCTTCCTTGAAGAAAATCGTTTTACGTCATACTGGTACTAACCTTCTGTGAAATTTATAATTGCCTTATCGAAATGTTGTACCTAAAAGAACCATCTTACTCTGCGACCCCCCAGAAAAGAGAATTATATCATTGGTTTGAAGTTAAAAAATGAGGCCTACGTTTTCAAAACGGTACATTAAGTCTTAATTTGGTAACGCCAGCTCCGCAAAAACACTGCCGAGAACACAACCGTTCCTCAAAATCTTTGCCAGGACCACTCAATCCTTGTTCATTATTACTATTATCCTTTCATTTGTTGATCCTAGCGATGTTGTTCAAATTATCTGCTGTTGCCGCCGCAACCTCTGCCACCGTTTTGGCTTCGGTCTCTGCCGATCCCTCGATCGCCGTAACCGAGACTGCTCTTGTCAACGAGCAAGCTGCCGAAGCATCCGCCGCTTCGGCTTCCTTCGCGGACCCCTATGTCCCCCATAAGATGCTCAAGGCCGCTAAGAAGGAAGAAGAACGCGTCCAATCCGCCGTCCTCAGAAATGGAGAGGACAATTACCCCAAGGAAGCTACTGTGGAGAACGAGGAAGAGCTCCTCGAAAATGACCCCGCCAAATTCTTTGGTATTTTGGATCATCGTAATCTCCAACTTGATTGCTCTTCTTGTAGTTTTCCCCGTCCCTCAGTCGCTTCTTATAACGACTTGTATGACGCACTCACCATCTGCTACGGACGCAACACTTCTGCATCTGGATACGTTGCCCCCGTCCCGGCTCGTTGCACTAATCTATACGACGACGTCCCTGTCAACTGCTGGGATGTTTCTGACATCACCAACTTTGACTATGCCTTTTACGGTCTCCAAACCTTTAATGAACCACTGAACTGTTGGGATATGAGTAGTGCAACGAACCTGACCGAAATGTTCTCTGGTGCCTCCGCCTTCAACCAAGATATTGGGGATTGGGTCGTCTCGAACGTCGAATCCATTCAAGGAATGTTTTACTCCGCAACTAATTTAGTAGATCCGAAGATCACCAATTGGGATACCAGTAGTATCACTGATATGTCATATGCCTTTACGTACGCTTTTAAATTCAACGGAGCACTCAACGGCTGGGACACCTCAAAAGTCACCGACATGAGAGAAATGTTCGTCTACGCCCAAGTATTCAATAAGCAAATGTATTGGGACGTCTCAAAGGTCGAAAACATGAAAGAAATGTTCTTTGGCGCCGAAAGATTGAACCAGAACATCGGAGATTGGGATATGAGCAGCGTTACCGATATTGGAGGGATGTTTAACTACGCCGTATCATTTAACCGAGCTATCAACACCTGGGATGTATCGAAGGTCACCAATATGGCTTACACGCTCACATACGCCTACAGGTTCAACAAACCATTGAGAAGCTGGAACACCTCTAGTGTCGAGGACATGAGAGGAATGTTCGATTCCGCTACACGATTCGACCAAGACATTGATGATTGGAACGTTGAATCGGTCGTGAACTTCGACTCAATGTTTGACGGGGCCGAGAAGTTCAACCAGCCCATTGGTAAATGGAAACCCTATAGCGCCAAATATATGAACTATATGTTTGCCAATGCAGAATCGTTCAACCAATGTCTCCAAAATTGGGTGGTGGATACCCGCGCCGATGTGGAGGTTAAAGATATGTTTTCGAATAGCAGCTGCACCAACACGGGCACCCCCAATCAACTCCAAGGTCCATGGTGCCAAACCATCTCTCCTTTTTGCCTATCAAAAAGGGAAAACGAAATTCCAGTATTCGAACTTAGTGATTTCTACCAAGCAGAGTGTAGTGATATTCCAAAAGAAAGTACCAGATTCAATATTATCAGAAACAATGATGACAGAGTTGTTACTAATGATTTCGATCCAACACAAGGAGGAGATGAGGATAACTATGACGTTAGGAGAAAGCATTGTAATTTTATCGAGCAAAATCCAAGAAAAGCGAAGCAAGATAACTGTAATAGCGTCGCTAGGATCTTGAATTCTGATATACCCGAAATCAATCCAAGGCTTACAGGTTCTGTTGTTTACATAAAAGTATACAGCTTGTGTCCCGAAGCTTGCAAGGCCTGCCCTGGGTCTAAATGCAGGGATGAAAAACAAAGGTTTAATGTGGGAATTAAACCTAATAAAAGATGTGGCTTCCTCGAAGGCTATTCAGATCTAAGAAAGAAACAGCTCTGCAACAAAAAACAAATTTCTGTCATCAAGAAAAATGGTCAAACTTATCCCAAGTTACTCGGTGAGCATTGTGCCAGAACTTGTGGTAAGGTTGGTGCAGGAAAGTGTGGTCCCTTCCTCAAAGATTATGAATCGGAGGATGAATAAACTCTGCAGTTGGACCAGTTCAAGTACAAGTGAAACGTAGTTTCTTAAGTCTCTTAGCAAAACTTCTTACATCCATAACGACTCATGTATTCATGTGGGATTGTGTCCCTGCCGAAAGTTGTCGTAGCAATGTCTCGTTCTCTTTGTATATTAGTAGTCTCAGATGTTGTGAACCTGCAGAGTATTTTGGTTTGCTCGCCCTACACCAGTTCCCAATGGCATTTTGGACGGGGTCCCCCACTTTTGTGTGTTTCATTTTGATTTTTTGAATGGTGCGCTGAAAGCAAATCATCGCCAGTGTCGTTGTTGAGCCCTGGGGCTGTTGGCAGCTCAGTTTGGTTTTGCAGCTGCTTGGTTGTTGCCATATTCAGTCATCCCAACACCTTTGCGCCAGCCACCAAGGGCCAAGGGGGGATGGGCTATTAACACGGTTCTTTTTGCTAAATCCTCCTCTTACACGCTACTCGAACACTCTCTGGAGGTATGTAACCCCTTACCTGGTGGCTTGGGGCTGCTTTGCTCTTAACCAAGCCCCCCTTGGGGCCCCAGCGCCCCCGGTGTTGCCAAGTCCACCTGGTGGCCCACACCCCTCTGCTTGCTCCCCACAATGAGCGGAGCTCTTGCCATAAAGAGCAAGGGCTAAACCCAACGGCAGGCTCACGCTTTGCCAACACACAACATGCCAAACCAGCCAGTGCCCCACCACATTGTGCAAGGCCCTGTGGGACCCAGGGTTTGGGGGAATATCTCGGGAGGCAGAAAGTTCTCTGTGCCATGGAAAAAATAATGTGAAATTCTGAGGAGATAGACCCTTTGGTGCACAACAAAGATGATCAGACAGCACTGTGGTCACCATGATAGCTCTACTCCAGTGACCTATGACAATTCTCTTGTTGGCAGAAAGGGCAAGAAATTTGGTAATTTGAATTATTAATTTTGAACGTACAGTACTTATGTGTTGTTACTTTTGAATATGAAATATGGATAAAACAAGAGATGGTTCAAGTATATCTTGGTAACTTCCGCCACTGAGGAAGGTCTCAAATTATTATGTGTTATGAAAAAGTAGCTTTGACTTGAAGATGGAAGTTGCGGTAACTACGTGGCGATTTCAACCAAACAGAACGCCTCCAAGCAAAGACCGTCAGTCATTTATTGTTCCCTCTTCTTCTAGAATGATTCGATCTCGTGGCATTCTTGCTTCGTATGCTACTGCCACCACCTAAGGAATTAGAGAAGCGCGTGTTTTTATGGCCAATATTTCTTGTCCAAGAAGGTGGCATTGCTCCAGCACCTTGGTAATTGACCAACGTCAAATATTCTTGTTCTGATACAGTTTGTCGCAGTTTTCTGAGGACGTAATCGTTGACGTGTCCGCTCTCGCAGCACTTTTCAAAAAAAGACTTGGCGTGAGAAAATCTCGAGGGCCTGTCCTCACGAGGTAGAAGATTTGAGCATACAGATAGGAGTATGGTGTACGTGTATGCGTCTGGTTCCATATTGGGCTGATCTGCCAACCAATCATAGACACGAAAAGCGATCTGTAAGGCATCATGTCGGTCTTCTTCTCTTCTAGTAAATGCGCAAGCATTACAAACCGCATTTGCAGTGTGAACATTTGGTTTCGAATCATAGTCTCCAGATTCTTCAAATGATGCTATCATGCTGTTTAGAATTTGTTCGGCGCGCCTTGCTGCACCCTTCTCTCCAGATTTGGCCCACGCATCGATCACACTTGTATGGGTCCGCGTGTTTGGTTTGAAATCACCATCACCATCTAAATAACGTTGTTTCATCACTTGTAGCACATGTTCTGCTCGAGCAGCGGATCCTTTTTCAGACGATTTCGCGTGAGCATTGATGAGAGTATTGTAAGTATATGTGTCAGGCTTTACCCCTTGGTTTCCTGCTCTGTACAGTTCGTCCATGTGATCAAGGATTTGTTCTGCGCGATGAGCGGCCATTCTATCTCCCGACCGAGCCCAGGCATCTAGGACAGCATTGAAAGTAATTGTGTCGGGTCTTACACTATAGTTTCCAGATTTGTATAGTCTATCCATCCACTCCAGAATTTCCTCTGCTCTTTCGGCAGCTTTTCTTCCCCCTCCACTCTTGGCCCACGCATCAAGAACTGAATTGAAATTTATGGTTGTTGGCTTCACATCATCGCTCGCCCCGTGTTTATGACGATTGACCATATTATGTAATACTCTTTCTGCCCTTGCAGCTGCACTGGGTTCACCACTTTTTGCTAGGGCATTGATGACTGCATTATAGGTAAATGTATTTGGTTTTAGACCAACATCACCTGCCAAGTACTTTGATTCCATTGTATCAAGGAGCTGATCCGCCCTTGCTGCAGCTCCACGATACCCGCTTTTTGCCCATGCATCAATGACGGCGGTGTAAGTAAATGCGTCCGGCTTCAGATTTGGTATGCCCTGAAGATGAAGTCTATTCATTGCTAGGAGCATTTCTTCAGCCTTGGATGCGGCGTCGTGCGCTTTGCTTTTTGCGTGAGCATTTATTACTGTATTGAAAACGTACGTGTTCGGGCTCAGATCAGAATGTGTTGAAGAGTCCATTTGATGTAAATGAATCATCTTTGCAAGTAAGGCATCTGCTCTAGCCGCGGCAAATTTTTCTCCGCTCTTTGCATATGCATCGATGACAGCGCCATACGTGACGACATTGGGTTTTACATGCACATCCCCGTTCTCATAAAGCTTGTGCATTTTTGAAAGTAATTTTTCGGCTTCTACTGCTGCATCCTTTCCTCCACTTTTGGCTAAGGAATTTATTACAACATTGTAAGTAATCGTATCGGGTTTCGCACAATCATTTCCCTCTTGGTACATCACATGCATCCTATCAAGCAGATCTTGTGCCTTTTTGGCTGCCCCAACACCTCCAGTTTTAGCGTACGCATGGATAACAGTGTTGAAGGTATACTTGTCCGGCTTGATGCTTGGATTTGTTTTATGCAAGTTATCCATCCACTTTAGTATTTGCTCCGCTCGACTTGGTGCAATCTTTTCTTTTGACCGCGCCCATGCGTTAATTACAGCATTAAAGATTCCAGTTGTTGGTCTTAAATTTTCGAGGCCTGTAATTTGGTACTTCTTATTCATATGCTGTAAAATCGTTTCGGCACGTTGGGCGGCACTGACACCTTCTCCGCTTTTTGCCCAAGCATCTACAGCCATAGTGAACATCTTATTAGTTGGTACGACCTTTGTGTTACCCGCATCGAATTCTTCCTGTGCTCGTTCCAACCATTTTTCAACCATACTAGCCCCATGAGAAGATTTAGTTTTTGCCCATGCATTCATTATAGCAGATATTGGAGTACTCGAAGGATCCATGTCTCCGATCGGCACTTCTGTCAGTCGACGGTTCATACGCAACAACCAGTCTTTCTTTTTTGAGGTCGTCGTTGTGTCATCTAAGGACGATCCAGCTTCGACAAAATATGAGTATTCCTCCTCATTATCAGATTTATATTCGTCATCATGTAGTGAATTCAGCTCGATGTCGTTCATGGAGGGTAAGATAGATCGGCCACATGTTGTTGATAATGTGCTTCCAGTTCCAGCCGGCATTTGGTTACTGTCTTCAGCTAAGCTATCAAGAGGTAGCCGATTTGCGGCAAGTAAGCTTGTATTTGAAGAAGATACGCTTACGCCAGATGATTGAAGATCTTTTTCGTGAGGATTCATTATCATACGAACAACTTGTGAGTCAGTATTTAGAAAGTTGTCTTCTGTAGCATATGTATCCTCACGTGTTACTTCTTCCTGTCGAGAAGACTTCTTCGAACGATTCTTTCGATTCGTGAAACCTTTTTTATTGTTTGAGGCTCGAGAAAAATCAACATGACTGTGATTCTTCCAATCTTGACGGTTCCCACCTTTTCTTCTAAGGCTATCTCTCTGGTACATGGGATTGCTTTCTTCTAACATTCTGAGCGATGGATTAAGAATAGATTCATGATATTGATAAGACCGAAATCCTGGCGGTGCCCGCTCTTGATTTAAACCATAATGATTCGGATAGAATACCTGCGCATCAGAATTCATCATTGATTGAGAATTAAGATTTGGTCGAAGTTGCTGATCCGAAAATGCGCTTACCCCCGTCCCACCAGTTGATCCAGAACTCGCACCAACTAACCCAGGAACTGTGTTGTTACTGTATGTAGTATTGGAGGATATTGATGCAGCCACAGTTTTGTCGTCATGTTTTGTACCATTCAATTGCAACTGATGTAAAGATTTGGAAATATCTTGGATATTCCTATTGTTTGAATACTGCACTCGGTTGTTGTTTCTCTGCGAGCTACTATTCAGAGTACTGAGAGAAAATGCACCAATCGAAGGATTTGTAGAAGTGGAATATAATGAATCAGAATCCTTCTGAAAAGATTGATTTTCGGAAGACCAGATATTTTGGGATGTCGCACTACGTCGTTGGCGATTAACTCCAGGATGTGCCGAGCTTCCATCCCATTGGTTGCTGTTCTTAAATAACTGAGCATTGGGATCATTCTTTTGGTTGGCGTATGACACCTTCTGCTGGTTTGAATTCACGTTGGTGACTGCAGGTGGAGCAGCCCTCATATCCCATGGAGGGATGGATGAATTATGATGATCGCGAATGATTCTTTTATGGTGATGAAATGATAAGTTAAACTCTTCCCTGGACTCTTCCCCGTAACTAAAGTGTTGTTCTGTCGTTTCGTCCGAACGAAAAGCCCCTTGCTGCAATTTTTGGATCGGTTGACGCTGGAGGGAGTGACGACTCTTTGCTTTTACCATCGCCAGAAATTAATATCAATGAATTTAGTCACAGAGCACACTAAATCAAGATTTTGAGTCGAGGCAAACGGTGGAAATGATTCTGTGGGCAACTTTTGTGAAGGAAAAGACTGTTTTGATAGCTTGACACAACATTTGGTCAATCTCTTTCGGGGCGATGATCAACTTTGGTGTGAGAAACGACAACGAGCTTTTTATGAAGCGGCGCAAGGTAGGTTTTCAAAGAAGGTATGAATGAGGTCGCCGGGCGGCAATTTTTTAAAAAATCGCGCGAGCAAACTTTCTCAAATCACAAAAAAGAACAACAAACATCATCGTCACGGCTTGCCGCGCGAAATTGTGTATGGGCTTGAAGAAAAATGAATTTCTCCGGTTTCGACAATACCAAAAAAGAAATAATTTTGCGTGGTTTTGATTCAGAGACCAACAACGCAAGCCACAGTGTTTTGTATTCAAAAAATTTATGTTCAGTTTTTATCAATTTGTATCATCCCAGAATGTCATTCTATGGCTTTGCACTCGTCGGGGAAGTTCTTGAAGGCAAAGGATTGATTGAGGTAGGTGACGTGGTCCATATTGACCGGAAAATACAAAGGCCACCCTCCCATGCAAGCGTTGGATTGATTCTCAACAGCCCCATGTTGTGGGCAGACAATGTACTCTGAGGAGGCCCTGTCGGTGTAATAAACCTCTAATGCCCCGTGTGCAACCCCCCCGGGAAAGTGGGGCGGAGCTCGTGGCACAGGGTCATGATAATGGACAACACGCCAAATGGGTGGCAGCACACCTTGATTGGCTGCAGCAATATCAAAACTATTCACAAATTCGGCGTTTCCTATCCTTGGTTTTCCAAATGTCCATGTCGCCTCGACCATGTAACCATTTGCCGATCGCAAGTCAAATGACGCAATCGTGGCAACGGCGGCTCCCAAGGAATGACCTGTCAATACCAACTGAGTACAATTGAGAATACCAACTGAGTGCAATACATCATCACGAAGTTCGTCGTATGCCTGTGCGAATCCATGATGAGCCTTACAACCACGACACCACGTGGCATTGGACAATTCGCCGAGAGGCCATGGACGAAGCATTGCGAGGAAATCGGCATGCCAATTGGCAACATTTAGCGAGCCCCGGAATGATATGACACATTTGGTATCATCAATACTTGAATCATGACGAATACCTGATCTGTCCCCAGAGATCGAGTCCTTGCCCCAATTCCCCCCCTGTGAAGGTATCTGAGCAACATACCCCTGCACCTTAAATCTCTCGCCTTCGGGAATATATATTATTTTATCCTTTCCTAGAATTGGCGCATTCTCGCACATGTCGCCACAAGACCATGACTTTATAGCATGTTCTGTACAGAATGCAACCTTCGAGTAATATATATGTTCCAAAGCTACTTCTTCGTTGTAGCTGGGATAATCTGAATCCATCTTGCCATTCGTTATCGTCACGTTTTCATCAGTGTACACTTCATTGTGTATTCCACTAAAATAAATGCCGAAATTCAGCAACAAGCCGACAGCAATGAATGTAAATCGCCTTCCACGTTTTGGCGATGGTTTTGACGGTATCTTGTTCATTTCTTGAGCCATGTTATAGTTTGTTTCGAAGCGCCTTCGTGAACTAAGTTTGGTACAGTAATGGAAGTTTAGAAGTTATAAACAGAACCGATCGATCGGTTGCTTGTATTGAACATATTTTTGGCGGAAGCAATTTTGTCAAGTTCATTCACGATTGCCATGCCAGTTCACGTCGCTTAAATCTCCGTGGACAGACAGCCTGACGAAAAAGCGTTGTAGAGATTTTTTTCGACGGCGTCTCAAACGGACATCGAACAGAAAATAGTACTATTGCTACGATAAAATAAATGGGCTACTAGCTAGTAAGCTACAACACGCTATTACACCAGCAATATTGCCTCGGCAATAGCAGCGATACCAATGCATCCAAGCGCTCGCCAGACATACAACTAATGGCGAATTGATAATGGAAGCAGGCGCTTGGGGTACCGATACTAACAAAGGCCGATTTCGGGGGAAAGTAAAGTACAGCAACGAAAAGAGAAAAACAAAGTGACGAAAGCGACTGAATACGTGTGTGATGGCTGCTGACGACGACAGCAGCCGTCAATCCGAGAAAACAGCCGATAGCAGCCGAAAAAATCGTGGTGATTATGGCCAGCTAGCCTCCAAACACACAATCCGGAATGAGATTGTGCGTCAATTTCCTCAAGACAACCTGGTGCAGTGTTTCGGTTATGGATCGGGGGTGTTCTCTCAGAGCCTTTCGAACGAGAAGGGTTTGGCTAGTGCCGGGATGCTCGACCTCATTTTGGTTGTCGACGACACGCATGAGTTCCATAGAAGTAATCTAAAGAGATTCCCTCACCACTATGCTCCGTGGTTACGATATGGTGGACCGAGACTCGTAACAAAGTTGCAACGACAAGGATTCCCATGGTTGCATGATGCGCATGTGTTGTTCCATGTTGTTGATGAAGACAGGAGCAACAGCCTTCCCCAAATGAAATACGGCGTAGTCGACAGGGAAGATCTAGAACGAGATCTTACCGAATGGGAATCTCTATATTTAGCTGGTCGATTGCACAAACCAACGTTATCTATTATCAACGACGATGATAATTTGCTCAGGGCACAAACAAAGAATTTGCGAGCGGCGACAGCTGCTGCACTCTTGCTATCAATACAGTCTGAACCGACGAGCACCGTGGTGTTCCCATGGCTATCTCTGTATCAACAAATCGCAGCTCTGAGTTACACCGGAGACTTTCGGATGCATGTAGGAGGGGAAGATCCACAAAAAATAAACAAGCTAGTACAGGCACCGGGACAATTGAAACGATTCCACGACCTGTACCGACCTATACTCAAGTCGTACGAAAATTCCGGGCTGTTATCAGTGTCGTACTCATCATCAAATGATGGTGGTGGTCTCGAATGGAATCCTAAGGATGCATCAACCATATCTCATTTGTGGCAGCAGTTGCCTAAATCCTTACAAGATGGCCGCAGTGCAATCGTGGCCAATTCATATAATACTGAAACAGGCTACGATTATCTGGCAAAAGCGCTGACAGCAATTGTTGCCCCGGCTGCCAGGAACCAATCTTTCAAAGGAGTATTTACCCTTGGATTTCGTAAATCAATACAGTATGCTAGCGCAAAACTATCGAAGGGTCTGCTTTCAAGGAGATAATAAAAACTATTAGAAAAAATTCTTCGTGTATGTTCACAACAGTGATTGAACCGATAAATGGTGATACTCGTTTGGAGGGCGCATTCGTCGTGTTGTCAATTCTTTCTCATTCGTGAGGAAAGCACGTTTGTACAAAGCATTTAAGCAACATTGCTGCGATTGCGTTTGATACCCCAATATAGTTTTGGTTTCCATTGTATCGTCAGGCCTCGGAATTATCATGGGACTTTGTCGGCGTTGATGCTTGTGTACTGTTGTCGTCTCTCGAAGCCGTGAAATCGGCACATTCTACCAGGTATGCATATACCTGAGATTGACGAGATAAATCAGTCAGTGATGAAGAAAAATTAGTAAGTCGGCAAAATTTATACCTGCAAGAGACTAATTAGCAGCGAATATCTCACCATATCCGCCGTTGCTCCGATTGTCCCAGCCAAGATCATCGGCGCGATTCCTTTTTTATACTTCAAAGAGTATGCCGTACCCAAACCAACGCCGGCGGCACAGAGGCGGTATTGCGAAAGCAAGCTATATTTTCAATTGAAATAGACGTAATGAATTTTGAGATAAGGGTCATTAGAATAGCATCTTGGCGCCATCGTCGGCAGGGATGACGAGATCTACAAGACTTTTTTGAAAAAGTGAATCTAAACGTACCAATCTGCGAGCGATTCGTTTATCGCCTTTGCATCCTTGTTTCCTCCAAAGCTTTTTGGATCTTCTGTATTGCTCGTTGGTGACATTGCATTGACCTCGAAATTGATTTGTCTTACACGGAATTGAATTTAATGATGTGCGTTTACACTGCAGCAAGTGATTGTGCTGTTGCTTGAGTTTACAATCGAAAATCATTTACTTGAGTCCTTCGGTATCTAATCACGAGTTGAATTGTGGCGCCAAAAATCCGATTTTATCGTACATTTTGGGTACTTAAATTCGAAGAGAACAGACAACTAAAACAGATTTTCGTTATGTGTCAAGCAGTAACATTTATTCTTCATTCTTCTATACATTTCATCCCATCTCTTCGCTTAGGTTTTTCCGCGACTTGTTCCTTTGGGCAAGACTAGAAAGATTACAAACCATGCACATCAATTATTGCATCAACGAATGGTTGTTTCTACTTTTCATAACAATCGCCTCAATACGATTTCATTTCGATCTGAAATTACGATCTTCGTCTTCAAGTGCCCGCAGATTTTTTGTTTCCAGTAATATGGTTTTCTCGCATCTTCTCCGTTCTCGGAACGCTTATGTTGTTAACGGTGCTCCAGAAGACCGTGTGGTCACAGCTGCCTATCCATCGACAACGGGGACATCTATTGCTTTGGACCAAGGCACAGAAACACGGCCTTTAGATGAAAAGGCTATCGCGAACGATGATGCAAAGCCGATAACCGTAGAAGGCATAGAGCTACCAGGACAACGAGTGGTCGATGGGGTCAATTTAATTCGAAACGGCCATGGATTGCGTTCCATAACCTATTTTGGAATAGGAATAAGAATATATGTGGCTGCCATGTATAGTGAGAAGCCTATATTGAGCGCCGAACAAGCCATGGCTACTTTATTGCATCAAAATCACGGCAAATGCTCCAATACAATCGATGCGAGTCTCGCCACTGCGCCTGATTATATTAGCAACTCTGGTGGATTCGAGGGAAACGGTCCTCTCCAGCTCGATTTCACATTTTTGCGCTACGTGAGGAAATCCCAAGTTGTTTCGGCCTGGACGCAACAACTTGACCACAGCGTGACTCATCGGGACTATGATGGATACCAAGCTGACCGGGATCGTTTCATCCAGTTTGCCTCGGAAGGACCAATTGAGAACCACGGGACACAATCCATACAGATAGTTGGGGAGGAAACGCGCATCATCGATCAAGGAGAGCTAAAAGGGATAATTCGCGGCAGGGACTTTCAGCGATCGTTTTTGAGCATGTGGTTTGGATCGAAGGCTGTCTCCGAAGATCTAAAGTCCAATCTTTTGCGGGGAGAAGAACACCATCCTGCAGAGATTCGGCAAGTTCAGACAGAGCTCCAGGAAGAGTCTCAGCAGGTTTTGGTTGAGGCATGATGTATGTCGCAAAGACACCAAAGTCCTTTGTCACACGACTGAAATCAAAGGAAACAACGCAAGACATGCATTTGGAGGACCGCAACTGCTAGATCTTTAACGTATAAAAATCAACAAGTGATTTTATCATTCCCACTTCGTTTGGAGTGCTGTTTATCATTCTAAAAAACACAACTAATGCCTCAACGTTAGTTTCTCCAGTGGTAAGGTTACTATTGAATAGATCAGTCTAGATACTATACTTGGCTGCGTTTGTTTTTTCGTGAAGAGAAGAAAGTAGTCAATGAAATATGAATGGCTTCCAAGCACTTCGCATTATCTGACCCTCTAACCCTAATGGTATAAACAAACAAATTGACTCGCATACGCAATAAACCTTGCAAAAAGCTGCCAAAGATTGCGCGGAACACGAGTTCAATGTCCAGGACCAATCAAAACGTCTCAAAAATAAAATTTGATGGTTTGCAGATGGTTCAACGCGGCAGATGTCGGTGATCAAATGAAAGCCTCACACATCGATCGAAGACACCAAATGAGAAAAGAGATTTTATCGACAAACCGTTGAGATATTCAGATCGGAGTCGCCAAGAAAGCATTCATCGGTCTTCGTCTCTAGAAACACACACGCAAATGCTTTAATAGAGTCAAAGTGCAATCACAGCCTTTTTGCCTGACGTCGTTCAATCACAATTATTGCGTCGTTCGAATAATATACCAACACAAACACACCAATTCCAATCACGCAAGATGCCTAATTCAATTATTCCCTTCCTACCCTACCTCAACAAGGAATGCTTATCTACCTTTAAGATCAAGAAGAAAGATGTTCCTGCTGCTCTCGGGCACGGTCGAAAAATGGAATCCTATCGATTGACAACTGCTTCAGTTATTGTTATTAAGAACTCGATAATTGTTGCATTTTGTTTGGCATTCGTTCTACTTCCAGAACAGACAACAGTGGATGCTTATTCAGTATTGCCACCGGTGGCATTTGGGAGACAACAAAGATCACGATGGGTAGAACGAAAAAAAGCATGTTATAAGAATTCAAGACAGCATCGATTACAATCTTCATTATCACTACCAATTTCGCTGGGTACATCACTTCAAGCTTCCCGTAGCTTCGATTACGTTCAAAATTCTACTGTTACAACACCTGTGCCACCTGAATTACGACACCAAGAAAAAGACGATATACAACTGCTTCGATTTATGGAAGAGGCAATTTTAGAGCTTGAAGCATTTCAAATTTCATCGTATGGCGATTCAGCCGACCTTAACTACGCAAACGATAACGATGGATATACGGTAATCAATAGTGATGTTCATCATGCCTTCTCATCAGATGTGGATGCCAACAACTATCGCGAACTATCACTTCCTCAAATCTCCGTGGAGACTAACACCAACACCACTGCAATATCCATCGATAGAGCCATAGCAAATGATGGGAATTCTGTGGCTTATTGGGATGGTATCGACAAGTCAGATCCTCTTACCGATGATCGTATCGATGAAGAGGGGATATGGCGAGCCCGCTGGCTTTTGATTGCTGCTGCTGCCCTTTATGGAACTAACTTCTCGGTAGTTAAGCTATTGGGCGATGAGATGCCCGTGGGTATTAGTACGTCTTTGCGATTTGGTTTGGCAGCAGCGGCCACATTTCCATGGCTTGTTCAGGGATTCATTCCGAGAATAAATTTGAAAACGAATGGCGAGGATGATTTACAAAAGGAGCTAGAAACCACTGATACCGAAGAAGAATCCAGTCGCCGTCTCATGGCAGCCATGTATGGCCTGGAAGTCGGTCTGTGGAATTCCATCGGGTATGTGGCACAAGCAGTTGGCCTTGAAACCACGTTAGCATCCAAATCTGCCTTTCTTTGCAGCATGGCTGTGGTCATAGTACCGTTGTTAGATCGGGTGGCTGGAAAGCGACTATTGCTGCGTCAATGGGTAGGAGCAATTATGGCCTTGGTTGGAGTAGCATTTCTCGAATTGGGAGATGTAAATTCATTGTTTTCAAGTAGTGATGGTGGTGGCAATGGTGTCATCTCGACGGGCGATGTGTTATCATTAGTCCAACCATTTACCTTTGGTTTAGGATTCTGGAGAATGGAACAAGCGATGCGTCGATTTCCCCAAGAAGCATCTCGCATGACGGCTGCGCAATTGATGGCTATCTTTGTCTCTTCGGTTGGATATTGCTTGTGGACCCTGGGAGTTTTTGAAAACTTTTTTGATGGTAATGACATTATCATTGCCCTCGGTGGAATCAAATCGTCTCTGGCTACTGTAGCAACATCATTCCCTTGGAAAGAATGGTTGCTGGATCCCTCAATTCTATTCAGTCTCTTCTGGACAGGGTGCATTACAACTGCTCTGACTATTTACATGGAAACCCTAGCCTTGGAAAGTCTTTCGGCGGCTGAAACCACATTGATTTTTTCAACAGAACCCCTATGGGGGACCGCTTTTGCCGTTGCAGTAATGGGGGAACAAATGGGATTGAATGCCGCGGTGGGTGCTGGGTTGATACTGACAGCTTGCGTTTACAGCAATTTAGGAGCACGTGGTTTGCAAGAAATGATAGGATCTACAATGAAAAGTTTTTCTGCAAACGTAAAGGTCGGTAAGCAAAAAGAGGAAGGCAGCAAAACGAATTCGTCGTTTTTACATCGATTGCAAGCTCGCTGGCCTTGGCTACTATCGGGAATGTCCGGTAGCTTGGCATCATGGAATATTGCCTCGGATGCTGGCACTGAGATGAGAGAATTAGACGATATTGTGGAAGAATTGATTGAGAAGTTTGTGGATAAACTATGAAGGCATAACGAAATACACTGGTTATGACAATTGCGTCGATCCCTAGGTAGAAACGACAACGGAGATAAATTAGACAACGATGTAAATTGAAACGTAACATAATTTACACGATAGAAATATCAAAAAATCTATTGCATTATCTGTTACGCTCAGAAGCAAATATAGGTGTGCAGCAGATTTCCTTGACAACTACTAGGCTTGTTCGTATTTCATATTATACTTTAGTTACATCATCTTGGCTACCATCGTAGCTGTCACCAATTGTCGCTGGTTTGGAGGGTGATTCTATTGAATGTTGATAGGGGATCTATTCTCTGTGTTTGTTGCCTATACTAATCCCACCGGGGTCCATGGCCGAACCGAACGAGTGCATAATAATAATCTACGTCCAACTATGAGGCTCGTTAAGATTGATTTCATCTGAATAAAGTTAAGTTGACGGAATATTAAAAGTAAATGCGATTATTTTAAAGAAATGAATTTGATTCTTGTCATCTCTGCTCTCCACTAAATGGCTATTTCTCCTATATAATATCCGCGTCTTTTTCTTCTCTTTTCTCAATTCCACACTGCAAACATTGTAAAATTGAGCCACAACGATCAGAACCGAAGATAGTATCGAATCTATACTTGTGCAAAAACTCTCGCGCAACGTACTCCCGTGTGATGCGCTCTAGAGATAATTTTGTGTCGAATCTGTTTTGGGATGTCGCTAGTGTCACATACAAATACTCTATTTCTTCGCGGAAAGCTTCGTAGACAACTTCTCCTAGCTTCGGTGGTAAATTGTATCCGAAGATAAACTCTAGAAACAAAGAAAAAACCATAGCGCCCATTACAATGCAGAACGCCACCAGAGCGATGTAAATCGGTATAATTTTACCCATCCAAATTTTGTCGGGGAAAGCGGTCGCAGCAACACACCAAGATACGGCAGTGATAGAGGAGAGCACCAAGCAAAGTTGGATTATCGTCAGCAAATATTGCACGAAAACGAAGCTTTTGATTTTTCTTAGTCCATGACGTGTGTCCTTGTCCAATTTCTTAGCGCTGATCTTGACACCAAGTTTGACCCAGAGCCAAAGCGAGTGACAGAAACAAAAGGCATAATAGCGGAATGCTACTAAAGCAGCAAATACGGATACCAGCTGTGACCACAACCCAACTGCTGTCAAGAACGAATTGTTACCAACAGTTATGGCTATAATTCTCGATATGCCATAGATTGTAGATGCAACAAAAATAAGAGCGGCCCATACAAAGACCATTGCGCCTTTGTCAGTTTCCAACATAGCCCGACGAAGATATTCCATGTCTTGAATTTGGCGTTTGAGAATACTACCTTTGTGCGCTTTGCTCACTAGCCTCATCTCTTTGATTATTCCTGCAGACTCACTTTCGATGGAGGACATCGGAAACTCGCGGGAAGAAGAGGAACAGCATACAAGACTCCATAAGTACCTGCATGTGAGGTAAAGATTAGAATTACCAAGCCTTGAATCACTTGAAAGTTTTAGGTTGATGTAGAAATTTGAAACGCGAGAGAATAAATGAGGAATATTCCCTTTTTCTTCTCGACCGAATCGGTCGTCAATTTGGGTCATGAAAGTGTGAATTTCATCGCAAACTTTGTATAGTTCAACCAAACTATCTTGAACGTATGAGTTGACCTGATAAACATCCGGGATATAATATGTTGCTAGTAGCTTCTGAAAGTGTTTGAAAGCAGCTGGCTGGTCGCTCCTCTCCAAGAGCCGCTTGTAGTCGTAAATGAATTCATCTGGATCTTCTAAACCATAGTACACGACATCCTCTACAAACTTCTTCTTTTTCCCTTCTAGTTCTTCGAAAAACGGATTGATACCATCAAAGTTGGCTTTTCTATCTTCGATATCCATAGCCCTAAAAATTACCTTCTTTAGATCTAAGAATAGCTTGTCAATCCACAGATCCCGTGCTTTCGCATTTCGAGTCTTATACTTGTCGCTCTTGAGCAAAATACCGAAAGAGAGGAAAACATTCAGAAAGGATATAATTATACCAAGAACTTCAAAATAAATGTTCAAACTATTTCGAAGTGAAGCATAAAGGACCAAGGCAACCGACGATGCGCAAAATGCAGTTGATCGAGCTAAGGAAAAAGGGAGGTTTTGTCCGTCTATAGCAAAGTCATCGACAATAGAATCAACAGGCTTTGGTTGGTTCCATAGCTCTTGACTTGATCTTTTGTTATATAGGTGGCTTTCCTTCGCAAATTCGATCACTTCTCTTACAAATTGTTCCATTTGTTTTGCGAGATCGCCATGAAATTGTTTTAGACGTCTCTGACTTGCGTCATCAAGTGATGTTGACAATCCATCCAAAAATTGTTCCCAAAATGTTCTATCATTCTTTTCAATTTGAAGTCCAGATAAATCGTCTCTTCTTGCTTTCAAAGATTCTTCAAGCCCATCGTGCCACGTGATATCATTGTCATTCATAGCTCCTTCTAGAAACAAGTCAAAGATGACGAAGTTTGAATCCCCTTTCAGTGTCTTGATAAATTTTTTATTCAGCTCCATTCCACGAGGGACCATTGACGCAGAAAATTTCGTTTTCCAAGTTTGTGAGAGAATATCATTGAGATTGTTTTCCCCACCGTAAGCCTGAGAATAAATGTACTTCAAACCCTGTCTGTATGAGAACCCCGGACGCAAAAAAGCATCTTGGCCGAAAGATGTCATTGTACCTCGCTGGATAACTTCCCCATTCGACCAATTGGTTTCTTTTGAATACAGCTGAAATCGATCCATCAATGGAACACCATCAAACGCAGATCTAAGAAACTTGTTGAATAGCACTACATTTAGGCATCCTCCTGAAAGTGCACTATAATGCATAAAATGGGAGGTCGATTGTTGATCACCAATGGGAGCAAATACATATCCTTTAGTCTCATTATTGAGACAAATAGGACGATTATTTACGTATTGTGACATCGGAAACGTGGCAATCGCAACCTTCGATTCAGAATCACCATCTATTGCCCTACTCAGACAACCTTCACGGAAAACTTCAATATTTTTGTCAAATTTTTGAACAACTCCGTCTGCGTTTCGGGCAAAAATACCTTTTTTGTTCTTCAAAATGATTTCGAATTTGCGGTTCATTTTTCCTGAGACCCTGAAGCTATCTCCCACAGTAAAGTTGTTGTTTAATTTCTCCTCGACTTGAGAATTTATCAAATGCATTTTTCGTATTTTCCGCACTTGGTCTGCATCGTAGACATTACCATGACGCAAAACTTCAAGACATGCCTCAAACCAAAGAAGATCTATGTTATGTTTCAATGTTTCTTTGAGCTCGAGAAGGCTGCGCTTTTTCGCTTTTGAGACACTTTTGATCGGTAGTACAAGATGATCCACTGTATCATTCTTCCATTTCTGATACTCACGAGGCAATTCCATCCTGAGATAAAAATTGTCAGTTGTTTCAGACAGTTTGATTTGGAGAGTTTGACGTCGAAAATTACCTGCATGCTCAGCGTGCCAGACCATGGCTGTTAGCAACTTCGCAATGATAGGATCCTTGTCGTTTAACGAAGAAAAATCTGAATCATCTATTACTTTGATAAAATGCCGCTGCCAATTCTCGGTGTCCATCAAGTTGACCATCTCTCCAGCAATAAAAAGTTGCCGAACCATTTTCGTAGGATCACCGGCCATTCTAGTATTTGGTACAGTAACTGCATTGAAGATGTCGAAGATACCCTGCCTTCCCATTGAAGAGTTTAAACGAGAAATACAGCAAAAACCACATGGCTCGCTGGGAGTTACCTGAAAGTGAGAAGGAGAGGCATAGGGATTTCTATTTGAAAGGAAGCGAAGAAATGTGAGAGCTCCTAAATGAAAAGTTTCCTCAAAGACGTTCTCGCATGATTTAATAACTCACCCGACACACTCTACAACATGGTTATGCCCGATGTCAACCACGAATTTTTGCCCTTCCAATGATTGCGATATATGATCATAGTGGAAACTTCCTGAATCTTGCTTCGTCTCACATTTGATCGAAACTTTCTTGAATTGCCGTTTTGATCCTTTGGGATATACTGGGGGGAGATCGTACGGCGTTGCGTCGATATCGTTGAACTTGCTATTTAGTGATTCAAACTTGTAAGTTCTTGTATAATGATCGACGTCGACTAACTTGAACGGTAGCACAGAATTCTCTTTCTTGACAAACACATCGTATTCCTCCCCAATACAAAGATCACCGATATCCAACGTTTCAGCATTTTGTGCGGCAGCTATTGTCCAACGATGGTATTCCTTGCAAGGATTTCCTGAAGGGTTAACCTTACGAAGCAGCTTGTCCCCAACTTCGAGATGTTCCCCAAGTTTTATCAAGGAATTCATCGCAGAATCAAAGAATACCTTTGACCCAGTGACAAGTCTAATTATATCTTTTGACCAAAGCTTAGTGACTTCAGCATGTAATAAACATTCCAAATCTTTGATTGTGATTTCAACAAACCCTTCGTCTACAAGACTATTTCCCAAGTGCGCGTACGATTCTGTTGAGGTTGGTATGAATGTTTCCTCAAAAACCGTTCCCAAGTAGTATCGAAGCATTGCTACCCATCGCGGATCAAGACGAACGATTTGCGCACGCTCGAAGACAGACCCTCCCTTCGCATTTGCACCAGAAGTGTCAAATAATTGAATATTTCCGCCACTAGCCAGCACACTTTCTGCACAGTGAATGGTAGTTATCAGCCCTGTAATACCACTTCCAACGACAATGGTTGATTGAGGAAGGACTTTCACCATTTCGATCTGCTCCAGTTTTTGCCATTCAGGATCTGTCGGAGAAAATTTCTTTTGGCAGACGAAAGGAGCGTACACATCATATAAACTGTTGTAGATGTAATAAGTATTGCCTGGTTCGAGATCTCCAGCTAGAACTTTATTTTGGTTCATCGTTTTTACTTCTTGCAGTATGTTTAGACGAGAGCTGTCAAGCTCGTCACAGAAGATTTGGGATACAACGGCCAGTCGCTTTAGAGCGGTGCGAAGGAAGTTGAACTCAGCAAAAGCGTTATACTTAAATTTGTGACAGAAGTCCAATTCAATATTCATATAACATCTTTGTGCACGAACTATTGACTCCGCTACTGGAATATACTGTCGGCATTTCGTATCCTCCAAGTCATCAGAGCGAACAACCCTGATTTCTCTCGTGTCTACGCGTACAAACCGATAGACAAGAATCTCTTCATCGGTGAGTTCTTCCTTTTCAAAGATGTAGACAGATTTCTTGTCATTCTCCTCGTTGAGCCAGTACCAATCATCGATTGTAAGGTCATCGTCATTTACAACCTCTCCTGTTGATAATTCCCGAATTGCGTCGTTGAGGCATTCACGACGGATGTCACGTTTAAGCAAGTTCTTCACGCGATCGACCAAGACTCTTGCTACTTTGGACTTTTGTAAATCCATTTTGATCAATTCCGTCAGCGTTCGTTTGTCTCGAGGAGTCAGCGCAAGCAATGCCCTGCGAATATTGCGCTCGTGAACGATTTCTCCTGTGTACTTTCCTTTTAACCCAAGTAGTATTGCTTTTTCGAGTTCTTTATCAGACGGAATTTGCCAACTAACCTGTGTAACCAGATTATAGCCAAACTGGAGTCCTATTTCTACACCTGTAACTTCCTTATATATTTCCTTGGCTTGTTCTTCGATTAAGTAGCACGATTCTTGTATGGCTTCCAGCCACTGAGAGAGAGGTTGTTCGATCGATCCTACACCAGCACATAGATTGGGCACAACACTGGATTGAAATTCCTTCGCAAGATTAAGGCATTCTTTTGCTGTAGACGTCGTTGTCAACATTTGACACTTCTGTATAAAAGGTCCTAGAACACGTGCATCCCATAGATTACGTCCTCGCAATGAGGCTAAAACAACACAGACAATGGGCATATGGAATCTCATTGTCTCAAAGGGATCAAGCTGTTCCAAACGATGATGTGTAAAGTTGCCCAACGGTTGTGCCAAAATAGTTTGCCAATGCTTTGCCATCAGTCGCAGTACGTGAACAGCTCCATTGTTTGTCATAGTCGACATAGGTGAAACAACAAAGTTGTGCACAATAGATTCGTCCACGGGAAATCGGGTCTCTATGCGGAAATCATTAGTTTTCAAACGCCCAATATATGAACCGAATAAATTCCGTTTTGTTGCTTCAAAATCGTTGTACTCAGCAGAAATATTTTGTGCTAAAGCCTTGTCGGAATCTGGTATCCATAACTTTTCGATCATCCAAAAGTCAGCGGTAGGAAAGTTTTCTGTTGTCGGAAATTTCGTGATGCCTAAAATTGGAAGTTGCCCCCAAACATCATAGAGACGACATTTACAAATTTGGTTGAACCAATGCCATGAAAAATCCCACCGACGCTCAATATTCTCGACCAGTACACGGGACACATGGTAATTCTTGAAGGCAATCCTAAGCATTTCGTTTAATTCAATCTTTGCTTTCGAATTTTGCGCCACACTATCAAAGAGAACTTCGACAATCTGCCCCAACAAATATGACTCGTATCCTGACAAAAAGGGAATCGAAGATTGGATCTGTTGTCCCAAATTCAGTGTATTGATATCATCCATTGACCGTACCAAACGTCGCCGCACGTTACCTTGTCTAGTCGTTGCAGCACGTTCCGCTTTTGACAATCTAAAATCTCGGACAACTCCATCGGAGATTCTTTTACGAAGTGTATTGGTCTTACCATCACCCCTTGCCCCTAAAGGGACTACATCCGAACCTTCGGGGGCAATTGTTTGTTTGACCGCCGCGACACTCATGGTAGTCTTTGATGTCTCATACTTATCTCCAGATCTCTCCTTCACAAGTATAGCTCGTCCATCCTCAATCTCTAGTAAGCGAATCGGAGATGAAAATGCAGTTGTGTCTTTATAAGGGCGTACACCATGGACGACCCCTTCTCTTCGTGAATCTGCCAACATGTTTGAAAAATTATCAATTTTTCTTTTCCTAGTATTACCTTCGAACTTTGTTGGGTATACGATAACACTCAATTTCACTATTTTGCGACCCTGAATAGCGCTCACTACCTGATTATTTGTTCGGTTACTGCGGATTGAATAGTTGCTCTGCGGAACACTGGTATTTGTTCGGTTACTGCGGATTGAATAGTTGCTCCGCGGAACACTGGGCGAAGATTTTTCAATGTCGCCCATGCTCGATTCGTCGTCTTCGCCATCTGCCTTATCGTAATACGACGGAAACAATCTAGGATCAACCCCGTCGTGTTTGTTTTTATTTTTTTTCATTTTTTTACGGTTTTTTTCTTTCTGCCGATTTAATTCCCTCTCTTTCTCGACGTCGATAATACCAAATTCTTCGTTTTCATTAATACTGAATTCGACACTGGCGATGAGTGACGTATCGAGGCGGCCGAGAAAACCGCCGCTGCCCATTGAAGATGTAGAGTTTGGTTTTTTCTTTCGCTTACTTGTGGGAGTTATCGCTGGACTTATTGGCGCCTGGTAGCCTCCAGTTTCATCTTGAAAGTTATTTTCAAATACTTCACTGGCAGACGAATCTTCGACCAGCGATCGGTCAGATTTCTTCTTGTTGTTGTTTTTTGGCTTCTCCTGACTTGTAATGTCATCCTTTCCGAGCTTAGTCTCGGTGGTGGATGAATTTTCGGCTAACGATCGATCGGATTTATTCCTTTTCTTCTTTTTCTTCTTGCTTTTTGGCTTCTTTGGTTCTATTTCATCCTCGAAGTTGATTTCGTTGGTGGACGAACTTTCAACGAACGATCGATCAGATTTCCTCTTTTGAACGATGCCTTCCTTTCCATTTCTATGGTGGCTATCGGTAACTTCATCGCTGGTGTTGACGCCTCCAACTCCGTCATCAGTGTTGGACAACGAGCGAATGGATGTCCCCTCCTGTTGGGTCTTTTTGGCTTCTTCAAGCTTTCTTTCCCCAGATCTGCCGCTACTACTTTTATCCTCGTTTTCTGTCATAATAATTGTGTAAGTAATTACCAAATTCAAAAATAAAATACCAATTGAGGCAACTTTTTGAACGAATGTTGCGACGAATGTGTCTCAATGCCGTTTGTTTTCGCGGGTTGTGCATCGATGTTGTCACAGTCTTCAAGCTTCGATCTTACTTTCACTTACTGTATAAATTTTCGTACTCAAATGCCAGATGAAGTACTAACATAACGATTTTATCAAAAAATATCTTGCTAGCTGGCGCGCCACCAAATAAGCCATTTTATTTACAGAAATCGAAACAAAAACGTCGAGTATCTTCAAGTGACTCTTGCGAAGACCCTTGTTTGTGCATCCACAATGGCAGGCCAACCAGCCTCCAGAATGCCCCCTGCTGCTGCCCTACCCTCAGCCCCATCCTCCAAATGGAGCCAAACTGCGGCCCTCTTTTATGCCCCCTTATGGCCGCTCCCCAGCCACCACCCAGCCAGTGCCACAATGGGCAAGGAGGGCGCCTGTGGGCACTTGGTGGCCTCGCTGCTCCTTGGCCCCATGCCAACCCCCACGGGGGCGTGGGGGCGTGCAGCGAAGGGCAAGTGGGGTCCCTTGCAAAACTGCTCCCTCCTCTTGAGGCATCTGCTTGCATCCTGCTCACGATTTTGCTCACGATTTTGCTCACGCCCAACCTGCCCACATTGTTGCGCCCCACACTTGGGCCAAGTGCTGCACCACCCCAAGCTGCACCCCACATTGAGCCCCACGTTGCACCCCACATTGCATCTCACATTGCATCTGTTGTGGACGGTTGAGCATTGCGTTTGGGCTTTGCGCCCCAGCCTGCATTTGCTGGGTTGCTGCCACATTGGTCCCACCAGGAGCGGTGCTCTGAGCTCATAACCCGAATTTTGTTGGTTTTCCCCCCTAATGAATCGCACACATCAGTTCGCAGAACTCAGAAAATCGAAACATCATCATGCAACGATTGAAGCTGCATTGACAAATAGCAGCCGGGACAAAAACAGAGAGCCTAAACCTACAAGCACAGAACCTTTTTCAATTTGACCGCGTGTATGAGTAGTCTCAGTGATTCTCGTGAAAGCTGCACTGACTTGCCAAATAGCGGCAGTAAGCATCCAAACACTAACAATACGATATCCCTGAAGGGTAACCGAAAAAAAACTTTTTGGATGAACATTTTATTTGTAATGCAAGCGTCGATAATGATGTCGCGTCTTTCATCAACAAACGCCTTCCTTTTTCGTATACCGAAGTCGGCAACCACCCAGAGACTAGGGGAAAGCGCGCGCAATCACCTTCATTCAAGGAAAACACCAGCTTTCAACTATTTCCGACAACGAAATAGACTATATAAGAGTTATAACATCAATGAAGATATCGCGGAATTTTCCTCGACAGCCGATGGGGGTTATAATCGTCCAGCAGTTCAATGGTATCCTGGACACATTGCCAAGGCCGAACGACAACTTTCCGAAACCCTGAAGGTAGTGGACGTTGTCGTCGAAGTAAGAGATGCTCGAGCCTGTAAAGCAACTGCCCACCCCAGAGTGGGGGAATGGTGCGCGGGACGGCCCCGGATTGTTGTGCTAACACATCTCGATATGGTCCCTACGGCGGCATCTTCCACATGGAGGAAGGCGTACGAGACGCTGGGAGCTGAGAGTTGGGACGAAGCACCGATCAATAAGCAAGTAGCAAACCAAGCTAAACAGGCGAGGCAGTTTCGGTCTCGGTTTGATGTCAACGGCGGCCCTGGTAGCTCAAAAAAGAAAAACAGAGATAAAAATGTTTCTTACGAAGAAAAAATTGAAATGAAGAGAAGCAATATAACACCCGTGGAACAGGTATTGTTCGTCAATGCTAAACAAGGACAGGGAATCCATGCTTTGCATAGAGCTATCTTCAAAGCTGGTGCTCACGTTCAAGAACGACGGGAGCGGAGAGGTTTGAATCCCCGAGCATTGAGAGTCGGAATCATAGGCTATCCAAATGTTGGGAAGGTAAGAGAATTATACGTTGTATCAAAATGGCGTTCTGGAATGATTGATTCGTGTGAACGGTATCCATAAAAATCGTTTACAGGAGAAAATGCATATCTCAAATACTCTCTCATTCATTCATTTCAAAAATGGAACGTCGCATCAAAATCTCTTGTCTTTGCTCGATAAACCTGTAGTCTGCTCTGATCAACAAAATTCTGGGTAGAAAGCGCGCTAAGACCGCCAACACTCCGGGCGTCACACGTTCATTGCAATGGATTCGAGTTCGTACCGAAGATTCTAGAAAGGCATATGCGAGCGGCAAATCATCAGCATCGCCCACGTCCTCGACTCACTCAAATGCTATGAAAAGAGAGTTTGAATTATTAGATTCACCTGGTATAATTCCAGCAAAAATGGTGGACCAATCGGACGCCCTTCTGTTGGCGGCTTGCAATTGCATTGGACAGGCGGCGTATGATAATCAGGCTGTGGCAGCATACCTCTGTGAGTGGCTCAAATCGATTCACATTATGGACAAACAAGCCTTGACTGCCCCCGAATGGCAGAAAAAATTCAAAGAGCGGTATGGATTTGACCCATTGCAGAAGATCCAGCGAAATATTGATGATATTGTTCAAGAAGAATATTTGACTGGTGAAGATATGCTCTTCAAAGTTGCAGACTATCGATGTCGCGGCGATGCCGAAGACGCATCCAGAAAGATTCTACAGGATTTTCGAACTGGTCGTCTAGGGCCCATATCCTTGCAAATCGCCCCAGAAACAGAGGAGGACGGTGGTCAACTGTCGGTTCCAATTGGTGATGGTACTATTTTGGGGAGGCAATCAATACGCGGTGAAGGCGGATTCGATGCGGAATTTGAGAGACAAGCCAAAGAAGAACGTGCTCGGAAAGCCAGAGAAACTGCGAAGGAACGAGGATTGGAGCTACCACCTATTTTTGACGGTAGTGCAGATGAGAGCGAGGATGCGACTGGAGATGTGGGAAAAGGAATGTTTGATGGCTGGTAATGATAAATACTTATCAGATTAAGTAATGTAAAAACATTTTGAAAACATACCAGCGATATTCATTTGCTCAACTGAAATCTACTACTTGTAGCTTGATCTTTTCTCCGTAAGTCAATGTTGCTAATTTCTAAGATTTTTTTGCATCTGTCAAAAAAATGAATGTAAGGAGTATTATGAACTTTTGAAACCATCACGAAGCATGGCATGGATTTCACAGAATCAACGCCCCAACAGCAACTTCAGAATATTTTGTTTACCCCCAGATGTCATAGCATTTTGGTAATACAAAAGTCCAAATAACAATCCTCCTAAATGACCCAAGTGGCAAATCGGAGACGACGGCATGAAGACTGAACCTGCTAGACTCACTACCAACAAGATTTGCACTAGCGCCCCCACTCGCAGAGACACTGGAATGACACCATACACCCTCAATCTCACGACTTGGTTAGGAACTGCACTAGCATAAGCCCCGAGCATCGCACAAGTTACCCCACTCAGTCCCAAGCACGAACCATTGGATCGAAACAAGAGAAAGAGCAGGTTTCCGGAGAGGGAACCACCCACAAGAAATGGCCACAGTGCGGCTTTTGATAAACCTGCATATTGCCCTGATGTACTACCTAAACGAGCTCTAGAAGCCCATGATGAAGAAGGTACCTTGATGGATCTCAGTGCCGGGGATAGGTTCAAGAAGACAAAGAGATTAATGAGCAAGTGGCGGAAGGATGTGTGCGAAACCGCCGACAAGACCAACGACAGACCGAAAGACATTTTTGTAGACTGACGACTGGCAAGGAAGAATCTCATCAGGACTGGACGGATGTTTGGTAAGAGGTGCCATGAAAGAAAGACTATAACTGAGAGTGTGGTCGTCCAAAATGTGGTTGGGCTCTCGCTTTGGACCCGTATGGCATATGCTCGTGCTGAGCCGAGAAACGATTGAGTGGTTGTCACCAAGTCTTTCGTCGACAAAATTGATGGAAAGATACCCTTGCTTTTTCCTGGAGACGAAAACGTAGAAGATTGAATTCCGTGTTGCTGTTCCTGATCGTACTGCTGTTGTTGCATGAGCCATGAGTTGTGTTCATCTCTGTCATTTCGAGTGTCCATGAATGAGGATGGAGCGGCAGTTGGAGCTGCAGTTGGAGCTGCAGTTGGAGCAGAAACTGGCACACCACACATCGTTCCATCGCGCCCTTGATTCGGTTTTTTGAGGTTCGTGCATCTTCTGGCTTCATTCGGAATGAAATCGTTGATAGATCCTTGTACTATCAAGTCCAAAGAAGGAGAATTCCGCCGAAAACTACTATTAAACTCTGCGGCTTGAGCCCAAATACCACTGAAAGTATTCCAACTTAACCAATACCATAGCACATTCAAGATCCGCATCATTTTTAGCGACATGAACTTTCTGGGAAGGACAACGTGAACGCGAACGGATGTAAAAAAAATCGGATTCGTGAGCAGTCCGTGCGGCGTAGTCAACGCCATCATTTTAGGGTTTTCATGGTCCATTCACTCCGCATCTCTTCCGTGATTGGATTTCGAGAGACAAAAACTCGAAGTTGAGAAATTTGTAACAAAACTACATTCTGATAGTTCCTGCTTAAAAATGGGCCGAGCCAAGACAAAGGCCAAACAAAAATCTAATGTTCCGATTCTATTCCCTCATGACGGTCCTGTTTATCGCATGAGTCGTCTTGATGATGGCGAAGATAATGAGAGTCATGGTGTTACTTTGGATTTAGCGATAAAAATGCTCCGTGTCGGAAACAACGACAATGGCATCGATGATAAAAGCGAAATAACCTTCTTAGTTTCGAAGTTATTCCAGGTGCTTAGGCGATTTGATACAACAACGAAGGAACAACTACAGGCCTTGCAGACTTTCAAGTGCAGTTTCCTAAACTTGGATAAACAGATCACCGACGGGTTGAAGGCACGACACCACGAGGATTGGAAAAAAATTGCAGGACTTTATCGGCTATTACTAGAATGGTCTATGTCCTATCATACACCTTTACCATTTCAGCGGGCTATCCAGGCCAATCTCAAGATTCTCGGGTCTTCAAAATTCTCTTCGACCACATCAACAAGAAATTTGGATGATCCAGAAACGATATGTAAAGACGTAATCGAGTCAGTGTGGAAAACTCCCAAAAGTTGGGAGTATCCTCTGCATTCATTGGATATTGCTGTGAACTATATACCGCTGAGACAAATTTTGCAGAAAAATCTAATGAGTCAATGTTTGGCTTTTCTAGGAAGTTCGCAAACGGTATCAAAAGTATTGAATGAAAAACAAGGGTGTAACTTGTCGTCGCAATCGATCGATGATGCACTACAAATAGTAACTATGGTCAAAACCATGTTGGAAAATGAGGCTGTGACCACGGAAAATCAACCATCTATAATGTTATTTGAAAACTTTGTGTTTTCGCTTTTGACGAATCCAAAACTACCAAGTGATGGATTCAATACACTGGGGATCTTGTACGGAAAACTTCTTTTCTTAAATACTGCTTCTGAAAGTGATACGGCGACAAAGGTTGAAAGTTGTATAACGTCTGTGGCTGGATCAGAACTATTATCCCCCTTAGCCCGTCTTTCAATGGTACAAGGAATTGCGGCCACTCTGGATGCCGATATTTTAATCTCGGCAGGAGAAAAATCTCCTCTAGAGTTATGCTGGGAGTATTCCCTTTGTGTTGGCAAAACATCGACAGATCCTATGGTTCGTTGGGCTGCAATTAAGGGCCTTTCCACCTTAGCAAGCCGATGGAAGCAATATCAATGCAAAATTAGAAAGAGCGATGATGGAAACCAACAGCAACCGTTTGAACACATGGCCTTAGTCGAGAAAACACTTGATTTAGTTTTTGATTCTTGGGAAAATCCTCCGTTGCGAAAACTAGGAATGGCAATACCGGGTTTATTCAAAGCACTTGTTCAACTATTACCAAGAAGTAATCTAAATAGTTTGTGCCAAAAAGTTTTGGAGCAGCCGGCGAGTCGTAAAGGTCGTTATTTGGCACTCGAGATATTACTACCGTATTTGCCCTTGACGAGAAAACAAGAAGATTCAACGCCTTCCTCTTCGTCGACAATATCGATTCCAATAGAGTCGCTACTTGAGGGAATCGGTGATCGAGGTTCAAACGCTGGTTCCATTGCTAATTTGTGGATTAAGGTGTTAAAATGTGTTTGGCAAGAGTTGACGGTGAAAGACGACAGTGTTAAGGACTTCGACAACAGTTGTTTTCTAAGCTGGAAAAATTACTGGATGCCCTCATTTTGCCAAACGATTCTTGACCCTAGTCTCACGCGTAGAAAACAAGTTGTTGCTTTTTGCCTTCCGCGAATTGCTGACTTGATGAAGGAATTCGAAAATTTAAAAGGTCAGCTACCGACTTTGTTTGTAGGATTGCTCGAGGGAATCAATATGGCTTCCGAGAAACTAAAGAACATAGATATGATTGATTGTATCCTTTGGGCACAACTAGAAATCATTAGATTTTCTTCCACGATGAAGGTATCTGATGAAACATTGGATAAAGTCATAGCAGTCACTCTGCATCGGGAAAGATTTCGATTCGCGCTGGTTCACTCTCAACCTTACATACGTATTATTGCTTTCAGTGCGATGAAGTGCGTCATTTCATCGTACGGTAGTGCGAAAACACTCGAGGAAGAAGCAGAAATGTGGCGATATGCTCTTCCGTACTCGATCAAGACGAACGAAAGCAAGGAATATCTTTCGAACTTGCTGCAGTGCCTCTCTCACTTTCTAGATCGATTGTCCGCATGGGAAGCTAGAATTAACGTCGGTTCAGAGTCTGATATAAAACTACCTATTTTCCGATCTTTCGCTGTTGGATTTCTGATTGAAGACATATTTCTCGACAAGGGATCATATATTGGCACAATCGCTGATAAGGAGACATTTGGTGTTTCTTTATTGGGATGTTTATTAGCATTTTCACTGCAAGATGAATCTTATGGTGGCGACAAAACAATCCACCGCAAAAATGCAATTTTCAATCGGAAGAGGTCACCAATAGAAGAATATTCCATGAACAAGATCCTAGAAGCACTTTTACGAAGAGATGTACTATCTTCCTTATTTGGATTGCTACATTCAATATGGGATAATACTCGTTCTTTGACGTTTCAATACTTGTCAAAATTGGTAGTTGCCAGTCAATCGAGAAAAGTGGCCCTCGCAAAAGACTACCGCGACAAAAATCAGAGAAGTAATATTCTTGCTCGAGGTATCTACTTAGCATCATCACCTCGACAAAGAGAATCTGATACTGGCGCACGTATGATTTGCTTTTTGTATGCCTCCATACTTGAACGATCTGAAAAAGAATCGTACTTGCATAGCATAGTCGAAATCTCAAGGGATCGTGTTTTGGCAATGAAGACTACACTAAACAACATCATAGTTGGAAATTCAGCTTCGACCGATGGTTCTTGCCTACCCCTTGCGCATGGATTGGTCCATTCTATGCGACTTTGCATTGATCACGACGAATCTACGAGGAGACTACTTTCAATTACCTCTACCAAAACCAATACCACCTTGAACGAGTCTATGATCGAAGTATTTTGTAAAGCGCTCCAACTTTCGCTGTCAATCGTTGCCGACGTAAGAGAGGGTGAAGCAATCGATGGTATTGACGAAGAGTCACTTCTGGTGATTAGTAATACAAAACAATCCGACTCGACGCCCCTTAATGTTAACACAGGAGCTATTGGTGCGAATGGTACTTTTTCGTCCGTCTCTTCTACCGATATGAAAGAAGAAAAAGCCCGTCTTGCGATGCAGAGAGTAGTAGTAAGTCCAGATTTCTCCACTTTGGACTCCATGTATGCTTATAAACCATTCTAACACTTGCTGTGATCTTGATTTACTTTATTAAGGTCGGAAGTTGGTTGTTAACAAAGGAGACCTGTGCAGCGATAGCGTCCGTGATAACGACCAAAGGATATGTAGCGAATTCTTCTGTAATTTCAAAAGTAGGACAACTCTTACTAAGCACACTTACGACTCTAAAACATGCAGGCGCTGCTTTTGCTGCTCGAGATGCTCTCCAGAAAATTGCTGTGCATTGTCTGAACCCGAAAAATGCCGCTGACATTTATTCTCTTCCGGATGCTTGGTCGAACCGTCTCGTCGAAGAGATCTCTCTAACTGAAAAAGTTCGTAACTCAACTCTTCGAAGAAGTACAGGATATGCACTAGGATTTCTTGCTATCATGAGAGCAGATATTGGCAATAAATTTGCCTCATCTGTCGTATCAGCACCTCTCTTACAGAAGCTTTTAAAGCTCTCATTGCCATCCGAACAAAGAATCAAGAAATCTTTGGCAAAACTTAAGATCTTTGAAAACCAATCCGACAACAACAATATTTTTGTTTATGCTTCTGATTCAAAAACGAATCTAGTATACGTTGACGATAGTGAATATGAGGTAAGTCGAATCTTCCATACTTTTTAAAAAAGTTTTGATAGAACATTCACTTATAAGACTGCTATCAACCTTTCCTTAGGCTCGATGCCGTGTTCACGCATTAAACATTCTAAGGATGATAATTTTGGACGCACCTCTTGCGTCAGCGATAAGCCCACTAGTTGGTGATACAATTATATCTGCTATTCTTGGATACGACGATCCTTCATGGGCAATTCGAAATTCTTCTACCATGGTGTTTGCAGCGGCGATGTTGCGAGTGATAGATGCAGACAAAAATGCCTCAAATAGTGACAAAACATCAAGTAATGCAATCACATTGACAGAGCTATTTCGTCGTTATCCCCCGCTTGCGATTTTCATCCCTTCTGTTCTCCGGATATGCCTCATAGAAATGGAAGAAAAAGGGAATGTAAAATCTGAAATGTTTCCGATTCTATTGATGCTATCAAGAGTACAACCGATCATGGATTCTACCACCAAAATATCTGACGAGTTCATCCCACTTCTTTTCCGATGCCTTGGAAGCAAAGATTACGGCATTCGGCATGCAGCTGCAAGATCCTTAGCTAATTTGAGTCCGAAAAACAAAATGTCAGTTCTTTTAGTAGACTGCAAGCAGCGAATTAACGAAAGCTTACAAAGCGATTCACGAGATATGAATCTTTTGGACGGTATCTTATTAGCAATGGAATCTTTGGGCCTGTCGTCAAATAAAGATCTTCTCGATATTGAAGCTCAAAGAACACTTGTCGCAATTGTAAACTCAAACGATATCCCGCCCTCTTGTCAATCTACTGCACTAGGAATCCTGCAATCATCGATCGTTGTGGAAAATGATTTAGTTTATAGTGTATGTACTATGATTGCGAAGAAAAACAACATACAATACAAAATTGGTGGTAGTCTTCTATATAAGACAGCAGCCGAAGCTATGTGTACATTGTCCCAGGAAAATATATGGCAAGCAACGAACAAATCTACCCTCGAAAAAGGTCTGTCGCAGTTGAAATACATTTTCGTCGACGGAAATTTTGATATGCGACTTTATGCTATAAAAAAATTCAAGAAGGAAATTTACGGAAACTTGGATCGACTGCCCCCCGAAATCTCAAATGCAGTAACAGCATTGTCACCCACTACAATACTACATGGCCTAGCCACTATGCTATTGGATTGTGTATCAGCGGAATTGAATCGTGGCATTACAAATAGCATGGGAACCCATATTCCAACTCTCCGTCGGCTTTCGAGATGCCTTTTGGAAACACTAGATGCTATTCCAACAAATTCAATGTCACAATTCAACTATGCACTTATGTGGTCGATATCACACAAAATAATGGAACGGGAACACTTCATTTTAGTACAAGGAGAACTCAACTCGGTTAGTAATATCGAATCCAATGGCGGAAATGTTTTGTCGAGCAATGCAATTGAAATGATGGCCTCCGCTCTTGCCATGCAACACAATGATCTTGTCGTTAATACAAACGGAAGGGATACCGCCCAGATTCTCGAGGGGATGACGCTTATTCTACAAGTGGTGAATCGCTTGAATGATCCAAACGGGTCTTGGCGATCTAGATTTAGCGCTGCAGTCGCACTAGAGAAGTGTTGTAGGGTACTGATCATAGAGGAGAAAAATTTTTCACAAGAGAATTTGCGTAGACAAATAATGATGACTGTTTTGCAAATGCTACAAGATTCTGATCCTGATGTTCGAATGATGGCTGTACAAGCTGCTGCGAAATGTTTTGCAAAACAGCAGGAGAAAAATATCATATCTTCCACCCACATCCATTTGCTTCCCGAATGGACACTCGAACAAACGTTCCCTTTGACATTTGCTGTGGCTTTCTCGAGTACGCACAAGAAAGCACAGCAGTTTTCAATCATGAAGTTTTTACAAGCGATGATTCTCGACAATTGTCAAGATCTCTTGAACGTGATGAAGAATTTGAAGGATGAGTTCAGCAATACTGATCAGTTCTTCAAAGAAAACCTTGTCGGGATAGACAATATCGCAGTGGCCAAGCTAAAAACCCTTGTCAATGTTAACACAAGCAGAAAGATATTTGAAGATGAAGATCCAAACCCCTTCCAAGAAAAGATCTTGCTAAATCAATTGGCGATACAATCTCTTTTAAATTTGACCGACGACGATAATATGGAATCAACTTCGTCTTCTCAGTTCGATTCTCTACTTCCAAGCAACACGCAAGACATACTATCTTTGTGCCATTCCGTGCTCATACAATTGATAGAGAGTCAGAACCATGGTGGAATTGTCCACGACCTAACCCATTACCCCACTATTTTCCCGTCTTTGCACAGCATTCTTTGTGCAAGCGCTGCTGTTCTTTACCTGGTGGCAGTTGCTGGTAGGGGTCTTGAAACCCAAGATGGCCCTCTACTGAAACTACGAGAAGAGCTCGAAATCTCTGCCAAGAAACTTCTATTGATGAACGAAGAACAACAAAACCTTCATCCTTCAATCCTTAGCGCTCTTCGTGCTCTCAATCAACCACTGACAAAATCTGATGTCGAGAGACTTTTATTCCTTTTGATACACTAGCTAAACACTTGAGCCGAGATATATTCGATCGGCTGATTCTATGAATCCCATGATCATAACGTATTAACTTGAGTACAGTTGTTTTGTTTCTTCCGATTGTATTGTATTTCTGTATAGAGAAATAAGTCGGGGTATGGGAAAATATTGGCTATAGTATTGTACATATTAATTAGCTAATGCTACGTCTTGTGACGCATAAAAATGTGTGAAGGTGTAAAATTGATTTTGCAATGCACAAAACTTTCAAAATAAATCGCATTCATCATCGTCATCGCTGTCGTAGCAGTCATCATCGATATCTCGTGAATCGAGGCTTTCTTCGTCCCCAGACGACAAAACAAGGCCTGCCATGCCTTCATTATCTTCTAAGGCTCGTAAAGCTTCAGTTATTGCTGATCCATTGTCGAGCAGTAACTCTCGCCTTTGTTTATTTGCATTCGATAATCTTGATTTCTTGTTAACATAGTTATCTTCCTTCACAGGAACGATCATGAATTCTTCTTCGTAATCTTGTTCGTCATCGGTATCGATTTTGAATTCGTAATCAATGACATCAAGAATTCCATCAATAATTGATACAGGAGACTCTTCAATACTTGTATTGCTTTTGCCTCTAGAACTTTTATTTTGTTTCCTTCGCATTTTTTCTTGCAAGTAGTTTCCGGCTGGCAAGGACAGAGTCGGAAGATGCATAAGATGCGTACTTCGTTGATAGTTTTTCAATAGTTCTCCTTCCTTCTTCACTGAGACATGATTTGGTAGGTCATGAAATCTAGTTTCTTGTTGGTGCAGGGGATTAGAACTCATATTGATCTTATTCTTGTTCTACGTGATGCACTCGTTTTGATTTTGATGCGAAGTTGTAATTGTGAGGAGAAGGATGCTACAAGTGAAAAAAAAATGTGTTTGTTCATCTCACATTAGAGGTAGGTAAAAAGTTCCCAGGCCATGACGGTATTGGTTGGTAGCGTATTCTTAAATATGCGCAAAAAACCAGGCCCAAGGAGGGGCTGAGTTGCAACATTAACGAATATTGAAGTGACACCTATGAATGACTGTCCGGGAATGTTGAACAACTTACATTTATGGTGCACTGTGGCGAATCGCACTTTGTTCAATCAAAATAGGTGTTGCTCACTTAAAGTCTTTTACCTGGATTGTTCTCGAAGATTCTATTCTCAGTCAGTGAGAGAATCAATAACGCGACAGGAATTCTTCGGAGTATTGCGACCGATTGACATTTCTCTCCAGATTATGGTCACAATCTTGCCTTACAATAATTTGCTCAACAGGAACGCTAAAGAAACAAACCATATCGATCATTGCGGAAGTATGCCCCTTGGTAAAATCGTCGGTTATTGTACAAATCTCCGTCACGCAATCACTTTATCACATTTGGAACAGCGGTCCCTTTCAACACACATACCGGAAATACATATGAGTATGGAAACTCCGTTGGGCTTTCCATGACAGATAACAAACTGCATTGCGAATAATCAACTCCAATACTCTATTCTTATTGAGAAATAGAGCCCAAACATCCGCATTGAAACAAGCATCAGTCATGCGTGGGTATTTCCCATAGTAGCGAGATGTAATTTGAGTGCCAAAGAGAAAACTTTGACTAAAACATAGTTCGCACAAAAGATTTCAATACTGACAAGTTTATGGCTTCTTCGCAAATTTACTCATGAGAATGGAGTATTCATCATAGACGCTTTATCGTAGAAACAATTATACATAGCGGCTATTTTTGTTTCCTAGTCATATTACGCCTGGAAGCAACGACTTGTCGATAGACTTGTACCGTGCTGGGAATTCATTGCTATTCTCTCTATGGATCAAACTCGTGGTTTCATCTTGATCATCACTATCGTAATACTCTCTCTCAGAATATTCTTCGACCGCGTGTTCCTCTCTGGATGTTTTTGGCAACTTAGAGGGCTCGCAATGCTGTTTGGTAGCGATAGAAGGTGTAGTTGATGACACCGGTAGGGCATTTTGTTTTCTTGGCTGCTGAAGTATTTGTTGTTGTTTTTGCCTCCAGATAGTCATCATCAAATCTGGTCGACGCTTCGCTACTTCTTGTATCTCAGGTGGCATTTCATTCAAGATATTCTCTGGAATACTTGTATTCAATGGTTGACTTTTGATGTTTTGGAGGGATGATGATGGAGATTCTGGATATGTTATCCCATTTGGGACGGGATGTCTCGTAGTAGGATCGATGCTTCCGTCTTCATTTGTCATAGCAAGGGGATGAGATTGCAGGATATCATCATTTGCATATTCTTTGAATTTTTGGTTGTTGCCGGGTTTACTTTCCAATTCCTTGTGAACTGCCAACACATCGGCTGCTTTTAGGTTCGGCAATTCCAGCCCAAAATGTTCTTTCATGACATTATTTAATTTTTCATGTTGTTCTACTGAAATATTATTTGGAAAGATAGAATCGGTTTGGTATTGAAATTGTCCACTCGGGTCTTGAATTTTATGACGACATTGTGCTGACAATCCATCATCAACACTCGATAGTCTTCCATTCAGTTGTCGAGATCTCGTTTCATTGTTATATTGGTGATCGTGGAGATCCAGGCAATCATTCGATGTTGGGAGAGTATCATCTCGGTAGTTTCCATCATTATCCAATGCTGTAGACGAGCAATTGACAAATCTTTTTGTCCTTCGTCTTCTGCTATCCATTCTTTGGGGCTTTGGATATCTCCCAACCAGCTCCACGATGGAGTCGGACAGCCGACACGCTGGTCCAAACGGAACTTGAAGAGCGACCAGTTGCGAAACGTCGGCGAGATCTTCCAAAACATCTCCGGTAATACGATGCGGAACCAGGAAGGCAAGTATCATGTCTTTTTCGTCCTCCAAGATGCAACCATTTGTCTTTGATGACAACTGCTCAGCAAACCACTGGATAACTTGAACCCTGGTCCACTTGTACCATTGTCTCTCGTCCAACCAAAGTTGTGTATTGGATCGTTCTGAAGCCACGGAAGACTTATAATTAGTTGTAGATCTAAGCGTTCGAACGCCGCAAAATCGAGCCATGATACCTCCACCAAAGATCGTATCGGATGCCGATGTTGCAATATTTGTTGTCATTGTTGTAGGCATACCCTGCATGTCCATCAACATCTTCCGTCTTCGATTCGCAGAAAGCCGAACGAGCCAATAGACAAAGAAGGAACCAAGGAAAATAAAAATAGATAGTTTTCCCGAGGAGTTTATTAACTGGGATGATTCTGTGGCCGTGTTTGTTGTCTGTATTAAAAGCAAGGAGCATGCTACCACAATCATTGACCACCATGAAGAGATTGGTAATATTTGAAGCGTATTTCGGGAGCCTTGCTTCCACTTTGAAGGCGCTTTCAAAGAATTTTGCGAGGCATCGCCCACAATTGCCGCAAGATTGAAAAAAATGGAAAGGTGGGCCCACAGGTAATAGATAACTATTAGGTTGTCGTAAGCACTAGTATTTTCATTGGTATTCTCGTAGTCATTCCTAAACGTTTCGGGCCGTCGGGCGAATTGTACTAGCGACAAGGCTATCCACATCCAGATTTGTACCTGGCATCGTTGCAGCAACTTCTCATAGCGTATCACATGGTCTAGAAGAATAGCAGACGACGCGATAAGTGCTGTGGGAATCAACGAGAACAGAGATGCGAGACCCGCGGGCGCCGTCATAGTGACTATCGATGGATCAAAACTCTTAAAGGAAATAATATTTCTTTTTCACTACAAGCCCCAAGTTGACACCAAAATGTAACCAGATGCTAGAAAGTATATTAAGGAATGGCAAGTCAGAGATTCCCTCTTTCTTGTTTGAGTCCTTCTTTTGTTTGGAGACGAGAGAATGCTTTACTGTAACGTACGTTGGATTCTGCTAAAAATCGAGTCGTGGATTCACGTTCAAGAAATCATCAGCATTTGATTTTTTCATTGCAGAACAAAATCGGAATCGAGAGCACCAATAACTGATGAATGACTGTAAGACCAACTACTTTTGCTACTCTTATGCAAAATATACCGACCTTGTAATTGCGAATGATTAGTAAAGAATTGATTCAAATTAATTATGAACGACTTGTCCCTTTTTCGCGAAAAATAATGCAAAATGAGTGAACGTGATCGACTGATAATCTCACAATCGCCTTTAATTAATGGCCGCAAAACAGCTGTATATTGTTTTGCAACACTTGTAAACGGCTCCAGGCAACGGCCAGTTTATACTAACATCTCTCAAGTCGCCATAATTCTGCCCATCTGCTTCTACAGCCCAAACTGCACCGACTTCCTGGATGGGTCCGAGGTTACAATAAGAAGGCTGGCCATCTCTCCATAGACTAGACGGAACTGGTGTACCAGAATTATAGTTGATCCAACCAGACTTCAATGATTCGCATGTCTCTTGAACCGTAGCAAGATTGTTCAAGTCATATGATCTTGTTTTGTCGTTGTCTCCATATCCATAAGCTAGGCCATCCATCCAGTTCTCAACTTTGCAGTTATCGTTTGCAGTAACACCGGATACTTTTTTCATTGAAGACGGATTATCGATGCCACCACTGTCGAAGCATTTCTCGGCTTCCATTTTGAAAATAAGACGGTCCTTATGAACGGCCGTGTAAGCAGCCTTGCCTGGCGGAATGACGGATTGAACCCTGAGTAGGTCACCGAAAGAAGTAATTGGTGCTAAGACACAGCTCTCCAATTCAGGGTATAGAAGCCGACTGCAGTCTTCCTCCTGATGTTTATTCTTTCGATTCAAACAATGAAGGGGTGCAGAAAAGGCTTTCTGAAAGGTTGTACCAGACTTTCCAAAGTCCTTGTAAATGTATATTGAGCTTTCATTGTCACCCAAGCAATCGATACACTTAGCAATGAAAATATGAACACCACGAATATGAGAGATAGAAATAACATTTTGATACCTGCAACTCATGAACACAATTTTATGTTGAAAAATTTGTATAACTCACTTGTTCTGGAGGTGAAGGTTCGACTTCTTGAGGTTTCTTTTGAACTTCGACTTCCTGAGGTTTTTTTAGAACCTCGGGTTCTACGTAAAATTTCGTATTATCTGGACCACATCCTCCACAGTTGTCTGCAACGCTCCCTAAAGCTACACACCCGGAGGTGGTGACAGCACCACTAACGGCACCCGTAAACAAACCACCACAAGTGATTCGTGTTGTGTTTGATCCTGGAATTGTCAGGGGTTGGTAAGGGGCCTGGAACACATGGCGTGGGTTTTTACAAATCCTACAATTTTTGGTCCCATTTAAGAGTTCTCCTTTTTTGTTTTGACCTTTTTTGTTGTCGGCCTTTTTGTTTTCTTTTATATCGAGAAGTGAACTGAAGGTGCTACATCCGCACGTCGCTCCAAAAAACGGCTGCAAAAAGGAGCATGCCACCTCGTCGATATTATTTCGTCCTTTCCGCGTATCCCACAATAGAGCACCGCATGATTTTGTTACGGTTTTATTTCCTACATTAAGAAGCGATATCTTCTTGTCGGGTCGGGCTAAGATTCCAGAGCCAGGGCAAAGATCACAGGTTGCTGGAACTTTCGAGAGTTCAGCAAATTCTTCTGAGGTCGATTGCCGCAATCGATTTATTTCTGACGGTGGGGAAGAAGACATGCTTGTAGGATCGGTGGATAGCTGAACAGATGGACTAGATGAGTGTTCGATTGAGGGACTAGATGAGTGTGTAACAGTAGGACTAGCTGTTGGTCCCATTGTTGGTGTTGAAGATGGTGTTGACGAGTGTTCAATAGTGGGACCAGCCGATGGCTGCACTGATGGTGTAGTAGTTGGACTAGATGAGTGTGCTACAGAAGGGCTAGCTGATGGTCCCATTGTTGGTGCTGAAGATGGTGTTGACGAGTGTACAACAGAAGGGCTAGCTGATGGTTGCGCTGATGGTGTTGAAGTTGGACTAGATGAGTATTCAACAGTGGGACTAGATGAGTGTGCTACAGAAGGGCTAGCTGATGGTCCCATTGTTGGTGCTGAAGATGGTGTCGATGAGTGTTCAACAGAAGGGCTAGCTGATGGTTGCGCTGATGGTGTTGAAGTTGGACTAGATGAGTGTTCAACGGTAGGACTAGATGAGTGCGCTACAGAAGGGCTAGCCGACGGTTCCATTGTTGGTGTTAAAGTTGGACCAGATGAGTGTTCAATAGTGGGACCGGATGAGTGTACTACAGAAGGACTAGCTGATGGTTCCATTGTTGATATTGAAGATGGTTCTGAAGATGGGTTGATGATGGGACTCGTCGATGGCTCCATCGATGGCATCGTCGACAAATTCGTCAAACTAGCTTCAGCGATAAATTTTTCTATGGTGGGCGCTAGGGTTGCTTTGGAATCTGCAGTAGTCACACAACCCCCGCAAAAATCAGTAATGCCTGCAAGAACTTGACAATCCTTAGGAGGAACCGCTCCCATCTGAACACCACTGTATATAGTTCGACATAGAATGTGTTGATTGTTTGAATTGGGAATAGCTAGTCCTTTTAATGGCTTTCCAAATACCATTTCCGGGGTACCACAAAGGTTGCATTGGTCGTAAAATTGTCGGACGTTGGAACAACCGCAAATGGCTTCGTAAAACGGACCAATAAATTCGCAGGTCTCTTCTGCGAATCCTTCTGTCAGAATGCTCCTTCGCTGCCATTCTAAGCACGAATGTATTTCGTCAGGCGATGATAGCGAGATCAAAGCCTCTGGGTTACTCAGGGTCCCTCCATCGCAAAATCCACAACCTTCGAGGGCCTGAGCCATCTGTATTCTTCCTGACACAAGCAGAATAATACTAATGAGCATGTAAAGCTTCGATGCTGCTATCTTGGTGAACATTTTTACAACAAGCACGAGACGCAAAGGTATAAGATCAGTAAAATGAATGATGCTGTTGAGATAAAAGTTGTTCCTAAAAAATTTAAAATTCTTACTGAAGCGAGCGAGCCGACCTCACATTACCATTAGGGTTGGGGAATTTCCAAGATGCCAAAAAAAAACAAAGAGATGAAAAATGAACAACGGAACTTCACTTCCGTTCTCAAATCTTTGTTCTTTTATCACCACCATGTCGTTAGCCTCCGTTGCTAGGAAATCACTTCACCGTCGAAAATCCCTATTGCAAGCGAACATAGGCGTTTTGGGACAAAAACTGGACTTGATTACAGCTTTGCGAAATTCTTTGGGACCAACACAAGCCAATCAACGATTCGCAGAAAGGTGTACGATCGTCGGGGCATCGGTGGGACAACATTTCCGGCATAGTACTGATCATATTGAGCATGTTGCTAATAGCATGGATGCTTGGAAATATGAAAGAAATGAAGACGCCAATGACGATGGTGTCAACGAAGAAATCCATTATGATATTCGTGAGAGGGGTGGAAATGATGAAAATGATATGGAGGCTGCGGAAGTACGTATTCAACGCGTGACGAAATTGTTTCGACAAGAACTCGATAGAATGATGTCTATCACCCCCGAAAGTAAATCTGATGGGGATATTTTAGTGGGTAATAATGTTGTTCAAGCCTGCTTCATGTTGTCGGGAGATCCTACCGAAGACGAATTTTTGCTCTCCAGTACAATCGAACGTGAACTTGGCTTCGTTGCCCATCATGCCATCCATCACATGGCAATGGTCAAGATCATCACTATGCATACCCTACGCTTACTACCTCCCGATGCTCTTCCAGAGGGGTTTGGTATGGCCCCGAGCACGATCGTATTCGACAATGTCCAGCAACGCCAGTAGCAAGGCCACTCGGACTTTGCGAGGAACAAGAACTAGTTTGATGCTGAAGCAAAAGACCTCTCAATTTCTCTCACTACAATTATGGGATAGCGCCATGAAAGCAATCTCATGCAATATACGGCCTGACTTGCCAAGTGGACACTCCCTTCTTGGAGATGACCCACACAACATGTCCGACGACCTCATCTGCAAACTACGCTGCAGAGCACGAGTCCCGTTTAAATGCATTCACGAACGAAGAGGGCAATCAACCGACAATTTCAGCGATCAAAAAACATCACTATTTTTTCGATATCTTTTGACACCACCAGAAGTCAG